>Ga0209296_1002219_pt1 | contig 14135 bp, 6 predicted proteins | sample S_130206_EF_Meta_FD_187319 | JGI IMG/M metagenome (GOLD analysis project Ga0209296, IMG submission 187319) | Freshwater microbial communities from Lake Simoncouche, Canada to study carbon cycling - S_130206_EF_MetaG (SPAdes) (version 2) | ecosystem: Environmental > Aquatic > Freshwater > Lake ...
TCTTTCTGTAGCAAAATCATATTGTCCGCCACTGCTATCATCAGCAACTTCTGCTTCAAGCCTTGCAAACTCTGTTCCGCTTGTATTTTCAAATGAAACCAAAACTCTAGCCCTTTCTGGTTGAGTGCCAGCGCCATATGTTCCATCTCTGTTTACTATTGAGAATGCTAGTCTTAATTCATCTGTTGGAGAGTTCTTTGTAAAGTCAACTGTTGCTCCGCTTAATCTAATATAGTTTGATCCCGCTCCAATTGCAAAAGTGTCTTGTGTTGGACCACTATCAGATTCAATATCAAGGTCAGACTCGTTGCCTTTTATCATAATTATATTATTTAAAAATCTTGGCCTTTCATATCTTGCAACTCTTGGTGATTTAAAAAATATTGGATTGTCTGCGCTTGTTTGGAATACTGGATCTGTTACAGCAATAACGTTGTCATAGTTTGGGGCATCTAGTGCAGCAGACTCTGTGTCAATTGCTACTGCTGATGCTGATGTTACATATTGCCAGTTTTCTGTTTGTGTAAATGCAAATACTGTTTTGCTATCATATGCTCCTGCTGATGGATTAGATCCTGCAGAATATATTCCAATTTCAGATATTTCATATCTTTCTTCTGTTGGGAGTTCTGCTGTTAGAACAATTTTGTCTACACCGTCTTCGTTTACGAAACCTCTAGAAGATATTGGAACACGAAACATCTCAAAATCTAAATTTGTTTTTGTTGAATAATCTCCGATTTCATCGGCGGTATCTAGTGGAGTAGCACCACAACCAATAGCAATATACGAGGCATAGGCAGGGGCCTGTCCAAGTAAATACTTTGCAATAATAGATTTACCAGTATTAGTTATCATGAGGTGTAGTCTCCAAGATCTGCTTCATATATTGTACCACTTACGCTAATCTGTGTCTCTACTTGTTCATCAGGATTTACGTTAATAAGTTCAATAATTAAGTCTCCTGTTGCGTTAAGGTATATGTTTTCTCCATTAGCCCCGTTGCCAGTTTCTGGAATTTTGTCTTCTAGTTTAATTGAGAATCCAGCAAAAAACTTATCTGCGGTTTGTTGTAGGCTAAGAATATTATTTGGGTTATACCTTTGCTGAATGGCTGAAAGGTTTTTGATTGGTTGGTATGATATTTTTTGTCCATTAACAATATCAGACCTTGTTATACTGATTAGTTCTTGACCGCCAATATTCTCAAATATCTGATCAAACATTCCATCTGTAGGAATTGATTCTTCATCAAATAATATAATGTCTAAAGTTGCTGTCTTAACTGGTGGAGCAGAAAACATCATTGCAGAAAACATTTCTGATTCTGGTGCTGGAGGTGTTGCTGTAATGCTTGCGCTAGGAAGAGGACCTCCTGATATTACGCCACTATTGTCAGGCATTATAGATCCATACCCAGCAGCAATTGATTTTTGATCTAATAGACTAAGCATTGCTTGTGTATTTATGTGTCCATTAGAAAGAGTTACGGAGGCTCTTTCATTTGCAGTTAACTGTTGATATGCAGGAACATCATTAAAGTAACCCTGAGCATTTACTCCACCTCTTGCTGCTACCTGTTCTGCTCCAACAATACCTATTGCTTCTGCTGTTTTTGCAGCATCTACTGCAGTACTGATTGTATTCGCAGACTGTGATGACTTTTGTCTTTCATAGTTTGACCAATCTAAAGCACCCATATTATACCTCCGCCAAATAAAGTGTCATGTCTGGACCATTTATTTTCCTTGCATACTCAATATTATAGACTATAAATCTAGAATCAACTGAAGTAACTAGGTCTAAATTATTAGAGTCTTTATAGTTAATCGTTACAATGTCTCCAAGTTGAATTGTTGGAGTTGCAAATATTTTTAAGCCAACTGATTTTTTAGGAACCATAAGTTTGTCTATCATCCAGCCCATTAAATTTTCTGCATCATCTTGCGTCTGTATGTATGGAGTATCTAAAGTGAACTCATTGTTTCCATAGATCATTCTACTTCTTTTAATTTCATCAAACCTTTGTTTTTCAACTTGCGGAGAAACAATCTGAGAAGATCCAGTCAGTAATGGGTTAGAAAAATTACTACGCTTTTTAAAGTATTCATCAACTGTTAACTCATGGGTGGTATCTTGTGTAAATGTAACGCCTTGAATTCTTAAATAGTTACCGCTTGTTTCGTCAAGATTTAATGCTGTATCTGTAGCATTAAATATTAAAAACTCAGCACCATATGAGTCTGCATAAAACCCAGATGTGACGTATCCTTTAATGTTGTTAAATGTTGGGGATAACTTAGCGTAAAGTGCTGGGTATGCACGATCATACTTAACATCAAAGTAAGCACACTCTCTCATTATTGATCCAAACTCGTCAAAGTATAGATTATATTTAGGTGGTTGTTGAGCGCTAATTCCAGATAAATAGGTTGCCTGAACAATACCACTCATTGCATATTTTCTTAAAGACTCACTAGCACTTATTTCGTTATCTCCAAAAGCAGAAGATAGCGTTTCTCCAACTGTGAAAACGCTATTTTGAGAATAGTTCTGTGACAAAGCATAAATATTTTCAAACATAACTCTAGATGAGCCACGAACAAAAGGAGCCATGTTGTTGTAGATTGGAAGCGGATCTGTATCGTCTACAACCTTAATTAATTGATTATTAATGTATAGATAGAACCTTCTTGTTTTTCCTATATTTTGATACTCTACTGCTAAATCATATACCGTCGGATTTTCCTCACCAGCCATCCTGTACTGACCAGTAAATCTGCCGTCATCAACTGTAATTTTTGCTAGACCGCCGTAAAGTTTTATAGGAATTGCATTATTATTAGAAGCATCTTTTTTAATTTTATAAAAAACAACATTGTTAATAGAAATATCTGATTGATTGTCTTTGTCTAATTGTAAATATGATTCTATGTTGTCACTTGTCAGTGCAGCAATTTCAAAGTAATATCCGTTGTTGGTTGTCGGATTAAGCAATACTGCTAATCCTCCTGAGCCACCACCTATGCTCACTGGTTGATCTGGTTGAACTCCAGCAACCTGATAGTATGTTGTACTTCCATTTGGTGTTTGGCTGCGACGTTCATTGTTTTCAATCTTGCCAATAATACGCATTCTTGTTCCAAAATGTTTAAATGCAGTTGGAGTTGGGCAACTAATTGGCTGCCCATCTTCTGATGTTATTGATAAATCTTTATAAACATAAGAAATTAAGTTAATTGGAACTTCGGTTGTTTCAAAAGTTGGTCCATTCATTACTAATGCAGATGATTGAATTGTTCCAGTTTTTGGAGATATAGTTGAGTTAACTGGAGTTTCCGTTGTATAACTTGAAGACATAAAGTTTTTAATTGTTCCGCCTCTTGATGTCTGTTGTGCTTTAGAGTTATTAACTCCTGCTGCTCCAGTTGTAGTTGCTGGCAAGGAAATATCTTCAAGCAAGGTGGTTGTAAATAAATATTGAGTTTGCATTTCGCAACCTCTAACGTGAGTATTATCTGACCAATAGGTATCTATCCCAGCAGTATGGCTTGTTGCCGTTGTTCCAAATTGAGCACGTCCATGTTCATAAACTGCGCCATTTTGTAAACGAGTAACACCCTCAACTTGTTCATAAAATGGAACTGTATAAATTCTTACTAAACCAGTTGGATATATTTTTCCGTTAAATGGCAAAGATCTAAAAAAGTTTTGATACTCTTGATTGTTAGTAATCCAAACATTGCTACTACCCTGTCTATGAGAAACTCTCCATGCCTGAATTTCTTCACCTTTTTGCGCTTCTGTAATTTCTCCGTTTGCAACTCTTTTATCTAAATCATCAATGACACTTGACGGCGCCAACCTTCCAGGTAAAACAATTTCTGGTTTGGATTCATTTAAATTTATACCGTCTGATAATATTGGGTACCAAATTGCAAGGGTAACGTTAAATTGTGCAGCATCATACCTAATAACTTCTCCATTAGAATAAAAATACCCTTGATATCTTGTAAGCCAATAAACATTTTCTCCAAGATCAAAAACATTATTTACTATTTTACGACCAACTACACTTGGTGGTGATGCAGTAAGATCAGAATTTAATGGCATTGCTCCTAAAACATACTTACCTTGCTTAGATGCAACCTCATTAATTGTTTTAGTTGAATCCGTTCCAGAGACTTCCCATAAAAGTGATGGCTTATAAACCCAAGTCTTGTCTATATCAATCATGCTTGCTTGACGAATAGAGCCATAAGATCTTTGAATATACCTAGTTGTGTAATTAATCTTTCCATTGTTGTAAACCTTTTTGTCTTGAGATGCAATTGAAATAATATTTGGAAGCGTTCCAGAAGATAAATTTTCAATAATACCGCTAATAGATTGATTATTGGATCCAGACAGAGTCATGTTGGATGCTCTGTCATCTATGTCTGGAAGCATATAGTTTTTGCTCATTACAATAAAATTATTGTATTCATCAAAAAACATTGCCGTTTGTGTAGATACTGCAAGTTGATTTAATACTTCTGCTACCGTCTGATCTGGAGCAATAAAGAAATACGGAATAATTGGATCTGGTTCGTTTGTTGTTCTATAAAATGCATAGTTGCTAAAACCAACGTAATCAAGAATTAAACTAATTGCATAACTAAGCGACACTTCTGTTACTAGCATTCTTGGTGCAGGCATAGATTCTAAAAAGAAATAAAAGTCTCTTAGCGATAGTTCTAATGTCCCAGCGGTGACGTCTGCCTGCGGAAAGCCATCAGAGTAGAGTGTTTTAATTGGAACCCAATAATCAAATCCACTTACATTTAATATTTTTTCATAAAAATTAAATTTAATGTTTTTACGAACATAATCACTAATTATGCTAGCAGTGTTGTTATCGTTAAACGCTTGATCATCATCAAATAAAGATATATTTCCAGTTGAAGCAAGTAACTGTCCTACTGGTAAAGCAGATGTTCCAAGATCAGAAAGAATTTTTTTAATACTATATTCTATTGTTTTATCAGATATGTCAACAACTAGTCTTGGTGACATCTCAATTAGGTCAAAAGTAGAATCAAACTTATTCATTCTTTCTACTACAACCCTTATTCCACGAACATTTTGAAACTCTCTATAAACGGTTTGCCCACTTGTTGTTTCTTGAAATGATAATGGATTTGTTAAGTCTGTAACAAATGTTGTTTTGTTATCAATTTGTTCATTTCCTAATACCCATCCGTAAACAGGAGTAAATGTATCATACGTGCTAGTGGTGCTATTCCAAATATAATATGTTCCAACATCTCCTACGTTTGATATAACTAAGTATGCATATCCATTTATTGATTGATCTGGCAAAAGTGTAGACGAAGAAAAAGTTTCTGCAAAAACAAAACTGTCCTTAAAATTATCTGGAATATTTTTTAATCTATATTGTAATTCAACATATCCATCATGAGTAATAATTGCAGATCCATCATCACGCACATCATTTTCAGTAAACGCATAAGCATCTATCCAATTGTTTCCTTCAAGATACTGAACTTTCCATCTTGTTGGAGTTGTTTTATTTGCGTTACCAAAAAACGGATCTGCAAAAGTTCTAGATATATCAGTAAAGTCTCCTAGATTTATGTCTCCAACATTTGTCTGCATCTTTACAATAATTCGGTTTGCTGGTACATTTTCTTTATAAACCACAAATGGTGCAGCATCATCTATGTAGTAATTTCCATTAACTATGGTTTTAGCAATACCTCTTTCAATACCGTCTTCAGTTCTAAAAGATGTAAAGTATTTAAATTGATCATATCGTGACGCCATGTAATATCTTGGCCTTCTGGCAAGATCACTGCCAGAGTTTGATAGAAACTTACCCTTAAAAGCAACTGCCTTATTGATACCAGACCTTGGTCTAAATGGCTTTATGCAATCTTCTAATGAATATAAAAGTTTATTTTTTTCTTTTACAGATGTAAAGGTTTGTGGTGTTCCATTATTTTCAAACCCTCCATCAATAACAACATCGGCATCTGTCGCTCCAGTATAAAATAATCCAGCATCTGCGCTATCAAAAGTATTTGGTATTGTTAAGAATTGAGAGTTTTGTTCTTGAGATCTGTATCTGTAGTTGCCAAGTTTAAATATATTATCTGGCATATTCATATTCCACTCAGCCAGGACTAGTGATTCTGTTTGTATTGTTCCAGATGTTTCAAAGTGATTCTTTAGGTCGGTACTTTCAAACATTTAAACTTCTTCCAGGGTTACCGATATGTTCCAAAGATCATGATTTGTTGCCCCACGCTTTACGACGGAATAATTAAAATCTGCAAAATAAACTTCAATAATCTGATTGTATCTGTTCAAACCAGTATATTCATAAGTCTGGCCTTCTAAGTTTGTATATTTGTCATATGCAAGGTACATAAAAAATGGACCTTGATGTGTCTCATACCAATCAAGAAGTTCTACGCCACCTGCTCCACCATCTGCTGTGTATTCCGTTGTAGATCCTTCACTTGGTGATACTCCTGTTGTTGAGTTAAAGTTTGGTAATCCTGAATACCCTCGTGAAGGCAGCATGTTCCAAGATACAGACATAGTTAATTTATCGGCAATATGATATGAACGCATGCGACCATTAATAGTTCTTTGACGTTGCTCAATTCGCTGGGTATTAAATTGCATATCACCTCTATTATGATCAGATAAAATAATAAACTGATCTAGGAGGTCTGGATCTGTTTCTGTTGTGGAGGCTCCTACCTCTACGCCAGTAGGCACGTATAAGCCATTGGAGAGGGTTCCAGCGTTGTTTGCCCACAATATACCCTGCGGTCTAGTATATCTGCGTCTACCTGTTAAATAAGCACTAGTAGCCATTATCGCCTCTGCCCTCTAATTCTTTGTGAGTCAACATTTTTAATTTCTCTCATTACTGCATTGGCAATATCTTTAGCGCTTCCATTAGCACCATTAATACTAAATCCTAGATTATAATTATACACTGCCGTTGAGTTATCACTCACAGATGTTGAAATGTTATTTACTGGAATCTGAGTCATACCGCCTCCGCCAAGCATTCCAGGGTACTTAGATTCATTTATTCTTTCAAGCAATGGTCCGTAGGCTTTTGATGCCCCCTTATTCATTACAAATTCTCCAGGGGTTAGCATTGCTGGGACAGTATCAGATCCTATGGCTTTACCGCCAAATGCCATATATTTAGAAACCATACCACCATACATTTTCTTTTGTGTTATCTTATTTAAATCCGCTATCTTGTCTTTTATTTTTGCATTTAAATCTTTAATACTTTGTAAAACAACTGCACTTTGTTGTGGAGTAATTGTTTGTGCTGTGATTGTTCCAGCCTTTGCGCCTGCCATAATTTGATCAATTGATGTTGCACCAGAACCTAGTTTTTGTTGTGTAGCAAGAGCCAACTGTAATGCTGCTGCTAATGCTTGTGCACTTCCTGCTTGTTTTAATAATTCTGCTGTAAATGGAATTCCTGCTGCTGTTGCTTTAGCAATTAAATCATCAAGGTCATCCATATCTTGCTTTGTTCCATTAGAATATATATAACCCTGTTTTGTAATTTCAACTTGCTTATTTAGTGCCGTAATATTTAGGTTGATTGATTCAATTGTATTTTCAATTGTTTGTTTTTGTGCTTGCAATGTTTTTAATTGCGTTGCTTCAATTATATTAATTTGTAACTGAAGTTCTTTATTTTGTTTTTCAATTGCGTTTCTTCCAAGTGCTGAGATTGCTGCATCACGAGTTGCACTTAGTGCATCTTTTTGTCCAGTGATTGCAGATTGTGCCTGCTCTGCTCTTGCATCTTGCATTAATTGTGCTGCTGTTGAAATATCTCCACGAGTAAGGGCATCTGCAATTGATAGTCTTTGTCTTTGAATGTTTGCAATGTTTTGATTAATTGAAGCAATCTTATCTAGTGCTTCTACTTGTTTATTATATTTTTCATTAATAGCATCTTCTTTTAATGCAATTTTATCAAGGGCTAAGTTATTGCTATCAATTACTGCCTGAATAGGTTCAACTTGTGACTTTGTAACTTTTTCAATTTGTGCATTAATATTTTTTAGTTTTTCTTCTTGAACAGTTAATGCATCATTTTCTTTTTTAATTTGTGGTGCAAACTGCATATCAATAAGTTTTTCACGAAGGTCTGCTTCAGCCTGTGATCTTTCTAGTTGTTTCTTGAATAAATTTGGTCCAGACATATACTGATACTCTGCTTTTGTTTGACCTGCAAGGGCTGCCTTATATTGATTAACTAGTGCAATAATTTGTTTTAATGATTTACCCTTGCTATTTGCAAGAACTAAAGATGCAATTTCTGCGTCATTAGATAACTCCGTGGCAGTGGCTTCGTCAACTTTTGCATTACGTAAAATAATATATGCGTTAGTTTGATTCTGAATTGCTTTAATTCTTTCTTGTAGTGCATTTGGCTTTCCTGCATCAGTGGTGCCACCGTCAAGTTTTTTATCTTCTTCATTTACTTTAGAAATTGCTCCAAAAAGATTTTCGTAGGCTACTCTTAGTCTATTAATTCCTCTGCTCTGTGTTTTTCCATCTAGTGATGCTAATGCTTTAAGAGTTGGACTATCTTTTGACAATACTCCAGAACTTAAAAGAGCAAGCAACATCATCTCTTGTTTTGCTGTTTGAAGATTTTTTAAGAACGGGGCTGCATCAACATCAAGTTTTTTAAATATTTCTATAAGTGCAACTCTTCTTGATGTTTCGTCAAGTCCATTCATTGTTTCTAAAACACCATAAAGACTTGCTTCAAATTGCGTTCCACTAATAATTCCAAGTCTAAACATTCCAGCAGATGATTTTGAGGTTTCTGAAATAAAAGTACCAAGTTCAGATAGAGCCTTCTTTGCTTCATTTGTTTGAACTATTTGTGCTGAGTACCCACCTTTTCCTCCACCAACTGCAACCACCTTTGTTAATCCAGCCTTAACTTGTTTGTCAAGGTTTAGTAGTAATGGAGCAATTTGAGTTTGAAGTTGTTTAATTGATTCTGGAGAAAAGTCTAATGACTTAATATCTAACTTAACATCTGTTTTGCCAGCCTCTTCACGAAGAGCATCAACAATTGTTTGAACCTGGTCAGTAGCAAAACCTTGTGCTTTAAGGTTAAATGCTAAAGATGTAAATGCTAGTTGTGCTTCTTGCGCTGTAGATTTAGACAAAGTTTGAATTGTTGGCGCAAATTGTTTTTGGAATCCAGAATCTTCTCTTAGTCTGTCTCTTGCACTTCTTACGTCTTTTCTAACAATTTCTCTGTTTCTATTTTCAAATGGAAGTTTTGATGGAACAACACTAAAGAAATCGCCAAGCGTTTTAACCTGATCTGTTGTAGTCTTCATAGCATTTGATAGACCGTAAATATATTCTAGTTCTTTCTTTCTTGCATCATTGGCAAGTTTTATAATTGCAACACCTGCTAACAAAGCAACGCTTGCAAGGCCAAACCCAAGTTTAAATTTAGAAATAATTGAAATTATTTTATTTCCAGTTAATAGTTGAATAATAGAAGATAGTGCAAATAGTGGTCCAGTTATTTGAAATAGTATTTCAGAGAACTTTCCTAAGTTTCCACCCGCCATTGAGGCTACACCTGATAAGGCAGACAATGCAAAAGTGCCAGACATAAATCCTTTATTTAGTCTATCCATTCTTTGGTTCATTGCTGACATACGTTTTTGTTGCTGTGTTGATAATAATGTTTCTCTATTCATTCTTGCTTTTGCTGCTATATCCCCTACGTTAATTCCTGAAGTTGATTTTGGAGGTTGTTGTCCAGTTGTTCCGCCTGGAACAAATAAGCCAGATGCAGTTTGAACCATTCCAGATCCAAGTTTACTTCCTACTACTCTTGCATCGTCAACATATCCTTCTGCACCGACAATGAATCCTTGAGCAATGCTTGCTCCAACCATCTCTGTTTCTCTTGAAGGTGATGCAACTTTTGCTCTATCAACAACACCTTTAATTGTTTTCTTTGTAACGGCATCGGTAATTCTTCCACCAACATCTCCAAGATATGGAGTCATTTGTCTGGTTAAGTCATCAACGCTTGCTGTTACCGAACTTGTTATATGGGACATTGTGGCTGTTTCCCATTTATCTAACATTGGATTTAATGTTTGGAATGATTTTACAGTTTTTTGTTTTGATTGTGAAAAACGTTCTGTACTTGCAAACATTTGTGGATTTTGTTCTGCTGCAAACCTTTGTGCTGGAACTCTTGCTCCTCTATAAGATCCTGGAAGTGCTACTCTTCCAAATGATCCAGAAGATCCAGAGCCAACTCCAATAGGTCCAACTGTTCTTATCTGATTAACAGCATTTTCAAGTGCAACATCAATATCTTTTCCAGCAACTTTTATTCCTTTTGCTGCTTCACGTAATGCAGGAACAACAATTCCTTCAAGGTCTGCATCTTTAATAAATTCTTTTCCAGATGTATTTAATGCATCTGTTGCTGTTTTTGCAAAAAGATTTGCTATAACTGAAAACTCTTGCTTAAATTTAGGATTATTAAGACCAACTTTAAGTTCTCTTGCAATAACTGCAAGTAGTGGAGCCATTGATGCACCGCCTGCACCGCCTAGATATCCTGTAACATCTCCAGTTGGAACACCTCTTCCAGTAGGTTGACCCATAGTAGTGTTCATTGATTCTGGTAAAAACATTGTTGCATTTCTAAAACCTTTACCCATTTGGAACCCAGGAATATTATCTGCAATCATTCCTTGAATTAATGGGGCATATTTTTGTGTCATCTTGGCTGGAATAATTGCTTCTCCTGGAGAAACCATTGCTGGAACTATATCTCCTGCACCTCTTGGTCCAGGTACTGAAACAATACCGTTTGCAAATTTCCTAGCACCTCTTCCTGGCATCATCATTCCAGGGTTATTCATTGAGAAGTTTCTTGCTGCTCCTGCTGCTGATGTATAGGCTGCTATAAGTTTATTTATTTGTGCTACTTCAGCGGTAAATGTTTGTGTTAGATTTGCGTGTGTTTGATTAAGAGAGTGTGCTGCTGCTGCTGCATCTAACTGCTCCATGGTCATATACTGGGTTTGTTCTCCCAGCATTTGTGATTGACCAGTTAATCTTTGATACCCGCCACGTAATGTTAAGAATAGTTTGATAATATTTGCAACACCGTTTGCAAGCAAACCAAATGTCATAAGTAGTACTGGACCTATTGCTCCAATTCCTACTGTTAATAATGTAATTAATTTTTTGGTTCCGTCTGAAAGATTACCAAATTTTTCAAGTATTCCGCCAACAAATTCAACAATTGGTGTAAGCGCCTGTAAGAAAGCCTCACCAACTGGAACAAGTGCAATTTTAAGATCTTCAACGCTCTTTTTAAATTTATTCATAGCAGAATCTGCAGTCATTCCTAATTCTCTTTCAGATAGAGCCGAAAGATCTTCTACAGAAGAATTTGCTAAATCAAGAACACGAGATGCTTGGTTTCCATCTTTTGCAACGTTGGCAAATAATGTTGATAGACGAGCAAACTGGAACTTACCAAACATTTGTTCAATTGCTCTTGCTCTTGCAAGTGGGTCTAATCTATTTAATGCTTCTGCAAAACCAATAACTGTTGCTTTAAGATCACCTTTATTATTATCAACAATTGCAGTTGCGTTAATTCCATATGACGCAAGCATTTCTGATGCTTTTTTAGTTGGATTAATTAATGCTGCAAGACCAGACTTAAGTGCGTTTGCGCCTTCTGAAGCATTAATACCACCTTCTTTCATAGCGGCTATGAAGAATGTTAAATCTTTTACATCTCCACCTAGTTGTTGAATAACTGGTGCTACTTTTGGAATTGCTGTAGTGATATCATCAAGAGATACAACTGTCTGGTTTTCTACTGCGTTTAAAAAGTTAATAGAATCTGCAAGACTTTCAGATGACATTCCAAAAGCATTTTGTAAAGATATAGTTGTTTCAAGTGCTTTTTGACTATCAATTTGACCAAGAATAGAGAGTCGTGTTGCTTGTGTAGTTTGACGTTGTAGATCTAATCCTTGAAAACCTGCTGCTGCAGCCTCTGCTGCTAAACCAACAGTAGTAGAAACTGCAACGCCATATTTTGTAAACTGTTTTCCTAATTCTGTAATGTTTTCTAATGCTGCTTGAGTTTCACCTTGTGGTGTAAATAAATCTCCATAAACTTTTCTAAATTTAAGTGCTTGTGCTTCCATCTCCATAAAAGTTTTTACTGCTGTTGAGCCTACAAGCATTAATGGCAGTGTAAAGCCAACCATCAACTGACGACCAGCCCATTGCGTATTCTTACCAAAATTTAATAGATTGGTAGATCCTTGTTTCATTAACTGATTAAATAGTGCTTGTTTCTGTGCTGCTACCTGAACCTTAGTTGTATAGTCACCCATGTCCAACTGTGTAGGCATAATAGACATTGCCTTCATTGCACCGTTGGTATCACGGCCCATCTTAATGTATTGGGTTTGTAGTCTCTTTGTACGTTCTTCGGCTACCTTGCCAATTGTGTCAAACTCTGATTTAAATAATCTTCCAAATGTTTTTGTGGATGCTCCCGCATAGCGGAAGTACTCACGCATTGAAAACTTATTTTTTTCTAATGAGTTAGTAAATGATTCTGCAGATGTTCTAACCGTACGCATTTCGGCAGTAAAAGAACCGATAGCGTTTATACTGTTTAAAAGATTTTTTTGTAAACCCTTTTGAGCAAGGGCTGCTGCTTCACTTGATCTGGCTATTGAGGTGTGAAACTGAGATATCTGACGTTGTAATGCTTTTAACTGTGCTAATGCATTAGACGAATCAATATTAATACCAATATTAGCATTAACATCAGCCATTTAGTCTCACACCTCTTTTAAATTATTCAGCCATAGTTACGCCAAGAACGTCTGAAACTTCAGCAAGTTTAATACCTGATGCTGCTTCTACGATCTTGTAAACTGTTGGGAGATCAATATTCTCCTCTAGTTTTTTTACGTCTTCTGAGAGTTCTGGCTTATATTGTTTCATTGCAATCTGTACACACTCCATAAGAATGTCCATAGACTTGCCGTTATCTTCCGCCACCGCTCCCACACCCTCAAACTTCTTCATAAATGGACGAAGTAGAGAGATTTTTAGAGGACGTACTGTAACCTTTGTGCCATCAATTAGTGTAAGGATTTGTTCCTCATACGTAGTTGTTGCCATTGTTTTCCTCCTATAGGTTATGTCAATTATAGCATGGTGATACTTATTTTTTATTATTTTATTTTGTTAAATCTTCGTAATCTAGACCCATGCCAATACCAAACCCTGCACTCCTAGCATTTTGTCCTTGAAGAGCCAGAATGTCATTACCGTCTTTTGCTTTACCTTGACTAAATACTCTAGCCTTCATGTCTTCCCATTCTTTTTGTCCCTTTGAAGATCCAGACTGAGCATCTAAATCTACTCCTTGAATTGCAGCCAAGAATTTTTTTTCTTGATAGTCAAGTTCTCTACGACTTGAAAGAGTTGCAATTAATTCTGGCATAGATAAAGACTCTTCTAATTCTCTATAGTCTTTCCATATACCCAATAAAAATACCTCAGACTCAATCTTGGCAAGGTCTAACTCTGACCAGTTTGAGCCACTGTCTGTTGCTTGATCTTTTACTGTTTCTTCAGATTTTTGATTAATCTTTATACCCGCAGAAATATCTAAGACTGTATATATAGTCGGCATGTCAAGGCTATCTTCTACGTCAGATTTTGTTAATTGTATACCTGGATAATATTGCTTCATTGTAATTCTTACACATTCAACTAAAAAATCTATGGCTTCATCATCATCTTTGGCGGTTTTAACATCCTCAAATGCGTCCATAAACTCACGCAAATATTTTATTTTTAACGGAACAATGTCTAGTTCTGTACCATCAACTAGTTTGATTATTTTATTTTTATAAACGGTTGTTGCCATAATCTTTCTATTCTATCATAGGCAAAACAAAAAACCCACCTAATTAAAGGTGGGTCTTAGGTTAATCTAAATTTAGATTATGATTGTCCAAAGGTACGATCAA
>Ga0209296_1002220_pt1 | contig 14133 bp, 12 predicted proteins | sample S_130206_EF_Meta_FD_187319 | JGI IMG/M metagenome (GOLD analysis project Ga0209296, IMG submission 187319) | Freshwater microbial communities from Lake Simoncouche, Canada to study carbon cycling - S_130206_EF_MetaG (SPAdes) (version 2) | ecosystem: Environmental > Aquatic > Freshwater > Lake ...
CCCCTATGCCAGCGTAACTATGCAGGAAGTATTGGATTGGTGCTGGGCTAACGGCGTGGACAAGGACGCAGTAGAAGCAAGCCTTGCCAATAGCATTGCTTTACAAAAGAACCCCGTAACTGCTACTGGAGTACCTTGGTAATGGAAAATATATCTTTATCCGTAAATTTGGTTAACGCAATGCTTGCCTACTTAGGAAAGCAGCCATACCAAGAAGTATTTCAACTAATTGAGGCCATCCAAAAAGAGGCTCAAACCAAGTCTGAAAATGAGGTAACACAATGACCGTTAATTACACAACCAACCTGTCCCTTGGACAGCCGGTAACCGGCACGGAGTCAGGTACATGGGGTGATGATGTAAACAATGCCGTTACATCCTACCTAGACATTGCCATTTCTGGGTCGCTGGCGTTAACTTCAGCATCTTTTACAGCCAATGCGCTCACCCTTGCCAATACGCAAGGTACAAGTTCGGCTACCAATATTGGCGCTACTACAGCGCAGTATTACGTACTCAGGCTGAGTTCCTTGGCGGCAAGCGTAACTATCACGGCCCCAAGCGTGAGCAAGACCTATCTGGTTGTCAATGCAGACGCAACCTACTCAGCCACGATAAAGGCTTCTGGGCAGACCGGTATTTCTGTTGCGGCAGGCGAACGTGCCACGGTCTATTACAACGGTACGGACTACATCAAGGTCACATCCAGCGTAGTATCCAACTTAACCGGCGTGCTGCCGGTTCTCAATGGCGGTACTGGAGTCACGACTTCTACAGGCTCAGGAAACACTGTACTTTCTACTAGCCCCACCCTAGTCACCCCCATACTGGGTACACCTACATCTGCCACGTTAACAAACGCTACGGGTTTACCCTTAACTACTGGCGTAACGGGAACTTTGCCGGTTGTCAATGGTGGTACGGGCCTAACGTCAACCCCTGCAAACGGAGCGCTGGACATCGGTAATGGCACAGGGTTTACCCGCGCTACTTTGACTGCTGGTAGTAACATCACCATTACAAACTCTGCTGGCGGTATCACAATTGCAGCAGCATCTAGTGGGGTTACGTCTGTTACCGGAACGGCTCCGGTAGTTTCAAGTGGGGGCACAACCCCTGCCATTAGCATGGCGGCGGCGTCTACTTCGGTTAGCGGATATTTAACTTCTACGGACTGGAATACGTTTAACGGAAAGCAAGCTGCTGGTTCTTATGTAACTTCTGGTGGTGCGCTAGGCACACCATCTTCTGGAACCTTAACAAACTGCACATTCCCAGCGCTAAACCAGAACACTACAGGCAGCGCGGGAAGTGTGGCTACTACCAATTATTCAGTTGTGCAGTCTGGCGCTAAGTTGTACTTTAAGTATGGGGGAACTAATATTGCATCCCTTGATTCATCGGGCAATCTTATTGTTCTAGGAAATGTAACCGCCTACGGAACCCCATAAGGAGTTAAACCATGACGATGCCATCATCTGGTGCGCTAAATATGGCGCTAACAACCAGCCCAGTTTCTGTTGCTTCAGAGCTTGGTTTGGGTTTGATGACAACCATCTCCATGAATGATGCCGCAGTTAGAACGCTGGCTGGGGTTGGAGGTTCTGGCACATCATGGTCAATGAACTCCTTGTATGGGAAATCAAGTATTGTTATTGCCCAAAGTTTGTTTGCTAGTTGCGATTCTACAGATGGCACTGCGGCCTTTACTTTTAACGACAATGGAACTATGGATTATTACGATCCGGCCCTAAGTAACGGTGATCCTAATTGGGCTACGCCAACTACTGCTGGCATTGGTAGTAACTATTGGGTAAAAATTACTAGAATATCTGGTATAACTTTATCAGGAATGACAAGCGGTACGTTATATCAAATAGTACCTCCGCCTTATTCTCCTACAGCTTACTACAATGTAGCCCCCGGCGGTTTCCAAGCATCTTCAGGAAATGTTGATATTTACTCAGATGCTGGCGGTGCAACGCGAGTTGGGGGCGGTACTTATAGTCTGTCGGTAACTAATCCCTGAGGCGGTTAATTTTAATCAGGACACCCCTTATGTATGCGCTTGTTTCTGTTTTGTTTTCTGATGCTGATAACAGGATCATCGGCGCAGGACAAGCTCATACTGTCTACGGAGCCACCACCGCTGCCCAAGAAGCCACCAAAGCAAACTGGTTGCGCAGTGCAGGAGTTGTACGTTATTGGTTTAACAATGCACGACCCAGCGGAGCGCCACAAAGCTATGCTGGCGTGGCTGGATAAGACATCATGCAGTTCGGACGACTACGTGATTATTTGGAACGCCTTGCCGGAGTGGGCAGGCACATCAGACAGTCCTTTGCTACGCGCAAAGATCATAGAGAAAGTGGGGAAAAAGTGAACGACAATATCAAAGCAAGACTTACATTTGCAGTGACGCTCATGGTAAGTGCCACCCTTTGCATCTCAGTGCTGGGCATGGTCATGGCTTTTCTACTTGGCCTATGGTCAAAAGAAGTGGACAACAGCGAAATCTTTAAGCTACTGTCGCCAGCCTTCCAGACCATTATTGGCGGGTTTATTGGCTTGTTGGCTGGTGTAAAGCTGTCCCACGACGAGGAGATTAAGCATGGCCCTTGACCCCATATCCGCAATGCTTGAAGTCGGAAGCAAAGTCCTAGACCGAGTTCTGCCTGACCCCGCGCAACAGGCTGCTGCCAAGCTAGAGTTGCTCAAACTGCAACAGAGCGGCGAGTTGGCCCAGATTACCGGGCAGATGGATATTAACAAGATTGAAGCGGCAAGCTCCAGTATCTTTGTCAGCGGTTGGCGTCCGAGCATTGGTTGGGTATGCAGCGCTGGCTTTGCTGTCCAGTTTGTCATTGGCCCATTAGCTGAGTGGGGTGCTGCCTTGGCTGGTCACCCTGTTAAGTTCCCTCAGATGGACACAGGCACCATGATGCCGCTGCTGCTAGGGATGCTTGGGCTTGGCGGTCTCAGAACTATGGAAAAGCTCAATGACAAGGCAGCGAAATGAACGCCAACTTTGATATGTCCTTTGACCGGGTTATGCAATCCGAAGGCGGGTATGTCTGGGATAAAGATGACGCTGGCGGGGAAACTAACCTTGGCGTCACCATTGGCGCTTGGGGGGCTTATCTGGGTAGGCCAATTAAGCCGGGCGAAATGAAAGCCTTAACCCGCTCTGACGTAAAGCCGTTCTACAAAAAGATGTACTGGGACAAAGTGCGTGGCGATGATTTGCCGCAAGGGGTAGACTACGCCATCTTTGATTTTGCTGTAAATGCTGGCCCCGGACGTGCTGCCAAGTTTCTCCAGCAATCCGTGGGAGCTACGCCTGATGGCGCTATCGGCCCCGGCACAATGGCTTTGGTAGCCAAAATATCCCCGGCAGAGATCTTGCAAAAGTTTGCGAAGCAGAAAGAAGCGTTTTACAATAGCCTAGCCGAGAAAAACCCCACCCAGCAGAAATTCTTGAAGGGCTGGTTAAGTCGGGTAGCTCACGTACAGACGGCAGCTTCTTCAATGCTGGCATAAGAATTGGATGACCGATGCCTTTACAAAAACTGTTGCTTAAGCCGGGGGTTAACCGGGAAAACACTCGGTACACCAACGAAGGCGGTTGGTATGAGTCCGACAAGGTACGGTTTCGTCAAGGCACGCCCGAAAAGATTGGCGGCTGGCAGCGTATTTCTGCCAATACATTTTTAGGTATATGCCGTTCTTTGTGGAACTGGGTAACGCTGGCAGGGCAGAATTTACTTGGCGTTGGTACTTCTTCTAAGTTTTATATTGAAAATGGCGGCGCGTATTACGATATCACCCCAATTCGCGTAGAAGACACGTTGACTAACCCGTTCACCACAAACACCGCAACCAATTCTGGCGGCTATACAACAGTAACGGTAACGGCAACTCCGGGATTTGCTGCCGGGGATTATGTTACTTTTTATGGCGGAACTGCTGTAGGCGGCGTTACGGTATCTGGCGAGTACAAACTTACTTTTTTATCTTCTTCCACATATTCAATCAGTGTTTTAGGTACTGCTTCATCTTCGACTACGGGCGGCGGAACAGTTTATGCCGTCTACCAAATTACAACCGGCTCAGCTACGTATGTTCCATCTGATGGCTGGGGTGCAAGTACTTGGGGAACTCCTCCCGTAGTGGCGCTTCCTTCTACGGTTGGGACGTGGGGGTATGGCAGAACCGTCTCCCCCGCAGCCGCAGGCATTCGTATTTGGAACCAAGTGAACTGGGGTCAAAACCTAGTCTATGGCCCCCGTGGGTTCCCCCTATATTACTGGGATGCAACTACAGGATATCAAGATGTAGCAATAACAATGACTATTGCATCGCCATGCGTTGTTACAAGTTCTTCGGTGGTTTTTGCAGATTTAACGCCTATCACGTTTACTACAACAGGCGCTCTGCCAACAGGTTTACTACCGGGCACTACCTACTACGTAAAGTACTTATCCTCTAGTACATTTAATTTAGCTACTTCAGCCACTGCAAGCGGAACATTATCGGGTGTGGCTATTACGGGTACGGCGGGGCAATTTAGTTGCGCTGCTTCTAGTCTTGCTTTGGCGGTTGGTCAATCAATAACAATCAGTGGTACATACGGAGGAACGGGTTCTATTTCTGGTTATACCAATCCCACAACGTATTACATTATTACCACCAACAGCTCAACTACGTTTACCTTATCCACCACTGCTGGCGGTTCAGGTGTTACAACTACCGCAGGTACTCCAACAGGACTTACCTATACCCTATCAACAACCATCAACACTTCGGGTACGCAGTCAGGTACGCAGGCAGTATCTCCTCGTGGTGTCTTACTATCTAGCCTTGCTGGGTCTGATGGGTATTGCCCGCTGTACCAAAATACGTTTACCGTGTCTGATGCCAGCCGGTTCTTGCTTGTGTTTGGTACAAACGACTATGGAAGTACCGTACTTGACCCCATGCTCATTCGCTGGTCGGATCAGGAGTCTTTGACTACGTGGCTTCCATCAATTACAAACCAAGCCGGTAGCGTGCGTTTATCGCATGGCTCTGAGATTGTTACCACCCTACAAAGCCGCCAAGAAATCTTGGTGTGGACAGATTCGTCCCTGTACTCCTTGCAATACCTCGGCCCGCCTTATGTCTGGAGTTCACAAATTCTTGCGGACAACATTTCCATCATTGGCCCCAACGCTGCGGCTATGGCCTCGGGTATCAGTTATTGGATGGGGGTAGATAAGTTCTACAAATACGACGGTCGTGTACAAACGCTACGCTGCGATCTACGACAATACATCTATAGCGATATTAATCTTCAACAATCTGACCAAGTATTTAGCAGCACCAATGAGGGTTTTAATGAAGTCTGGTTTTTTTACTGCTCGTCAGGTAGCAATACTATCGACAAATATGTAGTCTATAACTACACAGAAGATTTGTGGCAGTACGGAACAATGGGTCGCACAGCTTGGCTGGATACTGGCCTACGTAACTACCCACTTGCAGCCACTTATAGCTATAACATAGTGCAACATGAATATGGGGTAGACGATAATGAAACCGCTACCACTCTACCTATCGCTGCATCTATAGTATCTTCCCAGTACGATATTGGAGACGGGCACAACTTCGCATTTGTGTACCGCATGATTCCTGATTTAACATTCCGTGGTTCAACCGGCGGAACAACGCCTGCTGTAACTATGTACTTGCAGGGTTTAAATAGTTCAGGCTCTGGAATAACGCAGTCTGGCAACGCCGGAGTTACTTACAGTGGCACGGCTCCTTCGGTTATTAACGTCGATGAGTACACGGGGCAGGTGTATATTAGGATCCGTGGGCGTCAAATGCAGATGCAGATTACGTCTAACACGCTTGGCACACAGTGGCAGCTTGGCGCTCCCCGTATTGACATCAGACCGGACGGGCGTAGGTAATGGCACAAAAGAACGTAACAGCCCCTAAACTACCTGCTGCAATAGGTAATGAGTACGACCCTGCGCTTATAAATCAACTAACAAACATTTTGCGGCTGTACTTTAACCAGCTAGATAACGCCGGGCCAATGGTGGCTAGTACGCAGCGAAACGGGACAGATATTGTGGCAGGGCTGAGCTTTTTCCCTACTAGGGGCACTACTACTCCAAGCCTGCCGACACAAGCAGATTTAGCCAATTTGCGGGTGGGGGATATATACTATGACACATCGGCTAGCAATGTCTTGAAAGTAAAAACATGAGCCTACACGCACTTGCAAATCACATGGCAGCTAAAGGTCGCGGCCCAGACTCGACCCTTGTTCATATGTCTCCCCGTGAGGTGCATGGACTACAAGCATTAGCTATGGCAAATGGTGGAACATTAACCATTAATCCCCAGACCGGACTACCAGAAGCAGGGTTCTTGGACAGCTTGCTACCTGCTCTTGCAGGGTTTGCGCTTGGCCCTGCGGGATTTGGCTTGATGTCCAGCGCTATGGCAGGGCTTACGGTTGGCGGTATCACTGCATTAGCGTCTGGTGATTTGGGCAAAGGACTCGTGGCTGGACTTGGCGCGTATGGGGGATCGGGGTTAGGAGAATCTTTGACTGGAGTTCCAAACACCGCTGCGGATCCCGGGTGGGGGGCTAGAGATGCAGGTATAAGCGAAGCCGCAAAAACCAGTCCAGAAGCTACTTTTAATAGAATGCAATCTGGTGTTAATGCAGCAGTTAGCGCACCCACAGATTTCCTCAAAAGCAACTACATGAACCTTGGATTTGCTGCCGCTCCCGCATTGACCGGCGCGTTTGAGGAAGAAGATTCGTCAACCGGTGTAAAACCGCATCCGGGGTACATCCGGGTATTTGATGATAACGGCAACCAAGTTGAAGCGGTCAAAGCCGATGAGTGGGGCAGCAGGCCGGTAATGAAGTGGGGGCAAGTCCCCAAACCAACAGGTTACGCTAGTGGCGGCGGTATTGAGGATGCGTACCGAACCTTATCTTCCGAACTTCCAATAAGCATAATGCCTGTGGAATTACCTTCAGAAACACCTCCAGACACAACAGCGCCCACGGAAGAAGTTAAAAAAGGTATTACAAGATTTGGTGGCGTTCTTGCACCCGATTTAACTGGGCACGACTTAAATGACAAGCGCTCGGACTCCGAGAAGGCGCAGGACTACCTAATGGGCAGGGGGCCAAACCCATTTGTATTTACCAGCAAAACCCCTGTTGTAGACGCAACTAAAAAAGCAGCAGACGCAACCAAAGAAATTGCTGCAACAGTTGAGCAGCAAAAGGAACAGCAACGTGGCGGTGGCGGTGGCGGTGGCGGTATCGGTGGTGCACGCGGTGAACCTAATGGTTACGTAAGTAACTACAGCCCCGACGCTAACAGCTATACAAACGGAATAGTAGCAGCGCTTATGGGCCAGCAAGCAGTGCCTGCGTCTGTGGTTAATTTGTCAGATTCGGGATACGCCACTGCGGCTCAAGCAGAGTCTGCCCAGAACAAAGCACTGGCAGCGCAGTACGGAATGTACGGAAACCCTAATGCTGTTGCAGGCCCAATGTCAAGCATAGGCGTAGGATTTGGTTCCCAAGGCCAGCACGCTGAAGGTGCGCCTGCTTTTGGTGTAGGGTATGGTTCTCAAGGCCAACACGCGGAAGGCAATACGTCTGGTGGTAGCGGTAACGGCCCTAGTGGCGTTGGACACGGTGACCAAGGCGGAGCCCATTCTGGACAAGGCCCGGGGGCTGGCGGCGGCGATGGCGGCGGTCATGGCGATGCCCGAGGCGGTTACTTAGCCCACGGACAATTTGACCAACGTTACGCTTACGGCGGTGGTATTACTGCATTGGCTGACGGCGGCATGTACAACCTTGGTTCCTACTCTGATGGCGGCAGGCTGCTGCGCGGCCCCGGTGACGGTGTGTCTGACGACATTCCTGCCACAATCGGTGAAAATCAACCCGCCCGCCTAGCTGATGGCGAGTTTGTAGTACCGGCGCGTATTGTTTCTGAGTTGGGCAACGGCTCCACGGAAGCTGGCGCACGCAAGCTATACGCAATGATGGACAGGGTTCAAAAAGCCCGCCATAGCACCGTAGGCAAAGACAAAATTGCGGCAAATACCCGCGCTGAAAAATATCTTCCAGCATAAGGAATAGATCATGGCTGACAATACCGTAACACAAACAAACGTACAGGGCTTTGCCCCTGTAGTTGCCCCCTATGCAGAAAGCGTACTAGGCCAAGCTGGTAAGCTAATGGGGCGTGACTACCAGAGTTATGCCGACTGGGCAAAAGCACGCGGGCTTTCTGGCGACCAAGTTGCCGCCTTTACTGATTTACAAAAGAAAGCATTTACCGGTGCTGGAGATTTAGGTCAAGACCCCTATTCAAAAGCTTCCGCCGAAGGCATTCAAGGCTTAGCGCAAAAAGCAGGCGCTTATAACTACAACCCGACGCAGTTTGGTAACCAGTTTAATGCCCCCGACGCATATAAGCCGAGCCAGTTTAATTACCAACAGGCCACTGCACCAAACCTGCAAAACTATCAGATGGGGCCAGCGGAGCGTGTAAACACACAAAGTTTTGCCCAACCCGGATCAGCAGATGCCTACATGTCTCCCTACATGCAAAATGTGGTGGACATTCAAAAGCGTGAAGCGCAACGCCAGTCTGGTATTCAAGGTACTCAGCAACAGGCGCAAGCAGCACAAGCCGGTGCATTTGGCGGTGGTCGTGATGCAATCATGCGGGCGGAACGTGAGCGTAATCTTAGCCAACAAATGGGTGACATCCAAGCTACAGGCTCACAAGCTGCGTACCAACAGGCTCAGCAGCAGTTCAACGCTGAGCAACAAGCACGGCTGCAAGCGCAGCAGGCCAACCAACAAGCGGGCCTGACTACTGGGACACAAAACCTAGCTGCAAACCTTGGCGTTCAACAGCTTGGTTCAGGACAAAATCTGCAAGCTCAATTAGCAAACCAACAAGCTGGTCTTACCGCGCAACAACAACAAGAGCAAGCCAATCAATACGGGTACGGGCAGGGCATGAACGCTGCTTCCTTGGGCGCTCAGTATGGGTTAGCTGGACAACAAGAGTCCGAACGCTCAAAACAGTTCGGGGCCAACTTGGGTCTGCAAGGTCTTCAAGCGGGCATGCAGGGCTATGGCGCTCTAGGCTCCCAAGGCCAGAATTTATACGGTCAGACTACAGGCAACTTGAATATGCAGAATGCGTTTGGTACGCAGCAGCAACAGCAAGGCCAGAATATGCTTGATGTAAACCAGCAAAACTATGCTGCTGAGCAGAACTACCCGTACAAGCAAGTGGGGTGGATGTCCGATATTGTGCGCGGTGCGCCGGTTTCCAATCAGGGCTCGGTCATGACGCAGCCTGCTCCGTCGTTGCTAAGTCAAGTGGCAGGCGCTGGAAGCGCGTTGTACGGGATATCTCAAATGGGTAAAAAAGCCGCAGGCGGAGCTATAAAGTCACGCGCTGGTTTAGTAGATCTTGCATTAAGCAGAATGTAAATTATGATTAACGTTCAAAATATCTCGTCCAAGCTGGCATCTTTACCAGATCAAGCTTTAAAGCAATATGCTGAGATGCACAAGGAAGATCCTTATGTATTCTCTCTTGCTTTGTCTGAATCCAACCGCCGCAAAGAATTACGGTCACGGACGCAGCAACCTGATCCTCAACCAAAAGTTGTGGATAAAGAACTTGCAGACATGGATGTCCGTAAAGCATTACCGGAAGATCTAGGCATTGCAAGAATCCCGGTAGACATGAATATGGCTGGCGGAGGCATTGTTGCCTTTGGTGATGGCGGTTATGTTCCTACCTACAAAAAAGATGGATTAGTAGACTCCAAAAAAGTTTTTGTTGATCAATATGGGCCTGTTGCTGTAGATGTTGGCAAACAGCTTGGAGTTGATCCATCTATATTGCTTGCGCAATGGGGTCTGGAGTCCAGATTTGGGGAAAGCACTGTTGGTCAATTTAACGTTGGCAACATTAAAGACTTTAGCAACAAAGGCCCAAAAGGTTTTGACAAAATAGAGAAATCAAATTCTGCTTATAGAGAATATGATAGCCCGGAAGAATTTGGTAAAGATTATGCAGAACTAATAAAAAGAAATTTCCCAAAAGCTATTGGTGCAGGAGCGGATGTAGATACATTTGCTTCTGGATTACAGAATGGTCGCTTTGGCTCATACGCCACTGGCAAAGACTATGGCAAAACTTTATCCAAAGTTTTAACATCGATTATTCCTATTAGCTCCGCACAAGCAGAGACTGCACCGCCATCTTCATTGCGCGGAGACAAAGTTAGTGATCAGACATTAAGTAGCTTAATTACTGGGAAAACCCAACCCGCTCCAAAACCGCAAGAAGTTGATCGTTCCATAACAGGGCAGCTAAAAGATATTGGTAGTGGCATTGCTGGCATCTTAGCACCAGAGGGTGCTGGCGGTTATGAGCCCGGAACACGCAATTTCTTTGAGCGTGCTGCTGATCAAGTTATGGCCCCAATACCGGACGCAGTATTTAAACCTGTTGGAGGAAGAGAAAATTTACAGCGTAATTTTTCTAATACTTTAAACGCACTTCCCGGAGCTTCTGTATTACGCGCTCCAGCAGCGGTTGGTAAGCTGTCCGCCGCAGCACAAGTTGCTCGTGAAGCGGAGATAGCAGCAGCGGCAGCTAAAGCAGAAGCAGCAGCAGGCAAAGTGGCTAACATACGTTTGCCTGCGCCGTCAGGGCAACAGGGAATTGCGTCAATCCCCAGTACAGCGCCTCCTTTGGCACCCAGAACTACATTCCCACTATCACCTGAGTCTGTAGAGATGAATAAGAGGGTTCAGGCTGGAAGACAAGCGCAACAACTGCGTAACCTAGAGGCAGACAAAGCTGCCGCTGAAGCCGCCAGCAAAGGTGTTACTACAGCCCAGAATGCAGCCAAAACATCTGAAGCTATGGAGATGGCTAATGCTGCTAGGGCAGCAAACATGGCAAACAAAGTTATTAATCCAGTAAATAAAACGCTTGCAACTGCTCGTTCGGTGCAGGCTCAGCGTAATTTAGATACTGCTGCCAATAAAATATTTGATTCTTCTGACTCTAATTCGGGTGCAAACACTTCAGAATACAAACCAAATGAAAACCAAGATCTTTTAAAAAGATATCCGCTTACCGAATCTGGCTCTGAGTCATCTACTACAGCAGGAAATTCAATTAATTACGACCAAGGTAATGCAAGGCGTGATGCTGGAGGTGATCAAAACTTATCCAATAAAGACCAAAAAGCCATAGTTAAAGCAACCAAAGATTCTGTTCCAAACACTGAGGAAACTCAAGGCTGGTCTAGTAATGACTGGTTACAGTTTGGGTTGGCTTTGATGGCGGGCAAATCTCCTAATGCTCTTACCAATGTTGGTGAAGCTGGATTGTCACTTCTTGCTTCTAAGCAAGCAAAAGAATTAAAGGATAGAGAGCTTGATTTGTATAAAAAAGTTCATCTGGAAAAACCCGGAGAAACAGAAAAATCTATACAAAGGCTTATGGAATCAAATCCATCTCTTACATATGAGGAAGCATTATCTAGACATGCACTACTAAATACTAATCCGGGCGAACGTGAAAGAGGCGTTAAACAGATTATGGATGAGAAGAAAATACCATATTCTCAAGCTCTTAGGGAATATATTGAGGGAACTGAAATGCCAAGCAGAATGGCTGCGATAGAGCAAAGATATGCAGCTATTGCCGCTAGATCAGGCAATGATGCTGGTAGATTAGCCCAAACAAATCTTAAAGATTATTATGTAGCCAAAAAAGAAATTGAAAAAAATTATCCATCTGTGCTTAGGACGGGTTCTTCTGCTACATCTAAAGCTAATAAATCTGCATATGAAGCAGAAATAAAAGATTTACAAGAAGCATTTGGCATTTCTCCCGGTTCTACCGTCACTGCTCCAGCATCCGGTTGGGGTCAGGCTAAAAAGCAATAACCTATACTGCTAATCATGCCAATCTATACCATTTCTGCTCCGGATGGGAATACATACAGCATTGAGGGGCCTGACGGGGCTTCTCAACAAGAAGTAATCCAAGCGGTATTAGCCCAACATCCAGAAGCTGGCACTCCTCTTGTTAAAGAGTCTGGCATGTTAGCTGGAGTCAAGAAGGGGATTGAACAAATTGGCTCTCAAGCCCGTACCGTTGCTGGTGCAGTGACTGGTGATGCTAATGAAGCAGGAAAAGCGGCATTAGAGCGCAGCAAAGAAATGGAACAGCAGTATGCTGACCAAGTCAGCCTGCAAAAGATTAAAGACGTTTACAACAAAGATGGCCTCTTATCTGCTGCGGGAGAAACAATATCCCAAGTTCCATTAGCAATTGCAGAACAACTGCCCAACCTTGCCACGATGTACGCTGGTGCAAAAGCTGGAGCAATGACTGGTCAAAAAGTTGGTTCTGCATTGGGAGCAAAAGGTAGGCTTGCTGGCTTTATTAGCGGAGGTCTTGGTGGTCTTGGTGGGCAGTTTGTGCCATCCTATGTGCAGTCTTTAGGCGGGGATATAGAACGCCAAGCGCAAGAACAAGAAGCCGCTGGAAAGCCTATTGACATTAATTTACCTAAAGCTGCTTCAACCGCAGTGGCACAAGGTGCATTGGATGTTGTTTCTAACCGTATCCTGCTGGGCGGGAAAATGTTTAGCAAGATGATTGGCATCCCTGAGAAGCTGCTGATGCAAGGTGGCTCTGAGGGATTGGAGAAGTTAGCCAAAGAACGCCTTCTCACTACCATTGCTAAAGGCACTGCAACCGGTATAGCTGGTGAGGTTCCTACAGAGATAACTCAGCAGGCTTTAGAACGTTACCAAGCTGGCCTATCCTTAACAGACGAGGATGCTCTCAAGGAGTATGGTGAAACTGCCTATCAAGTAGCTTTGCTTGGCCCATTGGGTATCGCAGGTCGTTTGTCAGAAAAAGGCGGAGCTAAAAATGAGATACAGCGCAAAGCTATTGAGGAGCAACGTGCTGCGGCTGCTGCTGAGGCTGAGGCTGCTCCGAAACCGCCAGACATCACTGACCCAGCTTATCTACAGCAGGTTCAAACGCAGTATCAAGAGGCTGAAAAACGCAAAGCGGATCTAAGATCTCAACTGCGTAAGGTTGAAGACGGCTCTATCACTGAGACTGCTGACCGTCTGCACAACAAAGACATTGAAGACCAGATCAAAGCCATGACTCCAGAGTTGGAGCAGTTGGCTATGGAATACAACAAGGCTGCTAAGGTTGCTCCTGCGTTTACACCAGATGCTGTTCCGGGGCCGGTGGAAATTCCTGAAGCAGTCAAAGTTCCGGAAGTTGTTAAACCCACCTTGACGGTGGGTGACGCTTTGGATAACCCACTGGGTAAATTTACTAAGGAAGAGCTATCCAGCCGTTCTCCTAAAGTGGTTAGCTTTATCGACGAGCAACGCAAGAAGCTAGGTAAACCAGCTTTAAACGATTATTCCATCGAAGACATCCGGGATGCCATGCCCGGTGAATTGCCCGACGCAGAGAAAGCTGATTTAAACAGCTTGATCGCGGCAAAGACTGGTTACACGCCGGATGTAACCTATAAGCCAGAAGACATCATCAATGTAGCCAAGCAGAAGAACATTGCCACCAATACAGATGGTTTTAAGTTCTTCTTGCAACGAGCCACTGGTGATAACGACCTGACCAAGATGGAGCAGCCACAGCTTCATTCTGCGTTCACAGCCCTGTCCGCGCTTCCGGAATTTGACGAGACTCAGTACCTCCCTGAGAAGACCAACGCTATTCATTACAGCCCGCAACAGTACAACAGCGCAGTACAACAGGTAAGCGGTCTTGCCTCAGAGAAAGACATCCCCAGCACTCAGGCTCTAAAGGTAGCCAAGAAGGCTACAGGTCTGACTCGGGACTCCGATGCACAGCTTCTACTCCAAAACGCATACACCAATGGTGATTTAAACCTAAGCTCCAAGGGTGACTTCATCACCGCACAGCCTGCCGAGCAGGCCGAGTTCAAAGTTGAGGAAGGTTTTGCACCAGCAGAACCTACTGGTTTCAATGTCAT
>Ga0209296_1002227_pt1 | contig 14090 bp, 37 predicted proteins | sample S_130206_EF_Meta_FD_187319 | JGI IMG/M metagenome (GOLD analysis project Ga0209296, IMG submission 187319) | Freshwater microbial communities from Lake Simoncouche, Canada to study carbon cycling - S_130206_EF_MetaG (SPAdes) (version 2) | ecosystem: Environmental > Aquatic > Freshwater > Lake ...
TTATCCAGTACCCACTGTTCTGCTATGACCACGAGTCAGATCACTTTGGGGTTGAGGTTGGCTACGAAGGTTCTGCCTATTCTCGTATGTCTCAGCTAGAGACTGTTGAAAATAACGGAGACAGTATTCGTGTTGAAGACTTTAGAACTGGTGAGTCCTTCATTGGGCTTATCGAAGAAATGGACTTCATTAACAAGACACCATCGGATAAGCGATTCTCTGGCTTCGGAGGCTTGCTCTTAGTAACCATTAGAACAATCTAATGCAAGCACAAGACTACGCAACAGTTGCTGTTGCAGTAATGACAATTGTAGGTGGCTTCATTGGCGCTGTTAAATGGTTAGTAAAGCACTATCTCAATGAACTTAAACCCAACTCTGGGTCAAGCCTCAAAGATTCCGTCATAAGACTGGAAGAAAAAGTAGAAATTCTATATCAGATAATGATTCAAGAAGGAAAGAGATGAATGATGAAACCTGTTGTAAAGAAAGCCACGCCTGCCGCTATTGCTGTCCTTCGACAAGCCACAGCGATATGTCCTTCCCGCAAGAAAGCCTCGGATGGTTTACTACCATCAGCAGCACACATCAATCAGAATCCTAATTCAGATCACAATACTGGATATGGTGTTGATTTAACCCACGATAAGTTGGGTGGCATTGACTGCGCTAATCTGTTTCAAGAACTAAAAGCAGACAAGCGCGTTAAGTATCTTATTTTCCAGGGCAAGATCTGGTCAGCAGAACGTGCCTCAGAAGGTGACCGTGATTACGACGGTTCAAATAAGCACAACAAACATCTTCACATCTCAATCAAAGAGGGCTGTGGAGATGACACTTCCCCTTGGTTCCCTTGGTTGGGAAAACCCAAGGCCGTCAACAAAGTTAAGGCAGCAGTTAAGCCTTTACCTAAGAAGAAGGAGAACCAATGAACAAAACAACAAAGGCAGTAATCGCATCATACCTCCGTGCAGCGGTAGCATCAGTGCTAGCTCTGTACCTTGCAGGCGTCACAGATCCAAAGGCACTAGCAGCAGCAGCAGTATCAGCAGTTGCAGGCCCAGTACTCAAGTGGCTTGATCCTAAGTCAGCAGACTTTGGACGCGGAGCTAAGTAGACATAGACCCGCAGCGCGAGGCAAAGGAAGAGGCTCACCCCGAAAGGGGTGGGCTTCTTTTTTTATGCCGTTTTACTGGGCGTCAACCGGACAAGGCACAACTACTAGATTCCCGCAGTTGACACAGGTTGCATCTAAGAAGTACCAGACTAACTCGTAGTCTTCAAAGGAGGCCATAACACTAAAGACTTGTGAGCCACACGGACACACGTGAAGTGGTCCTAAACCCCGCAGATCGGTCCCGAAAGGCTCAGGAAGGGTATTCCTGCGCCATCTTAACGATGGCAGGGTTGGTAGACGGAACCGTAGGGTTACTGTACGGTTGGTACTGCTGCGCCCATTAAGGGCGCCCGTCTGTTTAATTCGCCTCACGGCTCATATTGTAACGCCTAGTAGGTGTCGCTATGCGACGACACGCCGATGACTGGTATGATCTCTAGTATGAAGCTATGCGTTAGGTGCAAAACAGAAAGACCTCACGCCGATTTTAGTAAAGATAAAAATCGAAAAGATGGTTTATACGTTTACTGCAAAATGTGTATGCGTGTATGGTCACGGGAGTTTAGATTAAAGAAACCTAATAGTGCAAAACATTCGGAAATTAAATACAAGTATGGGTTGACCTTGGAAGAGTACAACCTCAAACTAGTAGATCAAGGAAACTGTTGTGCCATATGTGGCACGGACGTACCAGGTGGAGGTCACGAAAACCTTTATGTGGACCACAATCACGATACTGGTAAGGTTCGTGGTCTATTATGTAGAAACTGTAATTTAATGATAGGTCACGCAAAAGACAATAAGGATATACTTGAGTCTGCAATTAAATACCTAACTAGATGGGACGAATCTTGACGACCATATGTGCCATTGAAGGTATTGACTATGCTGTGTTTTGCGCCGATAGCCAGATCACCGAAGATAATCTCGTGACGTTAGCGACTAGTACGCCCAAGATTGTTGAGGTTGGTAAGTATCTCATCGGGATATCAGGTGATACCAGACCAGGTGACATCCTTGCCTATAACTGGAAGCCTCCGGCGTACAAGGGTGAAGACCCTGCACAATTTATGGGAAAGAAAGTTATACCCAGTATCAACCAAGCATTTAGTGACAACAACTACGACTACAATAAGGCGGACAAAGATGGTGGCTTCGATTATCTCATTGCTTTTAACGGCAATATCTTTCGTATTGCTTGTGACCTCTCTTTTTTCCAAGCAAATCACGGAGCGTATGGCATTGGTAGTGGTGGGCAGCTTGCTCTTGGCTACCTGTATTCAATTGTCAAACCTGATATGGAGTTAGCCTACGCAAAGAGACACGCCCGTAAAGCAGTTGAGATTGCGTCGGTGCTTGACGCTAATACTGGCAAGCCCATACAGTTAGTAGTACAGGAGAGGCTGTAACTATGAAGAAACTATTTAAGAAGCTACGTTGTTGGATATGGGGACATATCATTTTTGTAGATGGTACTAGTGCTGAGGCAATTTGCGTTGAATGTGGGGAGGAGGTCTAATGGATAGCGAAGGCGTTTATATTAAGCACGAGATGAAAGAGATTTTTGCTACAAAAGAATACGCTGCACACCATTGGTTCCAACAAGGTTGGATGGCTTGTAGACTTGCTTATCTCTTGCACGAAAAGGATAACAATGACAACAACTGATCCCAAGGAACTGTTACTGACTGCACTACGTGCAGGGGACGCGAAGCGTTCACGATCTACACAGGTACAGATTGGTCCATCAGAGGTAGGTGGATGCCGACGTAAGGTGTGGTACCGACTCAACGATCAACCTGAAACTAATGACAATGAATTAAAACTCGCTGCGATAATGGGTACTGCTATCCACGCAGAGATTGAGAAAGCATTAGCAGATAATCCAGATGTGCTGATTGAAACTGAAGTTGAATACAATGGAATGAAAGCACACATTGACTGTTTCGTACCTGGTACTGGTGATGTGATTGACTGGAAGACAAGCAAGGTCCGGAACCTTTCTTACTTTCCATCAACACAACAACGATGGCAGGTACAGCTATACGGCTACCTCCTAGCTAAGAACGGCTATGCGGTCAACCGAGTGTCTCTTGTTGCAATAGCACGGGACGGGGACGAAAGAGATGTCAAGGTTCACACCGAAGACTACGATGAGTCCATTGCACTAGAAGCACTCGGTTGGCTAGCGGCTGTCAAAGAAGCTAAGGAAGCACCAGCACCTGAGAAGGATGCAAGTTACTGTCAGCACTACTGTAAATTCTACGACTCATCAGGTGAGATGGGATGCGTTGGTCTAAAAAAAGAACGTACACCAGTCAGTGATGTAATCATTGATGATGTAGATATTGACAAGAACGCACTCTTGTATCTACAGTTAGCAGCGCAGATTAAAGAGTTAGAAACACAACAAGATTCTTTGAAGACATCCTTTGAAGGAGTACTGGGTACTACTAATTCAGGTATCGAACTAAGTTGGACAACTGTTAGAGGGCGTGAGTCAGTTGACAGTGAGCAGGTAGAAAAACTATTAGGGTTTGTCCCTAAGAAGGTAGGAGCTGAGAGTCAGCGACTATCAATCAAGCAAAGTGGAGGCAAGTAAATGGCTACAGAAGGAACAAAGTTTCAAATCAATTACAAGTTAAATGATGGAACACTTATCAATCTTTACGCAGCAACTGCAACAGAATTAGAAGCAGGTCTTGCAGACCTTGCTATGAACGCAGCAAACATCCGTTCAACTGGATCAGAACTATCAGGTGGAGTACAAGCACCAGCACCAACAGTTGCAGCAGTAGCACAGGCATTCAATGCAACACCAGTTGCAGCAGCACCAGTACAATCAGGTGGCGCTAACTCTTGTAAGCACGGTGCTATGTCACTACGTTCAGGTGTAGGACAAAAGGGTCCGTGGTCAGGTTATATGTGTGCAGCACCAAAGGGTGCGCCAGATAAGTGCGAGACAATCTGGGTTCGATAACTAATGCGGGAGCCAAGTCAATACGAAGCTCCTAGTTGTGCAACTATCGGTGGGGACTTTTGGTTTCCCGATAATGAATCTGGTATTCCTGGCGCATCTACAGTTGATGCTACCTTTGCAAAGAACATCTGCAATAGATGTCCTCACCGTAAAGAATGCGCTGAATGGGGTATTAAGAAAGAAGCTCACGGTATCTGGGGCGGTCTGACGATTAGAGATCGTCAACGCATTAGACGTGCACGAGGAATCAAAATCTATCAGGAGGACGACGTTGCTTAATCTTTCCCGCGCTTGGAGTGGAGTGCTTACCAAAGCAACACCACTACCTGATGTGTGGGAAGGGTTAAAGGCAGAAGGTATTAAGTTTCGCAGAGGCCAGGTATGTATGGTTGCTGCTGCACCTAATGCTGGTAAGTCTATGTTCGCTCTGATCTATGCAATCAAGGCCAATGTTCCTACGCTTTTCTTCTCCGCAGATACTGATACCACTACTGTAATGATGAGGTCTGTATCGCATCTATCTGGTCACTCACAAGTGACAGTAGAGGCAAACCTTTCAGACAATAGCCAGTATTACAATGCACACTTAGACAAACTTTCACACATCAAGTGGGTCTTTGATTCATCTCCAAACATTGATGACTTGGAGTTAGAGATCAGGGCTTACGTTGAACTCTATGGACAGCCACCAGAGTTGATTGTCATTGATAACTTAATGAACATAACCGCCGAGACGGACAACGAATGGGCAGGACTTAGAGCAATTATGATGGAGCTACACGATATGGCACGCAAGACTGAGGCCTGTGTAATGGTGCTCCACCACGTATCAGAACAGTCAGAGTATGGGTCACCTAGTAACCCACCTCATCGCAGAGCAATTCACGGAAAGGTCAGTCAGTTACCTGCACTGATACTTACACTGGGTTATGACCCATCGCAAGGAATACTTAAGGTAGCACCGGTGAAGAATCGTTTCGGCGCACACACTGCTGATGGAAGCAAGTATGCACAGCTACTGGTAAACTACGCAGCAGTACAAATCTCAGATCAAAATGAGTTTGGTTGGATGCTAAGGAAAGATACTATTGCAGGGTACCAAGGAGGGTATAATGTCTGAACCAGAATTAACAAACAAGTACCGAGATAATCTAAAGATAGATGCACTACGTGCAGATGTGGATTCCATCAAGGTAGACCTCACCAACTTCGTTGGTGCGTTGCTGCAATCTGGTGTTGTCGAATTAGTTAAAGATGAAGAAGGCAATGTTGTCTACAAGATCAACAAGGTTGTATTGGTAGATGAGTCAGTACAACAAGACTAAAGGTTCTCAGTTTGAGACAGATGTAATGAAGTGGCTCCGTAAGGCGGGGGTTCTTGCAGAACGTTTGACTAAAGCTGGGGCAAAGGATGAGGGCGACATCGTTACTGTTATCGCGGGAGAAACCTATATCCTTGAACTCAAGAACAGGGCAACCCTATCGTTGCCTGAGTTCTGGAGAGAAGCACAAGTTGAGGCGCTTAACTATGCAAAGGCTAGAGGTCTTGGGGAAGTACCACTGTCATATGTAATAGTTAAGCGTCGCAACGCTTCAATAGATCAAGCCTGGGTCATACAAGACCTAGCACAATGGTTAAAGGAGAGGCAATGAAGATTACACAAGGTTATTGGCAAGTTGGTGTTCCAGCTAGCGACCTAGAGTATGCAAAGATTGCTTATCTTTATACTGAAACTTTACTTACTAAAAGTATTAACACTCATTTGATTCTTGCTATGGCTATGGGTGTTCCAGTCAGTACAGTCAAAGAAAGAATAAGAGAGTGTAGAGAACGCGGTTTAATCACATTACCAGGAAAAGGCAAGCGTGGGTTATTGACACTTAAGGCTTGCTCACTATTAGAAATGGAGAAACAATAATGCCAGTACCAGGTGGAGAAATAACAACGTCAGAGATACTTGTACCAGAAGTTGTAGAATTAGATGAAGCAATAGTAGAGGCTGATGCAGAAGAAGCGACAGAAGAATATGATTTGCCAGAACTGTCATAAGGCAGGAGAAGAGAACACTCTTACTCACTACAAGCGTTCAGCACAATGGCACGATAAGTGTGATGACAAGGGGTGTGTATGCCAGCACAAGACTGGTCCAGGGTACGTAAAGCGGGCAGATACAAAGGTGCCGTTGATGCAAACACAATCCCCATAGCTCCTATTGTTTCGCACTTTGGTGGTGAAGTAAGAGAGGGTAAGAGCGCATCGGTCAGATGCTGCCTACATAGCGACAGTCGCAGGTCTGCTGTTATGAATACCTACGACAACCTGTACTTCTGTCACACCTGCGGTAAGGGTGGCAATGCAGCTAACTTAGTGTGCATACTAGAGAACTTGGAGTTTAATGATGGCCTCAAACGTGCAGTCGAAATTGCTACAGGAAGCGGCGCAACAATACGCTCAGGCAATAAGTCAAGAAGCACTGGCCGTACTAAACGCACGTGGGATCTCTGAAGAGACAGCAGGACTGTTTCAATTAGGAACTATTACTAACCCAATCAATGGTCACGAGATGTATGAAGGGTGGCTATCCATCCCATACATCACAGCATCCGGTGGTTGTGTTGGCTTTAAGTTTAGACGATTAGATGATGCCAAGCCTAAGTATGGTTCACCTACTGGGCAGAAGGCGCACCTATATAATGTTTGTGACATCACTGTTGACTCACCACACATCGTAGTATGTGAAGGTGAGTTAGATGCGATAGTCACAAGTGGAGAACTTGGGATACCAGCAGTGGGAGTACCAGGTGTTGCAGCCTGGAAGCCACACTTTCCTAAGCTCTTTGCAGGGTATGAAACTATCTTTGTTGTTGGAGACAATGACATCAAAGAGGATGGTTCTAACCCTGGAGCTGAGTTTGCTAAGCGCGTGGCGAATGAGGTAATGAACTCACAGATTGTTACACTACCCCCAGGTATGGACATCAATGATTATTACTTAGCCAATGGCATTGATGCCACGCGGAAGTTACTGATAGGGGAGTCGAATGTATGACAATGACAGAGAACGAGTGGGTCATAATGCTACAGACTTTGCAGCATATGGGCTTTCACATCTTGCAACAGGACATAGCAACACAACTGATACTCATACGCCCCCAACCAACCCGCTAGTAGATCACGCTGCTGTTACTGGCTACCGTGGGCAAGGTGTTACAACTGAGGACTTAACATCCTTCATTGAATCCTTTGCATCCCTTCGTGCTCATCGTGTTAAAGGTGTAGGTCACGACCAATACTCACACGCTAAGGGACAGAAGTTTGAGTCCTTTACTGCATCAGATACCGTCAGAGAATTGATTGAAGAGTTAGCAGATGCTAGCAATTACATAGACTTCCTTGCCATCAAGTTGCTGAACATACAGCACACTATAGATAGGGTGTTACCAGACTGTGACTGAACTGCATCCAGTAATCTATGACCTAGTACCTAGCGTGGCTAATACTATCCATCGCAGGTATGTCAAGCACGTTGAGAAGGATGACATCAAGCAAGAGCTGATGGCTTGGGCTATGACTAGGGTTGAAGATCACACAGTTGATCTAATGGAACCTATCGAAGAGCGACGCAGACATAACGAACAGCGCATCGCTTGGCAGATGAAGCGTGCAGGAGAACGCTATGCACGCAAGGAGAAGGCTGCTAAGTCTGGCTATCAAACTAATGATGAGGTTTACTACCAGACAGCTACCCTTGGTCAGTTGCTACCCTTTGTTATTGCATCAGTTATAGATGGCACAGTACTAGAACAAGCACAAGAGATGATTAAAGATGGGCAACCTAAAGGTTCATCATCACCGGCAGAAGGTGGCAACCTGCTTGCCAACCTCATAGATATTAAGAATGGTTTCCTTAAACTAGACCAAGAAGATCAGACACTTCTTAGGCTACGCCACCACGAGAACTTTACCTTGCAACAGATAGCACAATTCCTAGAGTGTGCTGTCTCTACCGCAGATCGCAGGTGTGATAAGTCTTTGCGTAGGTTACAAGATAACTTAGGTGGTATCAGCCCTTGGCAATGAAAGAGACAGAGTTATTTAACTTTCTCAAAGAGAGTTTGTATCCAGACCTTACTAAGTCTGAGGGTATCTACGATTCCTTCGACTGCATCAGTGCTAAGGCCGGTCACTACATAGAGTTGAAGTGTCGCTATACCCATTATGATACGCTACTTATAGAGGAGATGAAGTATCGCAAGCTGATAACGCAAGCAGCAGAGCGAGATCTTATCCCCTTCTACATTAACTCGACACCGCAAGGTGTCTTTTCTTTTGACTTGATGGACGTACCTGAACCTGAATGGTTCAACCATTGGATGCCAGCTACTACAGAGTTCTCACGTTCTAATAAAGTCAGCAAGTTAGTAGGTTATCTACCCATAGAGGAGGCGGTGCAGCTCTGATGCAGTACGACTATCGTTGCCCTGATTGCAACACTGACATAACTATTGAGCGCAGTATCCACGAAGATCCACGTGAGCCTTCTTGCTTTGATTGTCACATACCTATGGTGCGTAAGTGGGACTCTCCCGCTATCACCTTCAAGGGTAAAGGGTTTTACTCCAACGGAGGATAGTGTTATTATTTATTCCTCGGCAGCAACCGCTGTAGAGTGCTAGCAAGAAGCCCCCGCCAGTTACGGCGAGGGCTTTTTGTTTTGCCAGGAAAGGGTTAGAAACCCAGCACATCTATTAGTTGTTTACCTATGGTGCGAGTGTACACAGGTGGGATTGCTTCTACCAATTCTCCCCAGATCATCCAGTCAATTCCCATAGCTTCACGCGCTTGCTCTATAGTCTTTGCGGTATGCCCCCCCCCCGGAATTTCATCACGCATAGATCCGTAGATACCTACCGGCTTTCCCTGCTTCTTGTGGTCGCATACTGAGCCAGTTAATTGCACGTTAGACTCAAAGAGTCTGTGCCTACGTACCTTTAGATTAAATGATGAGCCACAAAATTGTACCGGGTTAATCAATGGAGCACCCGGAACGTTCTCAATCACATAAGGTTTGCCACTAGCAATCAACGCCTCTCGTGTCTGAGGTATAAGATCTATCTTATCCGTGCTCTTGCCCTGAGCGTTACGTAAATGCTGAGTGCGTGAGTGTGTCTGACAAGGTGGGCTAGCTGCAATCACATCAAAGGTACGCAAGTAATCCAAGTCTTGCAGTATCTCCAAGCAATCTGCCTGTATAAACTCATACGGATAACGTTTCTGCTTCTTGATGTCAATACCTACTACCTCAAAGCCAGCGTCAGCGTAGCCTTTGCTCGCTCCCCCTGCCTTGCAGTAAAGGTCAAGCAGTTTCATCAATACCAGCCTCGTCTGTCACTATGGCTGAGAGCGCGACACGCACTCCCTCCATAGCGATGACCAATGTATCGTATGCCGTGAAGGATTTGTAGTTCAGGTTCTCTACTGCGTTCTCTAAGGAGCTGAGCAATTCCAAAAGCTGTTGATCGCTTGTTGTCTGCGAGGTGGTCAAGCCTGCTCTCACGGGTCCATAAGGTGATAAGGCATCTGGCTTCTTGTTTGCTGTATCCAAGCGCTCTTGAGTAACTAACGATAAGTGTCTTGTTCTCACGCTTCTCCTCCATCGTTGCCTTGGTTCGTATCGGCTTGGGTAAGGGTAATTCCCCTAGCTTTTGCACGTGCGACGATACGAGGAGTAATAGTAGTACCGTCAAGATCAATCCACGCTTTGCCTTCTTGTTCATCACTCACCTTTTCCTTCTCCAGCAATTCTTTATACGTATCTGGGTAGGCTTGCGCCAGTTTCACCAAGGCACGATCCCTTGCTCTTCGATAGTTGCGGTAATAGACGGCCTGCTTTGCAGCACTCGCCAATCGCTTGTTATTTTCCATTGATCTTATCCTCCCATAGAATTAGCACGTATGCCACCAGCATTACAGCTAATAGACCTAACCAATAGTTCATTGATTCACCGCCAATACCGAATAGATCAGCTTGGTGATGTCAATAGGTTGGCCTACAAGGTGAGCGTCTTCGTCATCACTTTCCCAACCAGAGACAAGGATCCTGGAATTGACAGGGCTATTGCGTAGGTAACGGATAGCTTCGTGTGTATCGTTGCCACCCCAGATCGCCTCACCCTTCTCATCTACCACTTCGTAAAGGTTTACAAGCGGGGATACGCGAGGATGAAAGGCGATTACCGTGTCATCTGGATCTCCTAAGAATGGGTTTCCCTCACTATCAAAGCGCAAGACTCTACTCATTCTCTCCCTTTCCTTCTGAATAGGCATCAACCATAGACAAGGCGTAGGTCATTCGCATTAGATTCATCCCCGCCTCCTTCTCTGTATCTTCATCTTCTATCTGTATCAATGCAAGGTCACGGCACAATTCTGCCTTAGCTTGCCAGTATTCTTTATTCATTACTCTCACCCTTCTCGCTTGGTAAACACGATACGCACCACGCAGTATCGTTGCCCTCTCTCCCTCTCACTTGCCATTGGCCTTCACAATCTGCCCATACTATGTCGTCTTCATCTAAGGTGTCACTACAGATGAAGCACTTGATCTCCCTCTCCTTCTCCTCTTCATAGAAGATAGGATCGTTAAGCTCTGGCTCGTATCCCATTAGTAACTCCCGTCCTTAATTGACACCCAACCGCACCTATCGCACTTTACTTTGCCCTCCATAGTCTGACTATCTCCAGACATAACCGAGGCGCATACCCAACACTTACCGTATCCCATTACTCACCCGCCTCTTCTTGGATTTCCTTCACCACGTCGTTCACGGCCTTGTCTGGCACGTCTGACGATAGCGTGATCTTGGATAGTGCCTCGCCTAACGCCGTGCGCCAGTTACTTCCCTCCCCAGAAGCTAAGGGAGTAGGTTCGCCACCGCTGAAATCAAATAGCTCTACCTTATTCCACTTAGATCCAGCTTGGATCACTAGCGTTACGACGTGCGTAGTTGTTTCTTCACTCATTATTTATTCTCCTCTTCTATAGCTTCTAGTAAATTAATTATGCCAACGATCTCTTCTGGAATACCTTGCTCTCTCCAAGCATAAGAGTATAAGAATTTAATCTGATCTCTTAATAGCTCTAGATCTACCTTCATTACTTATACTCCTTCGGACAGTCTTCATAGGGGTTATCGTTACCTTCATTATCTTCACACGTGCAGAAATTAAACCGCTCCACTTGGGTAGTGTGAGTCAATTCTGCAAGCTCGCTCCAGTACATAGTGTCTTGATCCATTACTCTCCCTCTCCTTCTATTACTGATACGTGTACGGGAGGGAATTCTCCAAACCCGCCTAGCTCTATCTCCTCATCGTCTAGCAATAAGGTAACGGTTATGTCGTTGATAATCGTCTCGTCTATCTTCCCGATCTCGTCTTCTATGTTATTCATACCGTTGATAGTCGCTTGCTCGTACGCCTCATCACTTAAATTCTGAAAGTGATCGTCGCCTTCTAGACATACGTTGGTAGTGATCGTTAAGTAATCGGTTATGAAGGTGACACGATAGTCGTAAGTCATTACTTATCCTCCGTAATCTCTACTCTTATACACTCTTCTAAGTCATTCATTTTGACCATTTCATAGATCCATTCGATCATTTGCTCTATGGCATACTCTTCTGCCTCTTGATTATTATTGATCTCCAAGCCCATTTCGATTTCAGAATTTATGTCAATGGTGAGAGATAAGGTCGCCTTGGCTTTCATTATTACTCCCCTATCCCGTAGCTCTGGCAGATCTGCATAATTGCGGTATCTAATTCGTGCGCTAATTCGGCTAATTCGTCGGTTGATAGACGTTCGTCCACCAATTCACTCGTTAGCTCACTCTTCCATACGATCATTGCTTACCCCTTCCAAGGTATTTATTAGGGCGATTCACCCTCCCTCCCCCTCCACGTCTGCCCGTGGAGGAGAAGAGATAGCTAACCGCTATGACCTTACCTTACCCTATAAGTACTCGAATGGATCGCCGTCCCCGATTATGTCTTCGATGTCGGCCAAGCTATAAGGATCATCACCGTAGATTAGATCATTCAATTGTGTAACTATCTCCTCCTTCGTGTCTCCTATCATTCTTCCCCCTCCTCTAGCTCATAACGTAATCGGGCGCACGATTCAATAAAGCTACGCTTGGCCTCTTCCTCTTCGTAGCCGTAGTACGTGGAAGATTCAAGCCACCTAAGCCCCTGGTGATACACCAAGGCAGACACGATTAAGGCTCCACTATGTTGCACTCTTTCAATTGTCACTCTTCTCACCCTTCTCCTCTTGCTCATAAGATCCGACGGGAATAATCTGCACGATCCCCGCCTCCTGTAACGCCTTCAATAGATCACCGCTCACTTATTGCCCTCCTCTTTTATAGGGTGAGGGCAATAATTCCCCGCAATTAGTCTCCCGCATACGGGACACTTAGTAAAGGTATTAGTCACGCGCTCACCCGCTCCTTCTGCCCTAGCTCGATTCCCGCCAAGGCGTAAGCCTTCACGATAGCCTTCACCTGTGGCGCGGTTAGATCCGCGCTCACGATCTCTTCACCCGTTGAAAGATCAACGAGGCTCACCCGATTCTTCTCGTATTTCATAAGTAACCCCTTCCAAGGTTTAAGATTCTGCCCCTAGTGGCAGACTACCGCGCACGGCGCGAGGCCGTGCGAGATAGTACGCTCCTAGAGATTACAATCGGCCATTGATCCTATGCAGATTCCCCCTTCATTGATCCACACGTTACCCGTGATCCAGAAGGCCACGGCGATTAGAAGGCCGACGGCCACGCCTAACACGAAGGCCCCGCGCTTGGTTAGATTCTCCACGATTAGGCCTCCAATCCGTCTAACATAATGGAGGCGTATCGCCACACGGGAGACACGCTAGGCACGTCGATCCTTGCCCCGTCGTACCAATCTTGGAACACGTATTCGATCCGCTTAATACCGTCGCCGTCGTGGTGTACCTCGATCCAATCGGCGGGGCCTCCCCCGCTCCACGTTAAGCGGGTTACCTTGTAAGTCTCATAACCGTACGCGAATTCGTAGATCTGTTCATTGGCTTGATCGCGTAGATCGTCGTCGCCTTCATAGTCATCAGCGATAGCGAAGAGATCGCGTAGATCCTTCTCACGATCTGTTAATTCTTGGCCAATTCTAGCCTTGCAACTCTTGGCCTTGATCTCTTCTAATTGTGCGCCTAATTCGTCAATGCTAGTGCTCATTATTTAAGATCCTTTACGATAGATTCCAATTCACCAATACACCAAAAGATTTCATCGCTTGATTCTGGAGTCTCCAGAATTTCAATAACCTTCATCAATTTAATGCAGATCTCTTCATCGCGTACTAAGCCGTTAAGGAGATTCTTTATGTGTAGCGTGTTAGATTTCATTAGATAAATCCTTCCGATTAAGTGAGGAGGCAGATCCTCGCCACTAGGTAAACCTTAACATACGTTACCCCATAGGGAAGGGATCTAACGGGGGCAATTCTTGGCCCGTGTTTTCGAGCTTTATGGATCCAAGGCGAGGAGGCGGATCTAGATCCAAGGCGGGGAAGGGGCAAGGCTTGGCCCGTAACCCTTGGCCCGTGGATCAATAGAAGAGTGAGGCGAGGCGAGAGGATTGAAGGCGAGAGGCTAGGCCGTGAGGCCGTGGATCGTCTAGGCCTTGGCCTTATCGCTAGGCCTTGGGGTTATCAATGGAGGCGGTTTATTAATTTTGCTTAGGCAATTGTTACGGGGATCCCCCGTGCCAGAAGGGGAGCCGACCCTACGGGATCTCCTAACGGTACGGTACGGGGCAGACAGAAGGCCGTCGGTCACGGTATCGGCCACGGTTACGAATAGGAGACCCCTAGGTGTTAAACTTTACTCTGGTGTATAGTATGTACCCACTACAGATATATTTCCTAAAGTGAACCAGGTCACCTATTAATGTC
>Ga0209296_1002229_pt1 | contig 14079 bp, 18 predicted proteins | sample S_130206_EF_Meta_FD_187319 | JGI IMG/M metagenome (GOLD analysis project Ga0209296, IMG submission 187319) | Freshwater microbial communities from Lake Simoncouche, Canada to study carbon cycling - S_130206_EF_MetaG (SPAdes) (version 2) | ecosystem: Environmental > Aquatic > Freshwater > Lake ...
CCCACCCCCCCTGTTTCCATGATGGAAAAATGGACTGGTTGTTTGACTGGTTGATTTTTGGTCTACCACACGCCTCCGTTATACCAGGGATCACGTCTATACTCCTCGTCCTTCAACATCTCACGGATCGCCTTGTTGCGTGACTGAGCCGCACGGATCTTGCCCTTGACCTTGTCCTTGATGATTTGGAGATTTGCCTGGTGTTCGGCCTTCAAGATCGCACACCGCTCGTAGCTCTCGTTGAGCTTCTTTTGGCAGTAGCACTTATTGCAGAGCGAGATAGACAGCCCGATGGCGTTGAGGTCGGTTGGGCTGAATAGCGTGTGACAGCCCACACACTCGCACTTCCGCTCCTCGTCCTTCAACCTGTTCCATCGGTCCTCCCCCGCATCATACTGCCACAATACGCCGTCTACATCACGGGCCTTCTGCTTGTTGGCGGGAATGTCGGGGACGTAGGCCTCCGCTGGAAAGCACGGCACGTCGTCCTCGTCCTCCCGCCACTTCTCATATTTCTCACACTGCTCGCCGATGGGACACTTGTCCTCGTAATGATGCGTGTATCCACAGTCCTCGCAGTCCTCAATGCCGTCCTCCTGGTCCTCCTCGCACTTCTCGCACCACTCCCCCACTTCGTCCTCGCCGAGATACTCGTCGCACCCCGAGCACTTCGCCCCGTCCTGATTGATGATGATACGCTTGATTTCCTCGTTGTTGTCGCTCATTGTTGATATGCTTGTTGTGTCGTAATCGTCGCCTTGCCTATCCGTTTCTTAGACCTATTCCCGATCCGTTTTGGTCGGAAGTGAAAACGGATCTGTTTTTGGTTCAGCGGACGGGGAGGGACCGACCGACCTATCCAAATCTCTCCTATCTACAATGACTTCCCTGTCCTCCTTCTTCGGCATCACTCCCCCTATCACTGGTCCTCTCCTTCTTCACGGCGACTGCTTGGAGAAGATGAAGAATCTGCCCTCCAAATCTATTGACTGCTTTGTATGCGACCTGCCGTACGGTTGCCTTGCCGACAATAGGAAGAAAATGCCGAACATAAGAAGGGCGGATAATGGAAGGCCATTACCACGAATGAATGAACGTATTACGGGTTGCTCCTGGGACATCAAGATTGACCTGGTGGCCTTCTGGGAACAGGTCAAACGTCTCGCCAAGAACGACAACACACCCGTCATCATGTTCTGCACTACCCGTTTCGGTGCGGAACTCATCGCCTCCAATCCCTCCTGGTTCCGCCACGATCTCGTCTGGTCCAAGTCCCGAGCCATCGGTTTCCTCCGTGCGAACAAAGAACCTATCCGCTCCCACGAGATGATCTACGTGTTCGCCAAGAAGGGAGCATACTACAAGCGTGTAGATATTCACGGCGATTTCAAGGAAAGTGTTCGTGAGGGACATGTTCGCTCCAAGCCCGAGACCGTGGGTATATACGGCAAGGATTACAAAGACGTCTCGCACAGCAACGCTGGTGTACGGTGCGTCAAGTCCGTCATCGACATATCAAGCGAGACCAACAAGGGCGGAAAACACCCGACCCAAAAACCTGCTCTGCTCTACAAGTGGCTCCTGGAACGCTACTGCCCTCCTGGCGGGACAATGCTCGACCCAACTGCTGGTTCATTTAGTTCTGTCTTCACGGCTCAGGAGATGGGTCTTCACGCCATCGGCATTGAGAAAGACGCAGGGTTCTTCTGGAAGGCCGTTTCCAAGATTGTTTAATATCTGTATAAAGCAAATCAATGATTACCGCAGCCGTACGCATCGAGTATGATTGGTCTACCCCGCCCTGTATCATTCGCACGATGGTTGATTCTATCCCACGTGCAGATTACACCCAGATCACACTCACCATCACAATGGGAAAGTCCGTCGTTCTTACATTTCTCGCTATGACGAGCGAGGAATGTTTCAAGCAGGTGGATACGTATCATGACCTATACTTGAACCGCCTCGGCCGTCGTTTTGAGTCAGCCCTGGGTTGACCGACCACCTCGCCTCGCCTCAACCATTTAAGTAGAATTATTATATCCTTAATAAATCAAACAACAATGCCGATTGAGATTGATGCCGACACGTCCGTGCTTTTTCAAGGTGGAAAGATTATACTGAATATGACCGAAGAGGAGTTCGCCGAGAAGTATTATGAAATCGCCCGTAAGGTTCGCAAGGAAAAGGCAACCGAAAAGATACGGGAACAGCGTAAGGAGTGGAATAAGAAGTATTACGAACAACGCAAGGCATCCAGGAGGGTCGCCGAGGAGGGTGTCGCCCCGACCCCCTCGCCAAGCGTTTAAGAATATTATGTCTGTTCTTAAATAAAGCAATGACGAGTCCTGATACCGCCATTATGAAGACGGAGGTTTTTGACGTTGATGCCCTCTCGCAACTGCTGAATTGCGACGGCATCTCCACAATCGACAAAAACCGCCTTCGGTCTATGAAACGGGCGTCCCAGCAAGGCAATCAACTGCGGGTTGCATATCTACGTGGGAAGAACTTGAAGAGCGAGGATTTCGGCCGTGTTACACCCGAAAAGGGCATCGGTCTCGCTATGGTTCCACGAGACCAACGCAATTTCCTCGCCCGACCCTACTATTTTGATTTGGATATGGTGAACTCCCAACCCACTATCCTGGAACAGATGTGTAAAACGAACGGCTGGGCGTGTGAATACCTCACCCAATTCCTCGCCGAACGTGATGCTCGTATGAAAGAACTACACGCCGATCGCTCCCAAGCCAAACAAATGGTTATGCGAATGATGTTCGGTAAACTCGATGTCTCAGACAAACTTGATTTCTTTTTCAATCTCGAACGCCAACTCGACACCATCACCAACAATCTCTACGCCTCTGCTCCCGAAGAAATCAAGAAGATCGCCAAGAAACACAAGACCTACAACCACAAAGGGTCCGTCTGTGCCTCCGTCCTCCAACAAGAAGAATTCAAATGCCTCATGGCCCTGGATAAAATCCTATGCCGTGAAGGACGGGAACTCGCCGTCCTCATGCACGACGGAGGATACGTACGCAAACTCGACAGCGAATTTGAACTCCCCGCCACACTCATCAAGACCTGCGAAGAGTTCATCAAGGAACAGACAGGATACAACGTCGTCCTCAAACAGAAAGAGATGGAAACCACGTTCATCCTGGATACTGCCGACCACTACAAAGACACCAAGATTGAGTTTGAGAAGAATAACTTCAAAGTCCTCTGCCCCATTGAATATGTTCGCATCACACCCTACGGCACCGTTCAACGCATCACCTTCTCCGAACTCAATGAAATCTACGCACCAATGGGGTCCTTCATTGAGAAGTGGAAAGTCGACCCATTCTCTCGCACCTACGAGAAACTCGGGTTCTTTCCCAGGCCGTCCTCCTGCCCCAACGACCAATTCAATCTCTTCGAAGGGTTCGCCGTACAGAAGATTGAACCAGATACTCCCCAGTCCATCGACCGCATCCTCAATCAAATGCGTTCCCTCGTTAGCAACAACGACGAATACTTCCAATACTTCCTCCGCTACGTCGCACACATGTTTCAATACCCCGAAATCAAATCCAAGATCGCCCTCATCTTCAACGGAGGCCAGGGAACTGGCAAAGATACATTCTGGGATTTTATAGGATCTCTACTTGGTTCAGACCTCTTCTTTTCTACGGGCAGGGCAGAAGACGATGTCTTTGGGCGATTCAATGATAATGCCGCTCAACGTATCCTCATCAAGTTGGAGGAAACTAATCACGCCGTCCTCAAAAATAATAAGGAACGATTGAAGACCCTGATTACCCAACCTGTCGGCATCTACGAGAGCAAAGGCAAGAAACCACTGACGCTCAATAGTTATGAGCGATACGTCCTCACCACCAACGAAGAGAACCCAACCTATATTGAGGACGGAGAACGACGCATGTGTATCTTCACCCCGTCCAGTCAACATTGTGGCGACACCAAATACTTCGACGAGTTGTGTGCCGACTATCGCAATCCCGACATCAAGCGAACATTCTACGATTACCTGATGGCCGTTGATTTGACTGGGTTTGATATTCTCAAACGACCAATCACCGAGACCTACAAAGAAACCAAACTCTCGTCAGCACCTATCATCGCCCGTTTCTTCGGCGACTGCGTCTACGACAATATGCATATATCCTGGACTCCGACAGAACTCGTACAGGCACTCAACGAACGAAGCCGATACGAAACCAATACGATTGCTCTCGGTCGGCAACTCAAACAATTTGTTGAATCCAGGGGGTTGGTTCAGTCCCGTCAAAATGAGCGGAGATACAAACTACACTGCGAGAATATGAAGGCATACTTGAAGAGCAAGGGGTGGTGGAACGAAATGCCCCAAGCCCACTTTGAAGAGGATACGACAGATGCGACAGATGCCTAAAAGTATCTGTCGTCGTCAACATTTTTTTTTGCCTTCCATTCCTTACCTATTTACTATATACTTCTTCTTTTAAGACAGATAAGACAGATAAGACAGTATTATATGGAGTTGGTTGAAATATAGTTTTACATAAATTATTTTTATTTTTTTATATTTCTATATATAGTTGGAGTAGGAAGGTGGTGTCTACCGTCGTATCTGTCTTTCTGTCCGTCCGTCCAGTCCACCTGCTTTTTGTCTTCCCCAACCATAAAGAGATAGATGAATGCTACGACCCCTGATGTTCCCGTTGATTCTGGTATTAAATCTGCCTCTGCTCCTGTGTGCGACACACTTGCACGAGATCTACTCGTCCTGCTTGAAAAGGCGGCAAAACCTTCGACCAGCGTTGATGCTCTCAAACTTGTCGCAGACCTGGAACTCGTTATTCAAACCCACGTGATGCGTGATCTGCCTCCTGCTGAGAAGAAGGCCTTTATGATTGCGAAGTGGTCGGTCCCTGTTGTCCGTTGCCGTTGCTGAACGCTGAACGGCGAATACCGAATCCTAAAATAGTTGAAGTATATAATGAGTGCACCGACCTCTGTGGTTCTGCCAGAATACCGAATAGAACGTGTACGATGTGTCTGTGGGTGTAACGTCCAGAAGAACTCATTTCCCGCTCACTTGCTGTCGAAGAAGCATAAGACGTTTATCCAGGATCAGAACAAGACGAAAGTAGAGGTTGGAACTTTTCTTATGTCGTTGTAGCATAACATAGTATAGCGTATGAGTATGGTTAAACTCTGCGTCCAGTCGCTCCCGAGCATTGCTGAGCGGATTATGGTCGCCCTGAATACGAAGAACTGCAAGAGTGCGATGAACTTGATGGTTGAGTTCGTCGAGATTGTTTTCGGGGAAATGAATAAGATTAAGGGACGATGATGAACTTCTCTGTGACGTATGACGAGAGCGAATATGGAAAGAAATACCCAGAAAGCAAATTCAACGGAACGACCCGCAAGTATGCCACCTGGTTCTTGGGACAGAACTATCGCAACGCTACGAGTTATTATGGGGCGTATCCGCCAATGTATTGGAAGAGGATACAGGCGTTCATTCGCCCGACGGACAATGTAGTGCATCTATTCAGTGGATCTCTTGCCCCAGGGAATTATCGGCGAGTAGATATGGACCCAGCAATGAACCCAGATATTTGCTGTAAGAGTGAAGAGGTAGACCAGCACGTCCCGCCCAATTCAGTGGATATTGTGTTTGCGGATCCTCCGTATTCAAAAGCGGACAGCGATATTGGATACAAGGGCAATTACCCGAACAAGAAGAAAACGATTGAGTCCGTACATAAAATATTGAAACCTGGTGGTTTGCTGGTTTGGTTGGATACGGCTTTGCCGATGTTTCGAAAGGCCGAGTATGAGCTTGCGGGAGTAATTACAATTCTCATTTCTACAAATCACAGAGTTCGTCTTGTGAGTATTTTTCGTAAGCAAGATATAATACAAAACAATGAACTACCAACCGAGGGCGAATAAGGACGAATGGGTAATGCACCCGTGTCATGCGGATATCCAGGTGAATGAGAGGGGCCAGGTGAAAGTGACACGTGGAGGAGTGTCGGGAATTCTCCCAGAGGACAAAAAGTTTGTGATTATGAAGGGTGGCAAGATTCACAAGGTTTGTGATTTAGTGTCGTGCGTATTTCCTCACCTTAAAAAGTAAACCAATCAACATGCCGTATTCGCTAACTCGCAGTGGAGAAGGATACTTTGTAGTCAGTCCTCACGGCCACCGTCTATCTTCCAAACCGATGACGCACGAACAGGCGGTTCGCCAGGAGACAGCTGTGCGGCTGACCGAACATCGCACTCACCCAAAGGCAAAGGCAGGTGATGTGGCCCCCGATGTAAAAAAGGATAAGGAAGACCTAGAAGAGATTAAACACATGTTGGCTAATCCGTATGAAAGCAAGGAAGAACGTTCGAGGCGAACGTATATGAAGAAACCAGATGCCACCGAACATGCTAAACGTTTAGTCCCGAAGGACAAGGAGCACGAGACGGATTCTGAGGGTGAATTGTTTGTCCCCGTGAGCCGTGAGTTGGTACACCCGAAGCAGGTGATCCCGACGTCAGATATTTTTGCCCCTCTGCCTATGCCGACTCACCACCTGCGGAAGACCCAGCATTATGCGAGCCACGGGTGAGGTGAGTTTCCAATTTTAAATATTCTCATTCAAGAATAATGACGCAGAAGACCGCTTCCATTACCCGTGCTCCTTGCATCAAGATTTCGGAGAAGATTTACCAGGATGAGCTACACAAACTTGTCATCAACGCCGCCAAGAAGGACGACCGTGATGTCAAGATTATTTATGGGAAGTTCGAGTTTGAGTCGCCAAACCTGTCGTCTCGGTTTATGGACGATTTGAAAGTCCTGCTTCCAGTGTTTACGGGTGCCGTAATTGGTGAGGACTGCCATGTCGCAGAAGTAGATGATTCGGTGTTTGTGATGGCTGTGGGCGAAGACCCCGATGGGTTTGAGAAACTCGTGAAGTCGTTCACGGTGACCCCATCTTGAAAACGGGGATCTTCTTCTCACGGGGTCCAGTTGCAGGAGCAGAGGTGGCATCGGCTTCCTCCTCCTTCTCCTTCGACTTGGGCGGAGCGTCGGGCGGGGCTTCTTCCTTCTTGGGCTTTGCGACTTTCTTCTTCTCCTTCTCTCCTTCGGGAGCAGGAGTGGAAGCACTTACGGCAGTTCCATTCTTCTTGGCTTCACGAGCAGCTTTCATCTTTGCGAGATGTTCGGGGCTAATGACCCTCTTCGGCTTGGTGGACTTGGGCGTATCATCTGCAACTTTGGGCGGGTCGGCCTTCGACATCTTCTTCGCTTTGTATTCAGGTTCCTGTTTAAGTTCGACAGGGGCAACCTTCTTTGGTACGGCGACTTCGCCAGATGTTTCGCTCTCCACCTTCCGTGCGGGTTTGCGACCTGGTTTATTGAGAACGATGGGAGGCACAGTTTCCTTCTTTGTTTCCGAGAACCCCTTATACACCTCGATCATGTGCTCTATGGCCTGTCGGTTCCTGATTTTAGAAGGAGCAACCTGGATATCCACCATCAGATGCTTCAACTCCTTACGTAGTTCACCAATCGGCTTCTTTGTATTCGTATCCGCCATTTTTCTTATAGTAGATATTTCTTTTTAGGATAAATAGGAGTGAACTATTCGCTCAATATATCACCAGGTTGACGCCGTTCCAGTAGAGCATGGCTGCTGGTGTCTGTGCGGTGGTTAAGGCGGCGTATAGGGTGCCGATCGGAGTTCCTGAGACCGTGACGGCGATGTCGAACAGGCGTGTGTTTCGGAGGTAGCAGAACCACCCTGCGTTTGAGGTGGTGAGAGTATTGTTGATGTTGAATGTTTGTCCGCCTGTAACAGCACCCAGGAGGAGCGATCGCCCGTAATCTTGCGGTGCGACGGCATAAGTGACTGGAACAAAGATTTCAAGTGGAGTAGGTGTTAAGAAGGAATATAGCTGGGGAGTTAGGAGACCACCAGAAAGAGTGATATCCGCTCCTGAGACGGGTATGATCGTGCCGACGGCCAGGGGAGAACCAGAGATGGTTAGAGGGCAGTTCACCTGCATTCCGCTGGTGTTGATGATGACTGCTCCTGCGTTGAAGGATGTGGTTCCAGAGATGGTTATGCCTTCTGTGGCGACCAGAGGGCAGTTCACCTGCAACGAATTGGTGTCGACGATGACTGAGTTGCCGTTGAAGGTCGTATTGGAAGCACCTGTGTTGATAGACATTCCTGCGGTCGCAATGAATTGTGTGGCTGCTGATGTGATATTCATATTTCCTGTGGTGATGGTGGTCGCACCAACGGCGATAGATGTTGTCCCGCCTGTGATAACAACCCCAGCACCAGAAGCGATGCCGATGGAGGCACACCCAATACCAAGTGCCCCTGCGGTGACGCCCATCGCACCAGTTTCAACGAGTATGGAGGCGGAGGTGACGTTATAGAACCCTTCGGATACGACGGCCATTGTAGCACACTCAACGCCTACTGCTGCTGCCGCAACGTTCATTGCCCCTGTCTCCACCGTAATGGCGGCAGAGGTCAAGTTGATATCGCCAACGGCTTCAAGAGTGAGTAGTCCACCAGCAGTGATATCCACGTCCACATCGCCAAGCATACCTATGCCTGTGGTGGAGTAGATGGTGACGCCTTCGGTTCCGCCGTTCAAGTCCACGTTGAGTGCGGAGTATCCTGGAACAGCCGAGCCCACGCTGAATACGTTGGCGTAGGATACGAAATCGGGTTGGACGAAACTTTCGAAGGTTGCGACGCCGTGGTAGATGTTGGCGTTCATGGTGACGTTGGGTTTCAGTAATGAACTGTTGGCTCCGTTGACGGAGAAGGCGTGTGGGTAGGGGATAGACACACTGGCGTTTGCGGGAAACTGGGCCCAGTTGGACGTATTTCCATTCCCCGTTTGAACGACGGCTCCGTTGTAGGTCAGTTGATTCCCGACGTTGGTGGTGAGAACGTTGGCGGGGTTGGCGAACCGAATTTGCGTGAGGTTGGAGATCTGTTGGTTATTCATATTCACCGTATTCAAGGCGTTGTATGCCGACCACTGCTGGGCGTCGCCACGATTCCCTCCGTACACAATACCCTGGTTAGGACCACCGATAGTAAAGTTTCCAGTGTTGTCGATGGAGAGAAGATTGAATGGACCAGCGTTGGTGTATGCCAGATCAATCTGGCGACACGACAGAATTTGGTTGTGGTTCATATTGAGATCTTGGGAAGCTGGGAACTCGGCCCAGGGGGCAGGACAGGCGTTGCCGTTCACTAACATGTATCGTCCGTTCGCTCCTCCTGCGTTGGTGGTGCAGATGGAACCGCCGTTGAGAAGAACTTGGGGACAGGCGAACCTGGTGTCTGATGTGAGCTGTCCTGCGGTTCTGGAATGGAGATTGACGTAGAAGAAAGGAACTCCTGGAAAGTTGGGATTCCAGAATGCGATGTTATTCACGTTGTTGATTTCTGCTTGTCCGCCGACAGGAGCGGGAATACCTGCGGTGACGACCGAAAAGTTGAGGGAGTTCAGGTTGTTAATGGAAGCATTGCCTATGATGGGTAGAGGCACGGCAAGGTTGAACGTGATGTTGTTGACGTTCGATACGTTCTGGCCTGAGATGTTGACGGGTTGGGAAGCACCGTACGAGGCCCAGCGTGAGACGATGTCCGAACCATTCACTAAACAGGCATTTCCCGAAGCGGACATCACCGCCCCGCCTCCGTTGGGGAAGGTCAGGCCATTCGATATACGTATGCCTGAGACGTTGGAGATACTGAAATTCGACATATTCACATTTTGCGAGGCAGGGAAGGTCGCCCAGAGGGAGAGGTTTCCAGCCGATGTGGTGATTGTAGCGAGTGCTGAGCCGTTCAAGTAGAGGTTGAGGGCATCAGCAGTTAGTAATTGGTTGTCGAGAGAGATGGCGTATCCTGATACGTTGACGTTCTGCTTGGCTGGATACAGAGACCAGTTTGATGTCTGGATCGCAGAGGCATTCGTCAAGGCGAAATAGTAGTCAGCCGTGTTTGGCTGAGTGATATTTGCCAATAAAGACATGGAACAATTATCTATTCCCTATACAATAATCAAATGTCTATTTTGCCTTGTCTATCGGGAGAAGGACTACATCCGTGGGGACCGCCTGGACCTCCTGGGGAACCTGGTCCGCAGGGAGCAACAGGGCCCACCCCGTCGTTTGGTCCAACGGGAGTAACAGGACCGACTGGACCACAGGGAGTGGGAGGTGGAGCCACAGGACCCACTGGTCCATCGGGACCGCAGGGCAATCAGGGATTCAAGGGTCCGCCTGGATCGGGAGTAGGTCCATCTGGTCCAGTGGGTGCAACGGGTCCATCGGGACCGACGGGACCAAGTGGACCTTTAACGACATTATCAGGTCAAGTGGCGTATTTCAGTTCGGCTGGTGTAGCAGTAACGGATTCAGATTTTTCGTATGGTGGCAACAGGTTGACTATGAACTCAATAGCAACACGAACGGATAAACTGCGGACTGCAACAACAAATGCAGTGATAGTGTCCTCGCCAAGTACACAATTCAATAACACTCAACAAATTACTACGCAACCTTATCAAATTACAAGCATTCTCCTGGGTAATTTAACGCAGTATGATTCGCTTCTGTTAGCTGGTAATCTTGCGAGTGCTTATTGGGGACCAACGGATTGGCAACCAGCTCCATCAGGGACTAATAGTTTTCAAACAAGTTTCCTTTTAGGATACCAGGTTGATAATATTGCCGCAGTGTTTGATCCTGGTTGGGCTAATGCTTTTAGCCAGCTTCAAATCCCCAACTCTGGTTTTCCAGCACAAGGGAATAAGACAATTTTCAAGATATTGCGAAAGGGAATAGATTACACTGCTGGTGCATCACGGATATATTTGGTGGTCGCAGGGTCACCACAAGCAACAGGGTGGTGCTTGAATAACTATGATTATACACTCGCACTAATTCCTGTTGTCTAAGACAATAACCAAGCATGGCGTTTTTACCTGGAACAGTATGGTCGTCATACGACAACTCTTACTTTGGAGCGGCTGTCGGACAACCAGGACCACAGGGGGCACGGGGACCAGTCGGCCCGACTGGATTATCGGTAGGTCTTCCTGGTGTTCCAGGACCTGTCGGTCCAGCAGGAGGATCAAGTGCTGGACCAACGGGTGCCACAGGTCCACGGGGAATAGAGGGTGCTTTTGGACCGCAGGGAATACAGGGAACGTCTGTGGGTGCATCGGGAGCAACAGGACCCACAGGTTCAGCAGGACCAACGGGATCATCGGGAGGAGGAACGTTTTTAGGCACTCCTAATACTGTCTTAACTCTGTCTGGTTCAACGCTGTATTCGGATATTTCCTTTACATACGGAATTCCTGGTGCTGGTGTTTTAAATGTTCCAGCAATATCGGTGTCGGGAGATTTGTTTATTGGATATAGTAACGCTTCACGGATATCCCAGGAATCGAGCAATAGTTCATCTTCAAGTACTTCAACGGTTACTCCGCTTACCGTTACGTCAGTTTCATTAACCAATGCTGGTGGTTTCATAGCATTGAACTCGTATCCCGCCCTGTTGGCGTTATGCTCTGTAAACATTGCGTCGTCCCAAGTAGCTAATCCAGTTACGTTCCAGCAGTGCTATATGTATGTTGGCGTTCAGGTTGATGATGGCACTCCTCAATACAATGGAGCAGTATACTCGCCCTGTATCGGCAATTCGAGTTTTACTACGAATCCTTATGTCGGGAATGGTGGTGCGGGTGTAATTCTCCTGTCTAACGTGCATTACACATCGAATAGCAGCGTTGCTAAATTAGTGATAGTAGACGAACCTGCTTTTGTAAACGGCGTTCCTGGATTATATGGAGGAGATTTATCTATCGTGCCTATATAATATAAACAATGAGTAACGTGCCAAAGGGAATCGCCACGAACGATGTTCCCCCAATTCAATACTTTTTTGTGGATGGCACCCTTCCGTGTCCTCGTGGACCGCCTGGACCAACTGGTCCAACTGGTCCGATAGGTTTTTCTGGATTAGGGCAGGGAGCCACGGGTGCCACAGGAGCGACTGGTCCAAATGGAACGATTGGTGCGACTGGACCGCAGGGGGCACAGGGAGCAACTGGCGTTCAAGGAGCACAGGGTTCGCCTTTTCTTGGAGTAGGAGCTACGGGTCTTGCTGGTCCTCCTGGTGCGACGGGTGTAATTGGAGCAGCAGGAAACGTATCCATTGCAGGTAATCCGTTTGGCGTGGTTATAGGCAACAACAATAACAATGGCGTTGCGAGTTCCAATGTGACATACTCTAATTCTACATTGAGCGTCAATGGAGATATGGCGTCAAGTCGGTTGCTGTGGGGTAATTCGTTTGGTGTTCCGCAGACGGCATCATCCTTTGGATCTCTTACGGGAGTTCCTCAGTTTCCTCTCACAACGTTGTCTCTCAATATTGTGAACGCCAGCACTGGTTATTCTTTGCTGGATTCTCCTGCGGTCTTATGTATGGCAACTATGAGCGTTCGCAATAATCTTGTTAATGTTGGCATATTTTCAACCCCCACAATCATCAACAGCACTAACTTTTACATCAATAACAAGTTTTTAGGAAGTATCACCCAGTATCCTGCTGCAGGTCCATTATTTGCAGGTGTAAATCAATACCAGACACGCCAGTTCTTTACGATTCTATATCGTGGTGTGGATTACAGTGCTGGTGGTGTAAGTAACGTCCAATTCACTTGTTCCCTCGAAGTAACGGCAGGTATTGATAGTTCACAGACAGAATTGGGAGATTATAACACGTATTTGACCGCAGTTGGGTTATACTGATTACTTAATACTTATTGACAGCCCAGGAGATTGGGAAGTTCGCAGGTGAAGTAGGATTAGTGGCTACCTGGAACTGAATGGTTCCGCCAGATATATTGATCGGGACAGCGGATACAAGCCAAGATTGGAGTCCGTCGGCGGTGTTCGCCAGAGTAGTTTGTATAGTAGCGTGAATAGCAGTGGTGGACGCATTCAAGGGAATCTGCGGAGAGACGTTTGAGATGTAGGCAATATAAACGCCCTGCGAAGCAGTCCACGTCAGTGAATTCGCAATCCCAGCAGGAAGGGGAGAATTGAACGTCTGGTTGGTTTGCGAGGCATACGGGGGAAGGACAGACATTTTGGTTTATTAGATGGAAAGGTTTTATCTGGTATGTATATACAAACACACGAATGGCGACCTCCTATTTTGAGAAGCCAGCATTTTCCCCACAGGATGGTGTATTCACCCAGCGTCCGTCGTCCACTGCTATTCTTGCGATTGATAGTAAGGACCGATTTGGAGCACGGGGTTGGCCTGGGTTCCGTGCTTCCCAGGTATGGGATCCTACGTACGGAGCATCGGGCGGCCCTGTCGTTGTAGGTGAGAACGCATCGCCCTACGATTTCACGATCACGAGTAATGCTGCGATTATGAATGGTTACTTTACCCGTCTTGGAATTACGGAGGTGTCGTTTGACTGGGGAGTGCCGAATATTAACGTGAAGACCAACCGTATCTTTTGCAGTTGGTCGAATTACACGACCACGGCAAGTGGAATTGAGGAGATTCTGCTGAATAATGGTGAAGCTATTTTTATGACGCCAAGCGAGATTGCGGCATCTTTGCAGGTTCAGATACGTGCGTCAGATGTGAACTTGTCGGGATTTATCATGACGTATGGTAATTCCAATGCGAATTCCAGTGGCACTCCTCAGTTTGGTTATTCGACGAATACAAGTAATGTGGGTGTTTCCTTTATCCCTTTGGTCTACGACGACACCCAGTTCGATGATTTTCAGTATTACCCATACCCTAAACAGACGAAGCAGTTGTTTGACCTGCTAGGGTTCACGGACAACAACAGGCAAAAGATTCCCCCATCGGTGCTTTCTGCGGGTCAAGTTCAGTACCAGTATGGAACGTTCACGTATTGTCAGGCGACAAAGTATGTGGATATTGTGTGTAGTCAGCTCGTATATAACCAGGCCTTGAAGGATACGATGACGACGGT
>Ga0209296_1002232_pt1 | contig 14059 bp, 18 predicted proteins | sample S_130206_EF_Meta_FD_187319 | JGI IMG/M metagenome (GOLD analysis project Ga0209296, IMG submission 187319) | Freshwater microbial communities from Lake Simoncouche, Canada to study carbon cycling - S_130206_EF_MetaG (SPAdes) (version 2) | ecosystem: Environmental > Aquatic > Freshwater > Lake ...
TTTCCAATATGAAAGAGTATTGTCTGGTAGTCCTGATAGAGATTTCTGTACCTCAATAGAAGGTAGGTATTTCCGTAGATTGGAGATTGACCTATTGAGAGATACAAATACAGAGTTTGGACACGAACAACAACCGTATAGTAAATGGCTATACAAGGGAGGTCCTAATTGTGTTCATGCGTGGCACAAGTACTTGTTTCAAGGCAAAGATAAAGCAGACCAAGGCAGAGAAGGACTTGGGACTGCGGGTATTCCACCAAAACAATTACCAAACAACGGATACTATAGTCCTGAAACAAAAAGAAAGTCAGAGGTGGCTTACATCGTTTCACAACAGAATATGTCCAAGCAATTGTTTAAGGCAGACAACGAACAACGAATGATATACACACCTTTAATGCTACCTAATATCCTAATCCCAAGAAACGATGGTGATGGGGAAATCTACTTTGTTAGATTCCGTCCTGAAGTGATTGAGAAGATTAGAAACAAGTTTATGATTGAAGGTAGATTAAGAGATTCAAACTTGGAACACACAGACCATAAGTTCAAGGATATTGTAATGGTTGAATCTTGGATTGTTGATGGACCAATGGATAAAGCCTACCAATTAGGATTCACACAAAAACAAGTTCCATTTGGTTCTTGGATGGGTGGATACAAAGTCCTTGAAACTGAAGAAGGTGATACAATTTGGAATGACTACATCAAGTCAGGTAAAGTTAGAGGAGCATCAGTTGAAGGAGAGTTTTTATTGAAGTTCAAGAAAGAGGATTTCAGTACAGAAGATATTTTACTTGATAAGATTATTGATATTCTTAATCAGGTAGGAATCTAACGATTTATTCTCGTTAGAAAACAAAGGTATATTTATATACATAAACAATAAAATCATATATAAATTATGAACGCAAAACAAGCAATTAACAAAATCGCTGAATTGTTAAAGTTTACATTCAAAGCAGAAAAGTTTTTTACAACAAAACTTGAAGACGGAACTGAAGTAACTAACAACTTGGAAGAAGATTTAAAGATTGGTCAAGTATTGTATGTAGTAGGGGAATCAACCCTTACACCCGCACCATTAGGTTCGCATACAACTCGTGAGGGTTTGAAAGTTACTGTAGATAGTGAATCTGTAATCATCGCAATTGAGTCAATGGATTCAGCAACCGATGCAAGTATAGAACAGGAAATGACAGAAGCAAGAGATGCTCAAGGACAAATCTTGGAATCAAGTACATTTGATGTTGGTGAAAAGGTATATCAGATTCTTTCTGATGGAACTAAAGAAGCAGCACCAGACGGAGAACATCAAGTAGTATTAAAAGATACATCAGGTAACGAAAACAAAATCAGGATTCAAGTTAAAGATGGTGTAATCACCGAAAGGTCTAATGTTGAAGAGATGTCTGTTATGGACGGAATGGAAACTGACGAATCTGCATCTGGAATCGAAGAACTTATCAACTTACTTGTACCTATGGTAGAAGAGATGAAAAAGATGAGAGAAGAGATGGAAAAAATGAAACAAACAATGAGTGCTGATATTAGCACATTAACAAACGATTTTAACTCATTCAAAAAATCACCTGAAAAGTTCTCAGTAGTTGAAAAGAAAACTATTAAAGAATCATTTGATGATTACAAATTGGATTTGATTAAATCACTAAGAAAATAAACTAAAAACTAATAATTAAAAAAATGGAAAATAAGAAAAAATTATCGTTTAACTACGATTTAACAAATCTTCCAACTTACAATTCTTATGGTTCTGATATGTTGATTAAAGCAATCTTAGGATTGACTTTACCAAGATATGCATCATTGAGAATTAACTTAAAAGGAACAACTGAAAAAGTTGGTTTCGTAACCAACGATGTTATCCTACAGGATATGTCATGTGGATTTAACCCAACGGGTGCTACAGTACAAAACCTTGTAACTGTTGACCTATGTAATAAAAAAGTTAATCAGCAACTTTGTCCCTATGATTTGTACGACACATACTTGAGTCAATCATTAACTAACTCAAACTTCCAAGAGACAGTTCCATTTGAAGAAGTTATCTTAACGGATATCTCTAATAGAATTGCGAACCAAGTTGAAAAACAACTTTGGAATAACACGGTTGCTTCTGGTGGAACTTATGGTTCTGCTTGTTTCAACGGAGTTGGTGCATTGATTACATCAGGTAATGGTGCTACTCAAATCGCTTATTCTGCGGCTACTTCAAGTACAGGTCTTGATGTATTCACAAAGATTTATGAATCAATCCCTGCGAATGTATTACATTTGGATGACTTGGTTATTTATACTTCTTATGCGAACTACAGAGGGCTAGTTAGTTCCATGAGAAATAACAGTTTCGTGAACCTATTCACAATGGATTCAGCAAACGCTGCGATTGGTGAAGAGTGGTCATTAATGTTACCAGGTACGAATGTTAAGGTTGTACCTACAGTAGGTCTTGATGGTGTTTCTGCATACTACGCAGGTCCTGCATCTTACTACATGGTCGGAATGAATGCTGAAATCATGGAAGTTCGTTCAATCTACGACCCATTCGAGAATATCGTAAAAATCCAAGCAGGTGTTACCTATGGATTAGGTGTATTTGATGTTGCGTCTTTCTGCGTTTGTAAATAACAATTCAAAGGTGGTGTAAAAGCCACCTTTAACAAAATAAACTAAAATAATAATTAAATATATATTATGGCATCATGTTATATCAGTACAGGATACACTCTTGATTGTAGAACAAGTTCTACAGGAGGTATCAAGACGATGTGGATTCTTGGAGGATTAAATAATGACATCACTGGATACACCGTTACTGCATCGCAAGTTACAGCAATCGGTGGAACAGGTACTTGGTTTCAATTCCAATTACCAAAACAATCAGGTTCATTATCAGAAACTTTAGGTATCAATACCACATCACAATCGGTTACTTTCCAACCAGAAATCGTTGTAAATCTACCGAAACTAAACACTCTATTAAGAGACACTTTTGTTGACTTGGTAAGTCAAAACTCAATCTATGCGTTGATTGAAGACAACAACAACCGTTATTGGTTAGTTGGATTAGACAACGGATTATTAGTCACTGCAGGTTCATTGAACTCAGGACAGGCTTACACCGACTTGAACGGAGCAACCGCTCTTACAATGACAGGTGGAGAACCAACCTCTATTAGAGAGGTGGATGTTACAACTACTATTGGAGCAGTATTTACTGCGGGTGGTTTTACATTCCAATCATAAAACAAATCAAGGTAATTATAGGGGAGTTAATGCTCCCCTTTTATCTTAAAGCCAAGTATATTTATTATAGATGCCACAAAATCCGTATAGAAGACAACCGAACATCAATGACATGATGTATCCAAAAGGTTCAAGACAGCCAAGACAAGTATGGGCTGCTGTAATGAATGTTCCACAACCTTCATCAGGTGTTCCAACGACACCTACACCAACCCCTTCAAATACCCCAACGGGGACTCCAAACCCAACTACGACACCGACTCAAACAACAACATCTACTCCAACAACTACTTTAACCTCAACACCTACAGGGACAGGAACACCGACTCCGACACCTACAACAACATTAACACCATCTCCAACTACAACATTAACATCCACTCCTACAGGGACACCAACACAGACCCCAACTCCATCAGGAGTACCGAGTGGAACTACTCAAGCAAACGCTTACTTATCAGCAGTTGTTAATGCGGGTGGAACAGGTATTGACGCAACAGTATCTGCAGCAACAAGAACATTATTCACAAGTTTGGTCTCTAACGGACTTTATAGTAAAATGGTGGCAATGTATCCAATGTTGGGTGGAAACGCTGCAGGAACCAAGTTTAACGCTGTAAATCCTGTGGATACAAACCCAGCCATGAGATTACAGTTTGGTGGTGGTTGGACATATAATTCAACAGGTATTTTACCGAATGGAACTAATGCCTATGCTAACACTATGGCGGGTCCACAAGATATTTTAACTGCGAATAACTGGCACATGTCTTATTATTCAAGAACCAATACTGCATATTCAAGTAGTATGGATATGGGTGCTACGGGTATAAGTAATGCCAATAACCAAGCCATTCTTTCATTAAGACAATCAACAAATCTATCTTACTTTGATGCTGGTGGACCTGCGGGAACACAAAAAGCACAAACAACACAAACTGATAGTAGAGGATATTTTATTGGTAGTATTCCTTCAAGTAGTCAAAGATTATATTATAAAAATGGTGCACAGATAGCAAGTAATCTTACTACCATTACTAACGCATTACCTGAATGGAGTATTCTTATTGGTTGTGCTCAACAAACAGGAAGTGGTATAATAAATCCTGGTAATAAAGAGTGTGCATTCGCAACAATCGGTAGTGGATTATCTGCAGCTGAAATGGTAACATTATCAACAATCGTCAATACTTGGGCAACAGCCATAGGAAGAAACACATATTCGTAAATTATGAAAGTAGGAACATTAACAGAATTACAAAAACAATATTTAGAAGGACAATTAGTTCAAGATGACTGGTATTTTAATCCAACTTTAGATTGTAATGAAAATTGGTTTATTTCAACACAAGAAATAGACAACTCAATTTATCCACAAAATGATTGGGTTAAATCATTACCACTAATTGATTGGTGCCAATACATTCCACCTCCACCTCCACCATCTGGAATTACTGAAAGTTTTTCAGGAACGACAGGTTATGTTGGTTCATAAAAAAGTAATTGTTGATGGTGTTGAATACGAACACTATCAAATAAAAAAAATTGAGTGGGACTTGGAATCATTAGTTATAGGGGTTATGGTAATCTACTACGATAATGAAAACAGGTTTGGGTCAAAAATAAAAACACACTACTTCAATGTTGGAAACGAAATTGATGTTGATGATTTAATTGATAAAGTAAAAAACATACATGCCACAAATATTTCGTAGAAAAAAGTTCAGTTACTATCTTGGAGAAGAGAGAGCACTTGATGATATTGTGGTAAGTTATACCTCATTGATTCCTCCTACGCCCACAGGAACTCCAAATGTTACACCAAGTAATACACCTACTCCTAATGTAACATCTACACCTACTTCAACTTTACCTGTAACGCCTACACCGACTACCACTAAAACGCCTACACCGACTACCACAACGACTTTAACATCTACTTCCACACCTACACAGACACCCACTTCAACTTTACCATTAACTCCTACTCCTACAGGAACACCAACATCAACACCTATTAGTAGTCCTACACCTACACCTACGGCTACCCCTAATCCAATTTGTCCTCAACAACTTATATTAAGTGCAGCAACACCTGGTTTATTGTATGGTTTATATAATAGAGCAACAACTTATACTGGTGGAACATTTGATAGTGTTTGGTATAATGGATTTGATAGTACTTTGAATTATGGTACAGCACCTGATGGTAATGATTATGTTGCATATAGTGTTAATTCAGGAGTGGATTATACATCATTATACGCATTCTTTAATACACCTGCCTCATCTATGGATTGGGTGATATCCAAATCAACTGGTAGTACAATATTTAATGGTGGTGTAATTGGTCTTACGGCTTTACTTGGTCCTGATTCTATTACAAATGATGGTACTTATTATTATCCAAAATCAGGACCTCAACAATACAACGGAGGTTATATCCAATATCCTGCGGTATGTATTACACCTACGCCTACAGGTAGTCCAACACCTACCCCAACCACAAGTAACACACCTACACCTACACCAACTTTAACACCTACTGCCACAGAGCCAGTAGGATATAAACTACAAGCAGAAGATTCTTCATTTATACAAGCAGAAAATGGTGATAATATAAATGTAGAAAATACAATACCAAATCCATTAGACCCTGATGCGACATCTTACATAAATGCAATACTAGCGGCAGGTGGAACATTATCATCACCACAACAAACAGCAATCAATGATTATTATGTTGGTTTGAAGGCTCAAGGATTATACAATAAGTTCTATTATTTATACTTATTCTTGGGTGGTAATTCAGGAACAAATGGACTTAACGCTGTAAATCTTGGAACATATAATGGAACATTTAATGGAACTTGGACACACGATGTAAGTGGTTCAACAGCGAATGTTAGTCCGTCAAATTATATTGACACATCATTTGCCGTATCAATAGCATCACCATCAACAATAGAAACTGATTGGTCATTTGGTTGTATTATTAGAAATCCATTAGATAGAGCAACTAACGCATATCAATACGCTGGAGTTGGAAGTTCTCCAAGTGATTATATGATTATTGGTGCGGCTCTTGAAAGTAATAATATCGTTCAACCATTTTTTGGAGCAGGACAAGATATCTATGGTAGTAATCCACCATTATCTAATTGTGATGGTTATATGGTAAGTGTATCAAGGTCTGGTTCAACAGCATGGTATTCAGCATCTAAAACAGCACCAAGTTCAATATCCGCAGGATTATTACTTTCATCTACATTTACAGATACATATACACCACCATCAACATCAAGAACAATTTGGCATAATAACATAAATGGAAATACCGCTTACGGTCAAGGTGGAACACATACACTTGGTTGGTCAGCAACTTACTTATCACCAAGTCAAATGGATACATTTATATCATTAACAAATACCTTACAGGTATCGTTTAATACAAATATATTTACACCTTAATAAAATAAATTAAACAAACACTAAAATAACTTAAAATGGCAAATGTAAAAATAAGTCAATTACCTTCTTGGACTGGTTCGTCAGCAGATTTAAGATGGTTCGTAATGAATAACTCTGGCGAAACTGAAACCTTCAAGTTTAGTGGATATTCTACATCAATAACTTACGGAACTGGAACCAATAGTATTAAATCGGTAAATGCTACTTTATCAAGTGGTAATGGTAGTATCGCTATTGGAAATACCGCAAGTGCCGATGGGGACGATGCTGTTGTTATTGGTAATAATAACTCAACACCTGCTGGTTATAGGTCAGTTGTAATTGGAAGACACCCTTATGCTCCAGGAACAACGCATGTGGTTGTAGGTAGTGGTGCGTATGTATATGGTAATAATAGTATTGTCATAGGACACGAAACATCAGCAAATAGTAATGGTATTGTATTAGGTAGTAATACTAGTAGAGCCTCTGCTAACTGGGCAATTACATTAGGACACCAAAACGAAAGAAACCAAAGTGAATATACAAATATTTTAGGAACAAATAACAGAGTTGGTCAAGCACCTAATTATTTAGGTAGTCCATATTCAACAGTAATTGGTAGTAATAATATTTTAGAAACTGATAATGGTTATTATTATAACGCAATTCTAAACAGTTATGGAAACACTATTGTTGGTGCGATACGAGGAGCAACACTCATCAACGCAAATAATTTAACAAATGTTGAATCAGGTGATATAATCATAAACACAGTCCCAAATACTTTTACAGGAACAGGTAAATATAAACAATTATTTAGTGGTTCAGGTAATACTATGAGTGATGTTGGTGATTTTAGAACTCTATTAAATGGTCAAAACAACGAATTAAATAAGTCGAATTATTCTACAGTTATTAACGGAAAAAATAATAGTTTAGTATCAAACGATTATTCAGCAATTATTGGTGGAACAGGTAATACGATGGCGTCTTCAATTTCCGCAGAAAACGGAAAAGGAAACTACATTATTAACTCAAGAGATTGTAAGGTTGAAAAAGACGGACAATACCAATCAAATAATGTGAATTATATCGGTTGTGATAATGTTAGATTAGAAAACTTAAATGATGTTACACTTATAAATGTTAAAAACATTACAGCAGAAAATGGTGGAGTAGCAACTGGAACAACAGTATTCCGTAATACCTTAACTTTAGGGGCAACTACATTCCAAGCAGACACTTATACTTCAACTGGAGCAACCACAAATATTGTAATTGACCCAAGACAACAAGATTATATTGAAATAAATACTGATGGTTCAACAACCTATAATATTAGTTTCACATTTGTTGATAGTGCGATTTACTCAAATATTCACTTATACATTAGTTATGTTGCAGGTTCAACAATTAACTTTGTTAATGGAGCAAACACTCAATGGAGATTCACTAATAACACAGCACCTGTATTTAGTGGAACAAATAGAAATATAATCGTTATGAGCACTTGGGCTAATGATGATGTTTGGGAGGTATCCCGTTCAATGTATATGTCTTAAAAAAAAACAATATGGTTCAAATAGAGAAAGGAACATTTAATCAAGTGGTAGCAACCTGTTCAAGAAATAAAACTCTTGGAGGGAATGTTACTTATTTGTGGTCTATGTCCCACAAGTTATCAAAAGAGGTTTGGAGGTTCATACCCTTCAGAGTTCCTGCTATGGTTGATTACGCACCTTCTTATGACCTATTTAACATAGATGTGATTGATTCACAACCTGAACATTTGATATCAACAGGTTCAACCGATAATGTGAATGTACACTTGATTCCTGGTCAGTACTTCGTTAAGATATATGAGCAGTGTTCTACAACGAACTTAAACCCCATGTTGTCATACGATTCGGTATACGAAGGAACGGCAACAGTCAATTACTCTGGTTCACCTCAAAATGAGATTGTTTCATATACAGGGAACACAGATGTATTTAAAGTATATAACGGATAATGATTAAAATAGAAAACTTAAAGTTCAATAAAGCCACCCTGTCTTCATTTAGTGAAGTAATCAGCAAGAATGTACCATTCATCAGTTGGGGGTTTGATAACCAATTCGTCAATGAATTGTATTTGTTGAACGATGCCTCACCAATCCAAAATGCATGTGTTCGTTCCAAAGTGGATAACGCAGTGGGAATGGGATACATCAATGACTATAAGGTCAATTCAAAGGAATATATGAATGATATTGCCAAGAAGATTTATTACGAGTTCGTTACAACAGGTAATGTATTCTTGGAGGTTGTTTGGAAACAAGACCGCTCACAAGGACTTGCAGGAATGTACTTAATTCCTTCAAGGTATATGAGATTACACAAACCTGAAGAAATGGGTGGAGAAGTAACCAAATACCTTTATTGTAGAGATTGGATTAACTGGCGTAAAACTGGTATTGTTGAGTTCTCGGAGTTTAATCCAGTCAACTTTACAGATAGACAAATCGTCCATATAAAGAACTATCAATCTGGTTATGATTATTATGGTGTTCCTGATTGGTTAAGTGTAATCAATGATGTTAGATTGAACCACGAGATTACCGTATACAACTTATCACATATCCAAAACGGATTGAATCCATCTTTGTGGGTTCACTTTAATGTTCCCGCTCCTGATTCACAGATGGAACAAAATCAAAACCTTGCTTCTATTGAAAACAGATATCAAGGTGCTGAAAATAGTGGTAGAGTAATTGTGAGTTATGGTGAGTCAGAACAGAAACCTGAAATCACACAAATTGCCTCAACCGTTCAAGACGGATATTTCTCAAGTATCTTTGATTTGGTTCAAAGACAAATCATGTCAGGTCATAAGATTATATCTGGTTCCCTTATTGGACTACCAGAACCTACAGGGTTCGCATCGTCTGCTGACCAAATTGAGACATCATATAAATTGTTTATGTCCACATCAATTAAACCACTTCAGAACTTTATCAATCGTGAGTTAGAACCAATCATTCAGTTGATTCACCCTGAAGAACAAATTAGTTTGGTAATTGAACAAAATCAAATATTGTAATAGTCATGCAAAAGGTACTCCTTATATCCGAAAATACATTAAAAACTTATACACCAATCTCTGAATCGGTACAATCTGATGAGTTGAGATTTTCTATATTACAGGCTCAAACGATTTTCTTACAGGAATCTTTGGGAACTAACTTGTTTGAACAGATGTTATATTTGGTTGAAAACAACTTAATTGATAGTCCTGCAAATGTTAGATACAAAGACCTATTGGATGTGTATATTCAACCGATGTTGATTACATACGCATACTACTTGGCAATTGACAATTTCTATGTTAAGTTCGTATCTGTTGGTATGACCCAAAATCGTAGTGAACAGGGTGATAAGATTGACCACAAGACATTCCAATATCTTAAGTCCAATGCCAAACAACAAGCGGAGTTTAACGATTCGCTGTTAAGAAGACACCTTATCTTTAGAAGTGGATTGTACCCTGAATACACATCAGGTAATCTTAATGATGGACAACTTCCTCCAATCCCATCTACACCATTCCAATCACCAATTACAATCCCCACAACCGCATTTGCGTGGAGTGGTCAATGGAGAACAAGAGGTAGTTTAAATGGTTGTTCCAATGCTCCCTTTAGTTTGTGTGCTGGTAGTCCTTTCCCAACTTGGTATGGACGAAGTACAAACTCACCAGGAATTAGTTAAAGATTGTATTTCAACATGAATTGTTGATGAACACTTAATTCACTATCAAGGTCATATCCAATTCCTTTAAGGATTTCTTCGGTTTGTTTCCTTTCAGTTTCAAACCCTTTAAATCGGGCTAACTTTATAATCGCATCCCTTTCTTCTTTGGTTAATCTAATACCACTCTGTAGGTCTTTATAGTATTGTTTTACACATACTCGACATTTACTTAAATGTCCATCGGGGGCATACTTATTTTTATTAAACTCGGTATAAGGTTTTTCTATCTGGCATATATTACATTTCTTCATAACAAAAAGGGTGTAGTATAAATACCACACCCAAAACAACAGATGGAAATGTATTATTTAGGTAATCCCTTGTGGTCAAGATGTTCTTGGATTTTATCCAATCTGTCTCCAAGTTCTTTGGAGTAACCCTTCTCAACATAATCAACGATTACATTGGTGATGGCTACCAGTTCTTTTAGTTCTAAGCACTTCCCACAGGAAGTAGCCCATTCGTTTACAAGTTTCAAACTTGATTGTGTTGCGATTTGTCTTTCTTTAGATTGTTGCATTTTCTATTTCTTTATAGTGTTCGTTCATTGCGTCTCGTAGGTCGTTGAAATACTGCTCCAAGTATTCCTCTTGTTCTTCATGAAATATCATTTCTAATACTTCATCTTGATTCATTTGATTGATTGAGTTTGTCTCCTCAATCATTGCGTCGTTTAGATTACACATGTTTTTTCTTTTAGATTGTTATAGTACAAATATAGGTATTTTATTTTAATCAACCAAATAAATTATGAACCAATAATCCAAATCTCACTATCTTTCATTGGAACGACTGCCTCAATAACATACTCGTTATATCCGTGACAAGGACTATCAATATTCTGTCTTTTGAACTGACGTAACAGGATTTCTTGTCTTACCTCACAGTATTCGTCAAACTCAGGTAAATCTTTTCTTACTTGAAAAGTCATGTTAGTTGGATAATCTAAAATAAGGATTTGTTTGGTCATGGTGTCTGTGTTTTAATTGTCTTACAAAGATATGTATTCTATTTCAATCTGCCAAATCTTTTTTTATCGTAATGCCCGTTACTGTAATCCCGATTACAAATCATTCTCATCAACTTGTTGGATATACTCATTTAGTATTAAAATAGATGCATACTGTGTACGAGTCACATCCTGACATGCAAAACTTTTATCACTTGATATAAGCCATAACCTGAAGAAATGAGTATCTCCATCGTATATCACCTCAACGCTCTTGGTGCGAAACCAAAAGATGTTTGGGTTTTTTTCTCTAACTAAATCCACATTCACGGATGCGTGTAGTTTGTTTAGGTTCTCATCACTAATCTTCTTCAAGAAGTTTAGTGGAATAAATAGTGTGTCTTTGTTCATGGTCGTATAGTTTATCTTTGGTAGTTATATCCTTCTCTTCCGTCCAAGTAAAGTGCTGAACAGATGTCTTTGCTGATTGTGTCAGCCATCAATACGAGGTTGTATTTCTCGTTATAGAACGCAACTTGGTGAGGGTAGTTCATCACTTTGTTACGAACAACACTGTGAATACAAGATGTGTTGCCACGCTTGAAGTATTGTTTTACACTTTTGATTTCCTCAATCGTCATACCGAAACGATTTTGAAGTTGCTCGATAGCGTGTTTGCTAAAGTTAAAGTTATCAAGAGTCAATTTAGGGGTAGAGTGTTTCTGTTTAGTTTTCATGTGGTGGTTGTTAAGTGTCTTACAAAGATACAACAATTCAGCAAACCACCAAAACTATTTTACTTTTTTTTCACAATATATCCCTTACAGGTTATCTATATGTTGTTGGATTCTTTCCATTTCTTTATTATTGTGAATGTTGGTGATATACTAATGTTTGATTCTAAAGAGATTTGCTTTACTGAAATACCTGATTGATATCGTTCTATTACTTTTTCATCAGAATAACCCTTTGTTCTTTTACAGTTATTAAAATGATATTGTGATAAGGTTTTTTTAGGACCAGTAAATGAACAGTTTGGACAAGTATCTCCAATAGGGTTTGTTTGACTTTTTATATCACTAACAATGTTTTTAACAGTATTTAAGGGTTGTTTCAAAGATACGGATATTTCTCTACAACTCTTACCATCTAAATACATTTTTTCAATCATAGGTCGGTTCGACATCTTTTGTCTTCTTTTAGTATGACCCATATCTCTCATTAACTTATGGATTGCAGTAACCTTCATTGAACTTTTATGTGCAATATCTGTTAAAGGTACTCCTTTATTATAGTCCTCTATGATACATTCATTAGAATATGATGGTATTCTTTTACAGTTATCCATGTGATAAACTCTCATACCACTTGCCATACCTTTGGTATTACAGTTAGGACAAGACATAATCTCTTTTGATTTTGCAAGTGAACCTAACTGATGTTCTTTAACCTGAAGTATTTTAGTTTGTAATGACTCGTTTATTATTTCCTGTAGTGTTTTCATCGTTCAACAAAGATAAGGTTATTATTTCAAATATTCTGCTTCCCATACAAACTCTGCGTCATCTCCGTAACGAACAAAGTCCTCACATAACATCTTGGCAGTTCTGATGGACTTGGTCTTCATGTCTCGCCAGTTCTTATACATGAACTCACATACAAGAACTTTACCATCACTTGTGATTCCTGTGTCGGTCATTGCGGGTGTGTTTAAGACAACATCAGCAATCCAACCCCACTGTGTATCGTCTTCCAAGATAAAGTCGTATACACGACATCTGTTACGAATAGCGTTCAAGTGAATCATCTTGTCACGAACCTTCTTGCCGTTAACCTCATCATCATAAGGTAGACGCTCGTTAGCGGTGAATACAAACATCATGTTGCCAGTTGGGACAACGAAACCTGTAGTACCCTCAATAACATGACTCTCAATCGCCTGTTGTTGTAGAGCGTCAAGTTGAGTAATCAAACCACCCAAGTGTTTTTGGTAGTGGAACTTTTTAGGGTTCTCCAAGATGTTCTTGATGATGTTGATGTTTGAACTGTCCTTCAATATCTCATTACAATCGTCAACTGATACGATAGTAAGTTGGTCAGGACAAAGAAAGTTGATAAGAGCCAACTGAACACCAAAGGCGAACATGGATACATTACCTGATATAGTCACATGGTTCACACCACGATTAGCCATCGCCTCGTTGATGGTGTGTGTCTTACCAAGACCAGGAACAGAGTAGATATACATGTGGTTGTAACTTGCGTTCAAGTCACTGGTAGATATCTGTGAACCCAAGAAGGACAATCTCTTACGATTCTTTGAACCTTGAGTTAAAGCGTTAATCATTTCGGGGGTGAATGTTGAAGGTGTCATGTTTATTTTTCTTTTAGTTGTTAAGTGTCTTACAAAATTACTTATTTTTTCTCAATTCCCAAAACTTTTTTTCAAGTTCTTGTATATTATTTTTTGAGTAAAATGATGAATCCTCTTTAGTGATTTGAGTTATTCTAATAATCAAACACTCTTTCCAAGATTCATCAACAGATTTACCTGTTAATTTTTCAAGTTCTTTTTCCATGTGTTTGATAGTAATTGTGT
>Ga0209296_1002233_pt1 | contig 14056 bp, 11 predicted proteins | sample S_130206_EF_Meta_FD_187319 | JGI IMG/M metagenome (GOLD analysis project Ga0209296, IMG submission 187319) | Freshwater microbial communities from Lake Simoncouche, Canada to study carbon cycling - S_130206_EF_MetaG (SPAdes) (version 2) | ecosystem: Environmental > Aquatic > Freshwater > Lake ...
GACTAAGCCAATTGTTATCGGCCGCCATGCTTTCGGTGATCAATACCGTGCCACAGATTTCAAGGTACCGGGAGCTGGAAAGCTCACTCTCTCATTTGTGCCAGAAGATGGTTCTGCCCCACAAGAATTCGAAGTCTTCGACTTCAAATCTTCAGGTGTAGCAATGGCTATGTATAACGTCGATGACTCCATCCGCGACTTCGCCCGTGCCTCACTGAACTACGGACTACTTCGTAAGTTCCCCGTCTACCTCTCAACAAAAAACACAATTCTTAAGGCTTACGATGGACGTTTCAAAGATATCTTTGAAGAGATTTATCAAGCAGAGTTCAAGACTGAATTTGATGCAGCAGGAATTTGGTATGAACACCGTCTGATTGATGACATGGTTGCCATGTCACTGCGCATGGAGGGTGGATATGTCTGGGCATGTAAGAACTACGACGGAGATGTGCAATCAGATACCGTCGCCCAGGGTTATGGCTCACTCGGTCTCATGACATCTGTGCTGATGACTCCAGATGGAAAAATCTGCGAATCTGAGGCAGCTCACGGAACAGTGACCCGCCACTACCGCGACCACCAAGCAGGTAAAAAGACTTCCACAAACCCAATCGCTTCCATCTTCGCCTGGACTCAAGGCCTTGCCCACCGCGCAAAGCTTGATAACAACGCTGAGCTTGCTAAGTTCACAAAAACTCTCGAGCAAGTATGTATTGAAACGGTAGAACAGGGAAAGATGACTAAAGATTTAGCGGTACTCATTTCTAAAGATGCGCCATACCAAACAACGGAGCAGTTCCTTGACTCAATTGATGAGAACCTTAAGAAAGTAATGGCTTAAATCAATTGCTAATTCAGGACTCTGGTGCGATAGCACTTGTCGGTTCTGGCGAATATTCAGTGCAGATGCAGGAGCTAGAAACCGAGCTCCTGCATTTAGCTATTTCACGGGGTAAGAAAAATACTTTTGTACAGATTCCAACTGCTTCATCCCATGAAGGGCAGTCGCGCCGCGAACATTGGCAATCACTAGGCAAAGAACAGTCAGATCGCATCGGAAGCTATTGCATTTACTTACCTATTCATGAACGTGAAGATGCCTTTAACCCTGACTTCCTAGATCTCATCGCAGATGCTGGGCTTATCTATTTTTCTGGGGGCGACCCACACAGAGTTGCCGAAATTTTTAGCGGTTCACCACTGTGGGAGGAAATCATTAAGCAGTGGAATACAGGAACTTCACTTGCTGGCTGTTCAGCGGGGGCTATGGCCTTTGGTGGCGCCATTATGGGCCTGCGTCGCTCCAGCCATAGTCCAGGGCTATCACTCTTGCCAGATATTGAAGTGATTCCTCACTATGACAAAATGTTAGGTTGGCTGCCAGATCGAGTTGCATCCTTTGTTCTGCGATCTGATTCCGAGTCCGCACTTCTTGGAATAGATGAATACACCGCGCTTGTGCATACCGATTCATGGCGGCGTGTGGGACGCGGCAAAGTACATCTTCTGCGTGGATCACTAGATTTCACAGCATAAGAAACCCGCCGTAGAAAACTACGACGGGCCACTTACTTAAATACTTCTTTGATTAATTAATTCGTAACCCAGTGACAGAATCAAAGAGGTGCACAGCACCTGGCAGGTTGGCCACAGTAACTGTCTGGCCCGCCTTTGGTGGGTTCTTTGGATCCCAGCGCACAATTACTTGGGCGCCTTCATCGACAACATTGGCAAATTGAATGCCTGCATCGGCCGGCTTTCCATAGACAAATGCATCAGAACCAAGTTCTTCCACAACTTCAACATGAACCTGGAATCCCTTATCTGCTGGAATTAATCCTTCAGGGCGAATTCCCACCGTCACAGTTGAACCTGCTGAAGCTGGAACAGCGATATCAAGATCCCCAAGATGTGCCTTACCGCCAGATACTGGAGCAACGAGCAAATTCATTGCAGGTGAACCAATGAATCCAGCAACGAATGCGTTACCTGGCTTGTCATAGAGATTACGAGGTGTATCAACCTGCTGCAGGAGTCCATCTTTAAGAACTGCCACGCGATCGCCCATTGTCATTGCTTCCACTTGATCGTGAGTGACATAGACAGTGGTGATTCCGAGACGGCGCTGGAGAGCGGCGATTTGGGTACGAGTTGCAACACGCAACTTCGCATCAAGGTTTGAGAGTGGTTCATCCATAAGGAAGACCTGTGGTTCGCGAACAATTGCTCGACCCATTGCAACGCGCTGACGCTGACCACCAGAAAGAGCCTTTGGCTTGCGCTCTAGATATGGTTCAAGGTCAAGTAGCTTTGCAGCTTCACGAACGCGCTTATCTCGTTCAGCCTTATCGATACCGGCAATTTTTAGAGCGAAGCCCATATTTTCTGCAACGGTCATGTGTGGGTAGAGCGCATAGGACTGGAAGACCATTGCGATATCGCGATCTTTTGGTGCGACATTTGTAACATCGCGATCACCGATAAGAATTCGACCACCGTCGATTTCTTCTAGACCGGCAAGCATGCGAAGAGATGTTGACTTTCCGCATCCTGATGGTCCGACGAGTACTAAGAACTCACCATCTGCAACGGTGAGGTTGAGCTTATCTACAGCAGGAGTTGTAGTTCCTGGATAGATACGTGATGCATTTTCGAATACGACTGATGCCATTTTTTTCACTTTCCTTATCCGGGCAGGTACGTGCCCGACGATCCGTGGAGTAAGGCGCTGGTCGGTTGACCAGCGTGGCTAAGGGTATGTCAGCGGCGGGCGAGAGGCAATTACGCTCGGTAGACTTCTCTCATCATGGAAAGTCACCCGAGTACCTCACTTCTTGCCTCCATTCTTATAGTCGTTGCCCTCATCGTTACCGCTGCGCTCTTTGTAGCTGCCGAGATAGCACTTATCTCACTTCGTGAAAGTCAGGTTAAACAATTAGCGCTGCGTGGAAAACGTGGAGCACTTGTTGCAAAATTAGCTTCGAATCCAAATCGACTCCTTGCAGCTCTTCAAGTCGGCGTGACAGTTACTGGTTTTCTCTCTGCGGCGCTGGGTGCGGAAAAACTTGGCGTATATGTAATACCGTGGCTTGAAGAATTAGGCCTAGCTGAAAAATCTGCGTCAACAGCATCACTGATTGGTGTCACACTCGTTATCGCATACTTCTCACTTGTATTTGGAGAACTCGTCCCAAAGCGGCTAGCGCTATTTCGGGCAGAGCAGATTTCTCTAGCATCTGCCCCTGTCGTAGACGTAATTGCAAAACTCTTCCGCCCAATCATCTGGGTTCTCTCTCATTCAACAAATCTGGTTGTACGCCTCTTTGGTATTGATCCAAAAGAGCAGCGCACAGCCATTTCTGAAGAAGAGTTACTTGATCTTGTTGCTGGCCATGCTGCTCTTACTGAAGAAGAGCGCGATATTGTGGAAGAAGTATTTAACGCATCAGAGCGACAAGTACACGAAGTTATGGTTCCTCGCACAGAAGTAGATTTCATGGATGCTTCACTGACAGTTGGAAAAGCAATCGCACTTGCTATCGAAAAGGCACACTCTCGATATCCAGTCGTGCGCGGATCATCTGATGAAGTGATTGGCTTTATCCATGTTCGTGATCTCTTAGATACCAGCCTTGCTAATTCAAATGCAAAAATTCAAGAGCTTGCCCGAAACATCATGTATCTGCCAGGTACAAAAGCAATTTTGCCCGCCCTGACTGAGATGCGAAAGCAACGCCAGCACCTTGCCATAGTTCTAGATGAGTACGGCGGAACCGATGGCATCATCACCCTAGAGGATCTGGTGGAGACTTTGATTGGCGATATTCGCGATGAATATGATTCTGATGAGCTAGAAATTTCAAAAGAATCTCATACTGGGGATTTCGAAATTGATGGCCTGATTTCACTTGAGGACTTACGTGAAGAGTCCGGCGTTGAGTTACCCGAAGGTCCATATGAGACCGCAGGCGGATTTGTGATGCACTACCTGGGTCGTATTCCTGTTGAGCAGGACATCGTTGGAGTAAACGGAGTGCGAATTACGGTGCTTTCCATGGAAGGTAAGCGCGCAGGTCGACTATTAATCTCACGTAACTACTAAGGCGTGCGAGAATTACACCCATGAAGCGCGTCTTTTCAGGAATTCAACCCACCAGTGATTCCTTCCATCTTGGAAATTATCTCGGCGCCGTAAAGCAATGGGTTGAGTTACAAGATGGCCATGATGCTTTCTACTGCATCGTTGATTTACATGCTCTTACTGTTGAGACAGATCCAGCACTTCTTCGAAAGCGCACACTCGCCTCAGCTGCTCAGTTAATCGCACTCGGTATTTCACCCGATAAATCAACACTCTTTGTTCAATCGCAAGTTCCGCAACATAATCAATTGGGTTGGATTATGGAGTGCCTCACTGGTTTTGGTGAAGCAAGCCGTATGACACAATTTAAAGATAAGTCTTCTAAATCTGGCGCCGATTCTTCTCGTGTTGCGCTCTTTACATACCCCATGCTGCAAGCCGCAGATATCTTGCTCTATCAAGCGCACTTTGTTCCAGTCGGTGAGGATCAACGTCAACACATAGAACTCACTCGCGACTTAGCAGGGCGATTTAACTCACGTTACGGCCAAACATTCCAATTACCTGAAGCCTATATTTTAAAGACCGCTGCGAAAATTAATGATATTCAAGAACCTACAGCCAAAATGAGTAAGTCATCAGGAGCCGTTGCTGGCGTCATTGAGATTATGGATTCACCTGATGCAAACCTTAAAAAAATTAAGAGCGCCGTCACTGATGCTGGTCGCGAAGTCACATTCGATGCGGTCGAAAAGCCTGGCATCAGTAACCTGCTCACTATCCATTCAGCCCTCTCTGGCAGAACAATTGCAGACCTTGAAAATGAATTTGCTGGCAAGGGTTACGGTGATTTCAAGGGCGCTGTTGCAGAAGTAGTTGTTGAATACTTGCGCCCAATTCGCACTCGAGCACTTGAGCTCTTAGAAGATGAAACACATCTGCTGGATATCTTGCACCAAGGATCGGCTAAGGCCCGCACAGTTGCTGAAGCAACTCTTAAAGAAACATATAAGAACCTAGGAGTAGTTCTTTAATGAAGCTGCGGCTTGTACTGGCTGTTGCTCTTATCTTCGGTGTACTCACACCAGCCCCCAGCTCGGCAGATATAGTCACCATTGGAGTTGCCTACGACCTCGGTGGGCGCGGAGATAAATCATTCAATGATGCCACTGCAGCTGGACTAGAGAAAGCAAAGAAATCTCTCGACTTCGATGTTGAAGCAGTTGTTACCGATGGCACCTCTGAAGATCGGGACAAGAGAATTCGTAGCTTGATTGCAAAGAAGTGTGCCTTGATTATCGCTGTTGGCGGCGGATATGGACCAACCTTGCAAGCACTCGCCTTTGAATTTCCCGACACACAATTTGCCATCATCAATGATGCCAGCGTTGCTGCAGTCAATGTCAGCTCTATCATTTTCGCCGAAACTCAAGGCGCCTACTTGGCAGGTTTTAGCGCTGCACAAATTTCACAGTCCGGTAAGGTAGCGATGATTGCCAATACAAATCAGGCAGATTTATTTAAAGATGGTTTTAGTGCGGGAGTTCTAGCCAGCAAGAAGAAAGTTATCCCGGTCGTGAAATATGTTTCTGGCTCCTTCTCATTAGCGGCAAGTCAGGTGATTTCTGTTGGGGCAGATGTCATTTACTTGAGCACCCAGGGATCCGATGCTGAAGTATTCAAGGTAATAGTTTCCAATAATGTGAAGAAGGGTGCCAAGAAAGTCGCACTCATTAATATCGAGCCAGATCAATACTTAGCGGTGACTAACCAAACCAAGAAGTATTTGGCGGCAACGGTTGTAAAGCGAGTGGATAAGGCAATTGTTGACATCATCTCTAAATCGCTTTCAGGTGATCAGTTTCTGGATTATCTCGACCTCGATGCCGGACTATTTGGCAGCCGATATGGCATAAATGGCGGCGGAATCGAATTCACCGTCCGATCCAAGGAGTTATTAGCTAAGAGTGACGCAATTAATGTCGCAGCCGCAGTAGCTGAAAAAATCACCGCATAGCGCTCAACGTCAACTTGAGAGTTTTCCTAACTGTTACATGCCACGCCCACGTAATTGTGCCTCAATTCTTGGGGATTAACCGCATCAACTACTAGGCTGCGCCAAAAGCAACATTTACTCATTCCTTGGAGGAACCTTGAAGAAGACACTTAAGTTTGTAGCAGTTTTTGCTGCTGCAGCTCTCGCATTCGGCGTTTCAGCGCCAGCTGCAAATGCAGCAGCAACAAAAGCTTGTTTAGCACTTGATACTGGCGGCGTTGACGATAAGTCATTTAACGCATCAGCATGGGCTGGAGCGCAGGCAGCTCAGAAGGCTAACTCAGCTGTAACAGTGAAATACCTAGCAGCAGCATCAGATGCTGATTACGCACCAAATATTAAGAAGCTTGTTGATGAAAAGTGCAACATCATCGTTGGTGTTGGATACTTGATTAACCCAGCAATTGTTGCTGCAGCGAAGGCTAACCCAACAGTTAACTTTGCAATCGTTGATCAAGATGGAGAAGATCACGGACCGGCTGGAGATGTCTATCCGGGCAAGACTTATACAAATCTAAAGGGAATCATGTTTGCCACTAACGAGTCTGCGTTCCAGGCGGGTTACCTTGCAGCAGGATTAACAAAGACAGGCAAGATTGCAACCTATGGTGGAGCAAATATTCCGCCAGTATCAATCTTCATGGATGGATATGCACGCGGTGCGGCTTACTACGCAAAGCTTAAGAACAAGAAGGTAGAAGTTCTTGGATGGGATGTAGCGAAGCAATCAGGTCTCATGGTCGGAAACTTCTCAGATCTTGCAAAGGCTCTTCAGTACTCCAAGAGCTTTGAACAGCAGGGCGCAGATGTAATCTTGCCAGTGGGTGGAAACCTCGGGTCTTCAACAGCTGAAAATGCGTTGAAGACAGGGAAGTCTGTTGTTATCTGGGTTGATAAGGATGGCTTTACCGCTGCTCCTCAATACAAGAAGGTAATGCTTACTTCAATTGTCAAGGCTGTAGACCTATCGGTTAAGAACGTAATTCTTGACCAGGCTGGTAGTAAGTTTACAAACACTACCTACAGTGGAAACCTCAAGAATGCTGGAACATATCTAGCTCCTTACCATGATCTCATCCGCATGGTTCCAACAGCGCTTCGCACTGAAGTTACTAAACTAGGTGCAGATATTCGCAACGGTAAGGTTTCTGTTAAGTAATTAACTAAGAAATCACTTGAAAGTGACCTAGCGCTTCGGTGCTAGGTCACTTTCTTTTTTACAGAATTACATCAATTTAACTTTCTTATCTCACGCAAAACTAGTAGATTTACTTGCATGTCACTTGAATTGCGCGGAATCACAAAGCGATTCGGTTCTCTCACCGCCAATGAATCTATAGATCTTGTTGTTGCAGATGGCGAGATTCATGCAATTCTGGGTGAAAACGGCGCAGGTAAATCAACACTGATGAATATTGTGTATGGGCTTTTAGAGCCAGACGAAGGAACAATCTCGGTAGCCGGCAAAGTTGTAGCAATTAAATCACCCATCGATGCGCTGGCTGCTGGTATCGGGATGGTCCACCAGCACTTCATGCTGATTCCAGTTTTTACAGTTGCTGAGAATATTGTCCTGGGTCATGAAAAGACGAAAGGGCCAGGATTTCTAGATTTAGTCAGTGCACGTAAAGAGATTTTGCGAGTATCGGCTGAGTACAACTTTGATATAGATCCGGATGCGCTGATTGAAGATCTCCCTGTTGGTTTACAGCAGCGCGTAGAAATTATTCGGGCACTCATTTATGATGCGAAAGTCTTGATTCTCGATGAGCCTACTGCCGTGCTCACTCCTCAAGAGACTGATGAGCTACTGAAGAATATGAAGAAGTTGAGAGATAAGGGAACGTCAATCGTTTTTATCACTCACAAGCTGCGTGAAGTAAAGGAAGCGGCAGATAAAATCACCATTATCCGTCGCGGAAAAGTAGTGGGCACAGCCCTACCCTCGGCTTCGCAAGAAGAGTTAGCTTCGCTCATGGTCGGACGCCCGGTATCGCTGGGCGTGGATAAACAACCTCCCCAGCAAGGAGATGTGACTCTTGATGTGAAGAATTTGAGCATTTCAGATCACACCGGACGAACTTTAGTGAGGAATGTTTCATTTGAACTTCATGCAGGAGAGGTACTTGCAGTTGCTGGTGTTCAAGGAAATGGACAGACCGAACTTGCTGAAGCAATCGTTGGCTTGCAAGAACATGTCACTGGCTCGATATCCTTTGATGGAAATGACATCACAAAGAAGAGCGTGAGAGATGCACTCCATGCTGGGATTGCCTTCGTGCCAGAGTCCCGTGAAGAAGATGGACTTATCGGCTCATTTAGCATCGAAGAGAATCTGATTCTGGATCTACATGATCTACCGCCCTACGCCAAAGGGCCTGTGATATCCCCTCGCGTAGTGCAAGAAGAAGCTCAGAAACGAATTACCGAGTTCGATATTCGCACACAATCTTCAAAGGATTCAGTCTCTTCACTCTCGGGAGGAAATAAACAGAAGGTAGTTTTGGCGCGAGAGCTCTCCCGGCCAGTCAAATTGGTAGTAGCTTCCCAGCCAACTCGTGGTTTAGATGTGGGTTCAATCGAGTTTGTTCACCAAAGAATTATTGCTGAGCGAGATTCTGGGCGTGCTGTTCTTCTTTTTAGTACTGAACTTGATGAAGTAACTGCTTTAGCAGACAGAATTGCAGTGATGTATCGGGGCGAATTTATTGCAATAGTTCCAGCGAATACCTCCCGCTCTGATTTAGGTCTTTTGATGGCGGGAGTAAAACCATGAAGTTAGCGAAATTAAAGCTGCCTGCACTGTCATTTATCATGGCTCTCTTCGTAAGTGGATTACTTGTTGCATTTTCAGATTCTAAAGTTTTGGCTCTTAAGGGCAATCCCCTGGAGATGATTGCCAAAGGGTTCTCCACTGCAGGCTCTGCTTATTGGGCGCTATTTCGTGGCTCTATTTTTGATCCTCAACTTGCTGAAGGTAATTTTTGGGGAGGCTTTTATCCCTTTTCAGAAACGCTAGTAACAGCGTCGCCACTGATTCTCACGGGACTCTCTGTCGCATTAGCGTTCCGCGCAGGCCTTTTTAATATTGGAGCGCAGGGACAATTTATTGCTGGCGCTATTGGTGCAAGTTGGGTCGGATTTACATTCGACATGCCAATCGTGATTCATACACTCGCTGCGATGGCGGCAGCAATCGTCTTTGCCGGCCTCTTCGGCGGCTTTGTTGGATTCCTGAAGGCTCGCACAGGTGCACATGAAGTCATTGTGACAATCATGCTCAACTATGTTGCCGCTTATTTCTTACTCTGGCTTCTGGGAACTACGGCATTCTTGCGCCCGGGACGACAAGATCCAATTGCGCCAGAAGTGCAGCAGAGTGCACGTCTTCCACATCTTTTTGGTTCAGAATTCCGGGCAAATCTTGGTTTTTTTGTTGCTCTACTAGCTGCTGCTGCCGTGTGGTGGCTACTCAATCGCAGCACATGGGGTTTTAGGTTTAGAGCAGTTGGTGCCAATGCAAGTGCATCTAGAACTGCAGGAATTTCGGTAGCGCGAGTAACTACTACAGTGATGTTTGTCGCGGGCGCACTCGCTGGACTTGGTGGCGCAGTTCAAATTCTTGGATCTGAATATGCGATGACCTCAGGCATAGGTGGAAGTTTTGGATTCGATGCCATCACTGTGGCCTTGTTGGGTCGGGGAACTCCAATGGGAACGGTCTTCGCAGCGCTGTTATTTGGCGCCCTTCGAGCTGGCGGATTAACAATGCAGGCTTCTACCGAAACTCCACTGGACTTAGTGCTCGTCATTCAAGCCCTTGTTGTTTTATTTATTGCAGCACCAGCACTCATCAAAGCAATCTTTAGATTAAAGAAAATTGATGGTGGGCAAACAATGGCGTCGAAGGGATGGAATGGTTAATGAGCGCTGTTGAAGTTCGTTCCCTTTCAGCACCTGAACGCCGACGCAAACGCGGCGTGCTCGCTATGGGACTAGTTGGAGCATTTGCACTACTTGTTTTTGGAATTTTGCCCAAAGGCGGAGAACCTGTCACATACAGTTTTGTCCTTGGCAATGAGTGGATTTTTGTTAAAGAGTGGATAATCAATTCGAAGACAGGGGCTATTGGTTTCGCATTAATCTCCCTCGTTGCAGTTCTCATCGCAGCTCTGCAATTTAGAGCGCGAAAGACGATTCGTGCCGCAAGTGCGATATTCGGCGCCGCATTCCTCATGTCTTTTCTCTGCTGGGCAGCAGCTGGAAAATTCATTCCATTTACTGGGTTATTGCAAGGTGGCTTGATTCTTGCGGTTCCCCTGATTTTCGGTGCCATGGCTGGAATTATTTCGGAACGATCTGGCGTCATCAATATTGCCATCGAAGGCCAACTACTAGCGGGGGCATTCCTATCGGGAGTAGTCGCTTCACTCATGCAGAGCACCTGGGCTGGATTATTCGTTGCTCCCTTCGCTGGCATGGCCATCGCCTGGCTACTGGCAGTTTTTGCGATTAAATACGGAATAGATCAAGTTGTTCTGGGGTTTGTTCTCAACGTTCTTGTTATCGGAGTGACAAATTTCTTATACGGCAAGTTATTGATTCCTTATCAATCCACATGGAATGCCGGCGGAACTTTCGACATTATTGAGATCCCTGTATTAGCAAAGATTCCAGTTATTGGTCCTATTTTCTTCGCACAGAGCATCATTATTTACATGATGTATGTAGTTGTGGTTGTTATTCATATTGCACTCTTTAAATCAAAGTGGGGGCTACGCACCCGCTCTGTTGGAGAACATCCAACAGCTGCAGAATCTGTCGGAATAGATGTCAATAAAGTTCGATTCCGTAACGTACTCATCGCCGGAGCAGTTGCAGGTCTTGGCGGAGCATTCTTTACTTTAGGCGCTCTTGGCTCATTTAGTAAGGAGATGATCGCTGGTAAAGGATTTATCGCACTAGCTGCCGTTATCTTTGGGCGCTGGAGTCCGCTAGGGGCTGTTGCTGCCGCTCTCATCTTTGGATTTGCAGATAATCTACAAGCTCTTCTTACCATTATTGGAACTCCTATTCCTTCAGAGTTCATGCTCATGGTTCCTTATATTGCAACAATTATTGCGGTGTCGGGATTTGTTGGCAGAGTGAGGGCTCCGGCCGCCGATGGTGTGCCATATAAACGTGGTGGAGGTTCGCACTAATGAATATTTATTGGGATGTACTGCACGCAGAAGCGATGACTGCGATGAAGAAGGCATATGTGCCTTACTCAAAATTTCCGGTAGGTGTGGCAGCACTTGTTGATGATGGTCGCATTGTCTCTGGATGTAATGTTGAAAATGCGAGTTATGGACTGACCTTGTGTGCTGAATGTGGCTTGGTCTCATCACTGATTGCAACAGGTGGGGGCCGTCTTGTGGCATTTACATGTGTGGATATCGCAGGAAATCCGTTAATGCCGTGTGGTCGCTGTCGCCAGTTATTGCAAGAACACGGTGGTTCTACACTACAAATGATGACTGATCAGGGCGTAAAGACTCTGGGAGATTTACTTCCATGGGCTTTTGGACCTGAGGAAATTGAGAATCGCCTTTCATGATTGAACCTTTTGCAGCTGTAGAAATTATTGCAGCCAAGCGAGACCGTAACGAGCTCAGCGATAAACAAATTGATTGGGTCATCGATGCATACACCCGTGGTGTAGTTGCAGATGAGCAGATGTCGGCGCTGCTCATGGCAATTCTGCTGAACGGTATGAACTCGCGCGAGATATCACGTTGGACCAATGCGATGATAAACAGTGGTGAACGCATGGATTGGTCGATGCTCGATCGCAAGACTGCAGATAAACACTCCACTGGTGGAGTCGGCGACAAGATCACTCTACCTTTGGCTCCACTTGTTGCAGCATGTGGAGGCGCAGTTCCTCAGTTATCTGGTCGTGGACTTGGCCATACTGGTGGCACGCTCGACAAACTTGAATCTATTCCAGGATGGCGGGCATCGCTTTCCAATGATGAAATGCTCAAAGTATTGCAAGAGACCGGTGCCGTAATTTGCGCTGCAGGTGCTGGGTTAGCACCGGCTGATAAGAAGTTGTATGCACTACGTGATGTCACCGCAACGGTGGAGGCAATTCCGCTGATTGCATCATCGATTATGAGTAAGAAGATAGCCGAAGGAACTTCGGCACTTGTTCTTGATGTGAAGACTGGCAGCGGTGCCTTTATGTCAGATCCTAAGAAGGCATTAGAGTTAGCTCGCACAATGGTGCAATTGGGAACGGATGCCGGAGTAAAGACGCGCGCACTGGTCACTGCGATGGATGTGCCACTGGGGCTGACTGCAGGTAATGCGCTAGAGGTGCGTGAATCCGTTGAGGTATTAGCAGGTGGCGGACCAAGCGATGTGGTTGAGTTAACGATTTTACTTGCACGCGAAATGATTGATGCCGCTGGAATCGTTGGAAAAGATCCAGAAGTTGCACTCAAGGATGGCAGTGCGATGGATCATTGGCGCAGGATGATTAGCGCACAAGGTGGAGACCCAGATGCAGCTTTGCCAGAAGCGCAAGAAAAACATGTTATTGCCGCCGCTCACAGCGGAACAGTGACCACTATGGATGCGATGAAAGTGGGCGTCAGCGCATGGCGCTTAGGTGCGGGGCGTTCTAAGCAGGGCGAGAAGGTCCAGGCGGGTGCTGGAATCGAGTTACATGCAAAGCCAGGGGATTACATCAAGGCTGGTGCGCCGCTGATGACCTTACATACCGATGAGCCGGCGAGATTCGAGCGCGCTTTAGAGATTTTAGAAGGTGCTGTCACAATAGTCGAAGGTGGAACCGTCAATCGACTGCCACTAGTTTTGGAGAGAATCGAAGGATGAGTAACATCACCAAGAAGCCAACTGCTGATCAGGTAAAGCGTTTACCCAAGGCGTTGCTGCATGATCACCTCGATGGCGGACTGCGCCCACAAACAATTATTGATATTGCAAAAGAGATAGGCCATGAACTTCCAACATATGACGCGGCAGAGCTAGCTGAATGGTTTAGATCATCATGTGATTCAGGTTCACTTGTTCTCTACTTAGAAACTTTTGCTCACACCGTCGCCGTGATGCAACGCAAGCAAGATATTGTCCGAGTCGCGCGCGAATGCGCTGTCGATCTTGCGCGCGATGGCGTTGTCTATGCCGAAGTGCGTATGGCACCTGAACTCATTACTGAAAAAGGTTTGACCCTGGCACAAGCCATTGAGGCAATCCTGGAAGGTTTCCGTGCTGGTGAAGTTGAAGCCAAAAGCGAAGGAAACACAATTCGGGTCATGGCTCTGCTCTGCGGAATGCGCCAAAATCAACTCTCGCAAGTAGTTGCAGAACTTGCAGTGAAGTATCGCGATCAAGGTGTTGTTGGCTTTGATATTGCAGGGCCAGAAGATGGATTTCCACCTAGTGATCAGCTCGACACCTTTGAATATCTACGCCGCGAGAATGCGCACTTCACTATTCACGCAGGTGAGGCCTACGGCCTGCCATCTATTTGGGAAGCAATTCAATTGTGCGGAGCAGAACGCTTAGGTCACGGTGTTCGCATTACCGACGATATTGATTTCAATCACACACCAGCCCGGCTCGGTCGGCTCTCTTCCTATGTCAGAGATCGCAGAGTGCCACTGGAGATGTGTCCATCTTCGAATATTCAAACAGGTGTCGCAGATTCATTCGCCCACCATCCACTAGCAAAGCTAGCCAAACTACGGTTTAGGGTGACTATCAATACCGATAATCGATTGATGTCGGCGACTTCGATGTCGCGGGAAATGACAGAGATGGTCAATCAATGTGATTGGACCTTCCAAGACTTGCAGCGAGTAACAATTAACGCCCTGAAGAGCTCCTTCATTCCCTTTGAAGAG
>Ga0209296_1002236_pt1 | contig 14049 bp, 6 predicted proteins | sample S_130206_EF_Meta_FD_187319 | JGI IMG/M metagenome (GOLD analysis project Ga0209296, IMG submission 187319) | Freshwater microbial communities from Lake Simoncouche, Canada to study carbon cycling - S_130206_EF_MetaG (SPAdes) (version 2) | ecosystem: Environmental > Aquatic > Freshwater > Lake ...
ATATCAACGAAGTTAATATTGCTTCCAGCAATGGACTGGTTAACTTTTTAACCAACACTAATTTCACCAATAATCTAGCAGTATCAGGAGATGTTACTGTAGGTGGCAGTTTGATAAATCTTGGAAATCAAGTCACAGATACCATTGATTTTGAAATGGAATTCACCAGTGATATCATACCTGCCACTGATGGATTGTATAATTTTGGATCCAGCAGCAAAAATTGGGACAATGTTTACACTAGACAATTTAATGTAGGTGATATAACCATCACCGACAATTATATTGCTGTGAATCAAAGCAATGAAGATTTGTTAATTCAAGCCAATGGCACAGGTAGAGTGGTGGTGGATAATTTAAGATTTAAAACTCAACTGGACAGCAGCAGTGGTAATATTAACCTAAACAGCGGCAGTTTAAACACTGTTTTCACTGGCAATGCCGTCACATTGGCCCAAGGTAATTCTTCACAAAGACCCAGCATAATTTCAGATTTTCGTTACAACACACAGACTAACGAATTTGAAGGATACAACAGTGCCCCAGTTTTAATGGGAGGTGTGCGTGATTTAGATCAAAACACCAGAATTCAAATCAACAGTGATCAATTTTATTTTTATGCCGATGGAACCAACATAGGAAGACTTGATACAGCAGGCAATTTAATTGTGAACAATTTTTCAAGTCAAGGACAATTTGCATTGGATGGCAACACTGTGACAGTGGGATCTGCCACACCAGGTGTCACTGCTGGTTTGTTTGCTTCAGGCACAGGCAGTGTGGTGATTGATACCAGCAATTATAGTTTTAGAAACAATTCATTAGTTAACACAGTATTAAACTCCGACACTCAATTTGTTATGACTGGTGTGCAAAAAGAACAAAAAGTGGTGTTTGCAGCCAATCAAAAAGGTGTAAAAGTTCCTTATGGCAACACTGCCAACAGAAATACTGGTAGAATAGGTGAATTGTATTGGAACACACAAACCGTTAGATTGGAAGTTTTCACTGGAACCTCTTGGGTCAGTGCTGTGGGTGCTTTTTCCACAGAAGTCACAGCAGAAGATGCAAATGATCTCAATGTGATTTATGAGCTAATCTTGAGCTAATCACATCAAATACCAAAAAACACATAAATATATACAATGCTACAATCTGACCAAGATTGTGCAGGACAAACCGTGGTCAACCGGCGAAGAACCTTTGCCCAACAAAGGATGAAAATTAGGTTGGTGGCACAATGATGCCCGTGTAAAGGAGAGCAAATGGCCGTTGGTCGTATATCCGGTCAGCTTTTGAAGTCTAATCTTCTGCGTAATGGAGAAGACATAGCCTTTGAAACTGATCTATTGTATATAGATGTTAACAATTCAAGGATCGGTATCAAGACTGGTACACCCCAGTATCCTTTAGACGTAAATGGAACCATAAGAACAGTTGACCTAGAAGTAACCAATCAAGCAGATATTGATGGATTAATTTTAACTGGCAATTCAATCACCACTCCTGCTGCTGTATTGAGCATCAGTTCACCAGACAAAATTCTTTATAACAACGCTATTTTAGTGGATGATTTACAAATACAAAACAACTCTATTGAAATAACAACCACTGACACCAATTTAGAGATTAGACCCAACGGCACAGGACAAGTTGAAATTTACAGTGACACTTATGTGGACGGTAATATTCATGCCACTGGCAGCATCACAGCTGATGGTAATATCACATTGGGAGATCAAGACACAGACAGTGTGACCATTAATGCTGATATAAACAGCGATATCATACCAGATGCCACAGACACCTATGCTTTGGGATCCAGCTCAAAACGTTGGAATGAAATGTTTGTTTCTGATCTAACTGTGGACAACTTAACAGTGGGTGGCAACATATTGGTGGGTGGGTTGGATCTAACTCAAACACCAGGAAAAATTATCTACGTAGCGGCCAATGGTGATGATACCAACACAGGTACACATCAAAATGATCCATTTGCCACTGTGCAAGCTGCCATAGCATTAGCCACAGCAGGAGACAGCATACACATTTACCCAGGCACTTACACAGAAGTGTTTCCCATCACTGTGCCAGTGGGAGTGAACATCAAAGGAGAATCATTAAGATCAGTGTTCATTCAACCCACTGTGGGCACTGTGGATCAAGATGCTTTCATATTGAATGGTGAAACAACCATTGAAGATTTAACAGTGGGCAACTTTCGTTTTAATGCTGGATTAAACAGAGGATATGCTTTTAGATATGCCACACCGTTCACAGTGACCACTCGTTCACCTTATATTAGAAACGTGAGTGTGATCACTGCAGGTTCTGTGACATCAGGTAGTGATCCCAGAGGATTCAACACAGGTGATGCTGGCAAAGGTGCTTATTTGGATGGCAGTGTGGCCACAGCCGGCAGCAACGAAGCCAGTTGTTTGTTTCAAAATTGCACATTCATAACTCCAGGTGTGGATGCCATCACCATGACCAATGGAGTGAGAGTGGAATGGTTGAATTCATTCACATATTTTGCCAACAGAAGTTTGTATGCTTTGGATGGTGTGTCTGGTTTGAAAGGCACTGGAAAAACACTGCTGAAAGTGGATGGCTTATCAGGACCTGCAGTGATTGCTGGTCAAACCATCACTTACAAAGATGTGGACAACACAACAGTTTTGGGCACAGGCACTATTGCCACAGTGGATGGAACAAAAATTTATCTCTCAGGCAAAGTTGTAGGATTTGAAAATGCCACAGACCGTCCAGGTAAAACTGTCACATCTGTTGGCAATGCACAATTGAATGCTACCACAAAAAAATATGGCACAGCCAGTCTTGCTTTAGATGGTACCGGAGATTATGCTACATTAATTTCCAGTGTAGACTTTGCCTTTCCGTCAACTATATCAAGACTAGCTAAGACAATTACGGTCAACGGCAACGCCGCAGTCAGTGCCACACAAAGCAAGTTTGGCTCAGCCAGTCTAGCACTAGATGGCACGGGTGACTATGTTAGCGTGGCAAGCAGCTCTGATTTTGGCTTTGGAACCGGGAACTTCACCATTGAAGGTTGGTTTTGGAAAAACACTGCCACACAAATGGTTTTGTTTGATCAAAGAACTTCAAGCGCAAGTCAGTTATCTGTTTATGTAGAATCAAATGCCAGTGGAAATTTAAGACTATTTGTTAACGGCTCTTATGTGCTAACATCGAGTAATGCTATGACTACCAGCGCATGGAACCATGTGGCCATATCTCGTGCCAGCGGCACAACAAGATTGTTTATTAACGGTGCAGTCTCAACAAATACATACGCAGACACTAACGACTATGGAGTTACTAAACCTTTAGTTATAGGAGCATCATGGGTCGGAGCAACAGCATTTGCTGGTTACATTGATGATTTTAGAGTAAGCAATACCGCAAGATATACTGCAACATTTACTCCTAGTACCACAGCATTTACTAACGACGTTGATACTAAATTATTAATACATGGTGATTCAACTATTGTTGACGATGCAGGTGGCGGAACAGCAACTGACTTTACCATTGAAGGATGGATTTATCCTACTGCCGGCAGTGCATATCAAACAATATTTGATTTTAGATCAGCCGCAGTTGAAAAATCAATCTTTCTAAGTATTAATACCAGCAATCAAGTTTACCTGTATGTAAACGGTGTTATAACCATCACCACTGCAGCAACTGTATCGTTATCTGCTTGGACACACGTGGCATTAGTTAGATCTAATACCTCAACAAAAATATATTTAAATGGCACACAGTCAGGTTCTTCTTGGACAGATATAACCAGTTATGGTACAACTAAGCCATTACGCATTGGTGCCGACTACAGCGGAGCATACGGATTTACTGGATATATTGATGATGTGAGAGTGGTCAAAGGAGTTGCTCTGTACACAGGAGCTTTTGTGGCTCCCACAACACAATTGACCACCACTCCTAACACAGTGTTGTTGTTGAATTTCAATGGCATTAATGCATCAACCACATTTGAAGACTCTGTGGAAGGAGCACAATATATTAGTTTTTCAGGTGGAGCCACTGCCACTAGTTTTGTTAATGTGGACTACACAGACTTTGGCGCAGAAGTGAGAAGCATAGCATCTGCTTCTATCTATGGCAATTATGGAGCATACGGTTCTGGAGCAGGAGTACTGATGTATTTGATTGGACACAATTTTGCCTACATTGGTTTGGGCAAAGAATTGGATAACGATGCTTCATCAGCCATTCAAGCCAACGAAGTGATAGAATTATCCAATGCTAGAATATTTTATAGCTCAGTAGATCATAAAGGTGATTATAGAGTGGGAGATCTGTTCTATGTGAATCAAGCAGATGGCACCATAACATTTACTTCTGCTTTCACCAACATTGCTTCCACCAGCTCATTAACTTTTACTTCTGGTGGGCATACCACTATCATTGATGGATCTTATATTCAACAAGACAATGTGAAATTAAGCGGCAACACCATTGAAAGTACCACAGGAGCATTGAATCTGGATGCTGACAATGGACAGATTAATCTATTGGACAACGTGAGCATCACAGGAGATTTGGATGTCACAGGCAACCTAACCATTGGTGGAAATATCACCATTGGAGATGCTGCCACAGACACATTAAGTATTGTGGCTGCTGTTGCCAGTGATATTATTCCACAGACCAACAACTTATACAATCTAGGAAGTCCATTAAAGAATTGGAACACTGTGTACAGTTCTACCATCAACGTGGATGGTAATATCAGAATTGAAAACAATTTGATTACCACTCAAACCACCAACTCCAATCTACAACTGAGTGGTGCTGGCACAGGCAGTGTGGAGATAGAAAACTTTAGAATCAATGATAACACCATCACCAATACCACAGGTGATATGACTTTCACTCCAGCCACAGGAGTCACTGTGTTCACAGGCACAGGCAGTGTGAGATTACCAGCAGGAGGAGATGCTGGCAGACCAGGTACTCCATCTTTGGGCATGATTAGATACAACACCGATTCAAATCTTTTTGAAGGATACAATGGCAGCTGGGTGGCATTGCAAGGTGTGTATGACTTGGATCGCAACACTTATATCACAGCAGAATTAACACCAGGAGCCAACGATAACACCATAAGATTTTACAGTAATTCAGCACTGGTGGCAGATGTCAACAGTACCCGTTTTGATGTGAACACCCTACAAGTGGACAGTATCACCATATCAGGCAACACTCTTACAACCACAGGAGTTAACCAAAATTTGATACTGAATGCTAACGGAACCGGCTTTATACGCATAGAGAACTTGAATTTCCAAGGAAATACGATAACTAATACTGTAACAAATGCTCCAATTGTGTTTGAAACCACAGGCGACGGTTATGTGGATGTGAGCCAAGCAGGTGGATTTGTTATACCGTACGGAAATTCAGGATCTAGACCTTCTGCGCCCACTGTGGGTATCACAAGATACAACACAGCAGATTCTAGAGTGGAAATTTTTGATGGTGCTGATTGGGTTTCTGTGGCAGGATCTTCAGGTGCAGTGAGCTTGTTGGATGCTACAGAATTATCGGTTAAATATGCATTAACATTAGGATAACATGGCAACGCAGTTTAGAAATACTATAATAAATTCGGTGGGTACAACTCCAGTTAGAATATATACCACTCCTGAAAATTTTAATACCACAGTGATTGGTATGAGTTTGGCCAATTTGACTGCAGGTATAGTCACTGCCAGTGTGTATCTACAAGATACTCCCAATGACAGTGCCACAGGATATTATATCAAAGATGTTTCTGTTGCCCCAAATTCTAGTTTGAGATTGGTTACCAGTGGAGAAAAATTAATTATTCCTGAATACAATGAATTATTCATTGTGTCAAACACCACAGCATCATTGGATGTGATCATGAGTTACGTGGAGATAGCATAATATGGCAGCAGTTATTGGACAAAATGTTGATGATTTAATTAATTACAGCCATAAGGATAGATTCTTTTACGGATTGAGAAGAACCGATGAAGGTGAATTATGGTTGGGCAAAGTGGATCAATTGGTTCCTAGTGACAGTGTAACAATCAACATACCTGGTGATCCTACACAAAACTATGACGGTTTTGATGAAGGTCAAGAATTTTTTGATGGTAGAGATATTAATCACGACAAAGTATATGCCAATTTAAATTATGAACAATTCAAATGGGACAGTATTAATTTATTTTATTATATCAACAGTGATGGCGAGTTAGTTGTGAGAATCAATCATGAGTTGGATGATTACAATTATACGTATCCTAACACCACAGAAGTTCCTGTATCTTTGGGTGGACCTTCTGTAAAATTTGATATGAACACAATAACTTATGACAACAACGATATAACTTGGGACAAAATATAGGAGAAAATATGTCAAAACAAACAATCAATGATGGTGCTATACCTAATGATGGTCAAGGTGATAATTTAAGAATAGGTGCTGGCAAAATCAATTCAAACTTTGATGAAATTTACACAGCATTGGGCAATGGAACCAATCTAACCAATGGTCCAACCATCAGATGGAACATAGTGGACAATGGTTATGATACTGCTTACACTTTTACCGGAGCAGGATTTCCAACCAGTACTGATGATCCTGTGTTGTATCTTTACAGAGGTCACACTTATATTTTCACCAACAGTGTCAATGCAATATATCCTATGCAGATAAGAGTATCCAGTGGGGGTGCTGCTTATACTTCTGGTGTTGAAGGAGCAGGAACAGAAACAACCATTTTTACAGTGCCAATGAATGCACCAAGCACATTGTATTATCAATGCACAGCATTTTCGGCCATGGGAAATACAATTAATATAATATAGGAAACAGATGTCAGATTTAAATTCTACTAACAGATTGGAACACATAAAAGAAGTACTGGGCAGTTCTAGATATTTTTATGGATTGAGAAGAACTGACAATGGTGAATTGTATTTGGGCAAAGCAGATTTAATGGGAACCACTGATGGTATTCAAGTGAATAAACCTGGAAATCCAACAGAAAATTATCCAAATTTTCAAAGAGGACAAGACTTTTTTGAAGGTAGAGACGACCAACACACCAAAGTTTATGAAAACTTAAATTATGAACAATTTAGATGGGATGGTAGAAATCTTTACTATTATATGAACGAACAAGGAGAACTAGTTGTGCGTGTGAACGAACCTTACACATACCCAATTGGAGTATAAAATAAATATTAATAGAGAATAAAAATGGCTGAATTTAAAATAGATCGACTGCGTTTTAGATGGAGAGATGGCTGGAATTCTGGCGTCACTTACACCAAAGACGACATTGTGCGTTATGGATCTAAAGTTTATGTGTGCGTGGTGGCTCACACAGCCAACACAGATTTTTACACTGATTTGAACGCTGCCACATCTAAGTGGTCACAAATGATGGACGGTCAAACTTGGACCGGCGACTGGAAAACCAGCACTTTCTACAAAATTGGAGACATAGTTAAATTAGGTTCATTTATTTGGAAATGTTTGGAAGGACACACTTCTAATGCATTATACAGTGAAGGATTTGTTGGTGATGAAAGCAAATGGACTGTGTTTGCTCAAGGTGATAACTGGGTCAACACATGGACTCCACTCACTGCTTACAAAGTGGGTGACATTGTGCGTTATGGTGGTATAGTTTACCGTTGTGATGTTGAACACGTGTCAGACACCACTGTGAATGGATTAGAAATTGACAGTGGATTTTGGTCAATTGTAAACAGATCAGATGATTGGAAAACAGACTGGACAGTTAATACCAGATACAAACCAGATGACATTGTGCGTTATGGTGGAATAGTTTACAGATGCACCGTGGGACACACCAGTGCTACCAGTAATTCATTCCACAGTGAAGATTTTGGTTCATCAATTTCAACCACCAGCACCACAGGTTCTGGCGAAGTTTTTACAGTGACTCGTGACAACGGTTTATATTATGTTAAATTCAGTAATGGTGGAGCTAATTACAATGAATTAGATACTATCACAGTATTAGGATCTGATTTGGGAGGATCAACTCCAGCCAATGATTTATTGATCACTATTCAGACGTTGGGCGTGGGTGGATCTATCAACACATTCATTCTTGCAGGAACAGCAGTTTTACATCAAGATGGGTTGGAAGCTGATCAATTAAAATGGCAATCAGTTGTGGAAGGAATTCAATATGTAGGATCATTCCAATCTCAAGTGAGATACAAAAATAATGAATTGGTAAAATACGGAGGATCTTCTATTTGGATCTGTACCGTAGGACATTTTTCTATCAGTAATGTGTTGGATGAATCCAAATTTAACATTTGGATGCCAGGTTTGGGATTTGAAGCTGTTTGGGAAGCCACCGTGAATTATCAACCAGGCGATGTGGTAATGTATGGTGGATACAGTTATAAATGTACTCAAAGCAATATCAGTTCAGCACCCACAGTGGCAGATTCTACCAACAATTGGGAATTAATTGTCACAGGTTATAATTTAAAAGCAGATTGGAACAGCACAGAAACATATCGCACAGGAGATGTGGTACGCAGTGGTGGTAACCTTTATATTGCTGTGAGAACCAACACCAACGAATTTCCCAACATAACTTATGTGTATGATGGAGGTTCAGACACTCCTTATCCTTGGCAATTACTGGTCACTGGTAAAAAATGGAGAGGTCCTTGGATAGAATATTCAGACGAAGAAAACACTATAGCCAATGTTTACTATACTGGTGATGTGGTCACTGTGGCTGGTACAACATTTGCTTGTGTGGAATATCACGTGGCTGACAGCAGTGCTGCCAAACCCACATTGGATTTAGAGAGCGAAGCTGTAGGTCCATATTGGATTAAATTAGCACAAGGTGGATACTCAAATGTTCTAGAATATCCAGGAGATATCAAATCTATTGGTGATGATAGTAATCTTTTAAGAATTGGCATTGGAAATGTTGGAGATCTTTTAAAATCACAAGATTCATCTCCCACATGGTCTCCGATGGATATTGTTAATAAACTTTATTATGTGTCCACAGATGGTATTGATTCTCCAGAAAGAGGAGGCAATTTAGCCACTCCATTTAGAACAGTCAAATATGCTTGTGAACGTGCTGCAATAGGTCCATTGAATCCAAATTCTGATCACTTGTTAGGAGTCAACATTGATTGGTTGGTAACAGAAATGTTCCAATGGATGTTCTATCAAAAAACCAATAACATTTCACCATTTACCACAGCGTCACAATATGACAATGCTAAAACTACTAGAGATGCTAGAATTATTGTTGATGCTGTACGTTATGATTTAACTCATGGCAACAATGCTCAAACAGTTTTTTCTGCACTAGCCTACTTTAAATCGCCCACGGAATTCTACAGCACTGCTGTTGAAGATCAAATACCTTTTTTTGTAGCAGCGTTGGAAAAATTAAGAGATTTAATGTTGAATGCTATCACTAATGTGGCTCCATCCAACAATTATCAAGCATTAACTAGTTTCTTTCCGCCAGTGGTTCAAACCATTGATTTAGATTATTCCAGCGAAGTGGGATCTGGTGATACTATTACAACTTTAATGAATATCGTTATTGATGCATTGACTGCCGGTATTACTGCTGGAATTCCTAAACCCATCACAGGAATCAACAATAGTATTTTTATTAAAACAGGAATTTATGAAGAAATTCTTCCAATCAACATACCAAGAGACACAGCATTGGTAGGAGATGAATTGAGAACCACCACCATTAGACCTGCAGCAGGTTACGAAGGACAAAACATGTTCTATGTAAACAGCGGCACAGGTATTAGAAATATGTCATTGAAAGGTCTTGTGGGAAGTTTAGGATCTTTAAACTCATATTTGACACGCAGACCTCAATCAAAAAGAGTATTAACATTTAATGTTTCAACATTATCAGGAGGCACAGGATACACCAATGGAACATATTATACTACTTCGTCGGGTTTAGGCACAGGACTTACTGTGCAAGTGGCAGTTACCTCAGGAGGTGTGGTAAATTCTGTTTCTGTGGTGGCTCCAGGAATTAATTATGAAATAAATGAGGTTATTACCATTATTGGTGGCAACAATAACGCCACAATAAATGTTTTGACCATTGATTTAAATGGAGCAGCGTTTGTTTCATTGAATCCTGGCACAGGATCTAGTGATTCCAGTGCTTGGATCACCACAAGATCGTGTTACGTACAAAACGTGACCACCTTTGGTGATGGATGTATAGGATTAAAAGTAGATGGTGATTTACACCAAGGTGGAATCAAATCAGTGGTGGCCAATGATTTCACACAGGTTGTTTCGGATGGTATAGGATTTTGGGTCAATGGTGAAGGAAAATCAGAATTAGTTTCTGTGTTCAGTTACTACTGTCACATTGGATACTTGGCCACATTTGGAGGCAAAGTGCGAGCCACCAACGGTAACAACTCATATGGAGATTACGGTTCAGTGGCAGAGGGTGTTTCTGTAACAGAAACTCCAATCACAGCAGAATTTAATAACCGAATAGGTGAAGCATTGATTCGCACAGTGTACAATGACGAAAACCAAATATATGGATTTGGATATTCTCACACAGGTCAAGATTACACCAGTGCCACAGTGGCTATCACAGGATCAGGAGCAGGTGCTGCAGCAACAATCAATTACGAAAACACCAGAATGGGTGGTATCAGTGAATGTAGAATAATAGATCCCAATGACAGCGGATTTCTTGGTGGTAGAAATTATACTTCCATACAAAATAATGCCAGAGGAGGCGATAACACTTCTATATTATTGGCCAACCAAACAGAGGTGGACACCAGTACTGATATTCAAGGACAAAGAATTCTTATTATAGAAGGCACAGGCAGAGGACAATATGCTATCATTGATGTGTATGATCAAGAATTAAAACAAGCCACTGTGCGAAGACAGATTGATGGGTTACCAGGATGGCAACATCTATTGGGTGGATTGGCCATAGAAGCAGCGTTGGATGAATCAACCAAATACATTATTGAACCTTTGGTAGAGTTTTCATCACCCAATTTCACTTCTAACACAAGAAGTTTACCTACCGCAGGCATATACACTGCTGTGGGATCTGGTAGAATAAACATGAATAATGTTACAGTGATTTTAGGAAGTAATAAAGGAGCATACACCATTGACGGAACTTCTTGGTCAAATTGTACAGGTGTAGACACAGTGAATTATGTGGATATTGTATTCACTGGTGTGTATTTCATGGCCATATCATCCAATGGCACAGTGAGCAGATCCACTGATGGTGCTTCATGGCAAAACGTATCATCACCTTCAGACACTTACACAGGTATTGCTACACAGTCAGGTGTTGTGATCATAACTTCAGCCACAGGAAAAGTTTATAGAAGCGAAAATAATGGTACCACTTGGACCTCAACCACTTTGGGCACATACGATGGCAGCACAGTTATATTGAGTCTTGCTGCTGGTGGATCTGGATTGTTTATAATTTGTAATCAGTCAGGTCAATCTTGGGAAAGCACAAATTTAGGATTGACTTGGAACAATGGTCCAATAATTGGAGCAGGAAGATTTTTAATTAGAGATTTAGTTTATGGTAACAATAGATTTGTGGCATCAGCCATTGATAATCCTAGTGATTTGAGCACATTGGGCAATAGATTCTTATACACATTGGCCAATCAATCTTCTGTGGATTCATCCACTGTAACTGTATGGCAGGAGAGTGAATTGCCACCAAGTGGTCCAGAATATTTCTTGAGTTATTCTCAAGGAGTTTTTATGGCTATCACTGCTGGCGGTGAAATGGCTCACAGTGCTGATGGTAAATTTTGGAACGTATTATCCACAGTGAGTGGTGGAACGTTCACTAAAATTGGTGGAGGATCATCTGGAGGACCTTTGTTTGTTCCATTGTTAAATTCATCCACTTCACAAATAAACACTTTAAGATACGGAGCGAAACCTTTTGGTAGAGCAGTGGTTACTAGTAATCAAATCAGTGCTATAGAATTATTTGAACCTGGCAGTGGTTACAATGCTGGTCCAACTGTGCTTATCACAGATAATCTTTATACCACAGCAGCTCAGTTTGATGTAAGAATTAATGATGGTGTGTGTTCTCAACCTGAATTTACCAACAGAGGTACAGGATTCTTGAACGTGTCAGCCACAGTGTCTGGTAACGGATTTAGAGATCAATATCAAATTGGAAAAATAATTAATGTTAAAAATTTAAGTAGATTGCCTGGTCCTGGAGATAACTTGAGCATTAATGGTATTGACAGGCTATACAAAATTACACAATTGGTATCTTACACCGGAGACGAACCTGTGATAGATGCTGTGTTGAGAATATCACCTACTATAGGAGTTTACGAATCACCTGAACACGAAACAAGCATTACCATAAGACAAAATTACAGTCAGGTACGGTTGACCGGTCACGATTTCTTGGATATTGGAACTGGTGGATTTGCTACAACTGATTATCCAGATGTTTACAAATTTGGATTTACTTCTTCAAACACCCCTCAACCTTTCAACGAAGTGGTAGAGAGTGGTGGTGGTCGAGTGTTTTACACATCTTCGGATCAAGATGGTAACTTCCGAGTGGGAGAACAATTCAGAGTGGAACAAAGCACAGGTATTGTTACATTGAGTGCTGATTTCTTCCAATTGGAAGGATTAACAGAATTAGCATTGGGTGGAGTGGTATTGGGTGGAACTGGAGCAGTAGTTAGAGAATTCAGCACAGATGTGACCATGGCTGCTAACAGTGATAATATAGTGCCCACACAAAAAGCCATTGTGGCTTATGTGGACAGTAGGATTTCAGGTGGTGGAGCCAATGTGAATGTGAGCAAAATACGTGCTGGTTCCATACAAATATCTGTGGCTTTGATTGAAGAATTGGGTGGCACACACATTGAAATACCTAGAAAAGTGGAAATTAATAGAAGCGTGTCAGGATATGCTGCTGCTTGGTCTTACTTTAATGGTGGTACAGCTTCCACATTATTAAATGAAGGAGATGCTGTGAATGCGTTGGATATCAGCAACGGGTATAATCCCACAGCACCTCAAGACTCTAGGGGAGTATAATGATTGGCATGATAAATAGTAACACAACAAGGAAATCATAAAAATGGCAGAGTTTAAACTAGGTAGGATTAGGTTTATTTGGAAGGGAACTTGGCTTACTTCTACTGAATATTTCATTGATGATGTGGTAAGATATGGTGGTAGAACCTATATCTGTGTGGTTGGTAATACCAGCGGAATTTTTCAAACAGATTTAGAAGCTTCCAAATGGAACTTGATGAGTGATGGTCAAGAATGGAAAGGCGACTGGCTAGTTAATACCACATACAAACCCAATGACATTGTAAAATATGGCGGATACTTGTATATTTGTAACATTGGTCACACCAGTGCGGAAACCATAACACTAGGACTGGAAGCTGATTTAAGTTATGACAGCACTATCACCAAATGGGATTTATTTTCAGAAGGATTTGATTACAAATCAACTTGGGGAACATCTACCAGATATAAAATAAATGACTTAGTAAAATACGGTGCATCAATCTATTTGTGTACTGAAGAGCACACTTCAGCTGCCACTCTTACTCTTGGTTTAGAAAACGATTCAGACAAATGGGAAATTTTTTCCAAAGGATTTAATTGGTTAAACACTTGGACAGTGTCTACCAGATACAAATTGGGAGATGTGGTTCGTTACGGTGGTCAACTTTATGTTTGTAACCTAGGTCACACATCCAATAGTTCTGCAACCACATTGGGTGGTGGATTAGAAGCTGATCAGAGCAAATGGGATTATCTACACAAAGGTGTTGAATACAAAACTGATTGGGCAGTATCCACAAGATACAAAATAAATGATGTTGTGAAATCAGGTGGCAGTCTTTGGATCTGTACCACATTTCACGTTTCCACAACCACATTGG
>Ga0209296_1002237_pt1 | contig 14047 bp, 13 predicted proteins | sample S_130206_EF_Meta_FD_187319 | JGI IMG/M metagenome (GOLD analysis project Ga0209296, IMG submission 187319) | Freshwater microbial communities from Lake Simoncouche, Canada to study carbon cycling - S_130206_EF_MetaG (SPAdes) (version 2) | ecosystem: Environmental > Aquatic > Freshwater > Lake ...
TTGAAGTTTTTGGGCCAACACTCGGGCCAATGCATCGGTACCACCCCCTGGCGGGAACCCCACCACAATGCGAATCGGCCCCGTTGGCAAAGTTTGAGCTTTGATCATCGGCGCGGCCATCAAAGTGGCAGATGCGGCCGTGGCTTGGAGGAGGGTTCTGCGTTTCATGACTTTGTCCTTCAATTGTGAATGAGGGCTGGAACAGGGTTGGCTGAAAAATAATCCATGGCGGCTTGAACACCCGAGCCGTTCAGTTGAACGCCACTCAACTTCAAACCCATCTCGCAAGCAGCAAGAGCAGCGATCAAGGTCAAGTCATTGCAATCGCCCAAGTGCCCAATACGGAACATCTTGCCTTTGACTTTGCCCAGACCAGTTCCCAAGGAACAATCAAATCGCTCATAAATAACTTTGCGCACTGCGTCTGCGTCAATGCCTTCGGGTGTCATCACACCTGTCAAGATGGGTGAATACAAAGCTGGATCGGCACATTGAATGGGCAAGCCCCATGCACGCACCCCTGCGCGAACGCCCTCGCCCCATCGCACATGGCGCTTGAACACCACATCCAAGCCTTGTCCCAAAATCATGTCGCAAGCTTCACTCAGGCCATACATCAAATTGGTGTTGGGTGTGTAAGGGTAGTAACCCGATTTGTTGATCTCGAGCATCTCATCCCAAGCCCAAAATGATTTGGGCAAGGTCGACTTTTTGCTGGCCTCTATGGCCTTTGGCGACAGCGCGTTAAAACTCATGCCTGGCGGCAACATCAAGCCCTTTTGCGAGCCACTGACGGTGACATCAACGCCCCACTCGTCATGTCGGTAGTCGGCAGAGGCCAGACCTGAAATGGTGTCGACCATTAACAGCGCAGGATGTTTGGCGTTGTCAATGGCGCGGCGCACTGCGGCAATGTCACTTGTGACGCCCGTGGAAGTTTCGTTGTGCACCACACACACCGCCTTGATGCTGTGTGAAGTGTCTTGCTTCAGACGTTCTTCAATTTTGTGGGCATCCACACCTTGGCGCCAACCCTCTGCGCCAGGCAGTCCTAACAACTCTGCTTTGACTCCCAAACGGGCCGCCAACTTAAACCACAAAGAAGCAAAGTGACCCGTCTCATACATCAGCACATGGTCACCTGCACTTAAAGTGTTGACCAATGCAGCCTCCCAAGCGCCCGTGCCGGAAGCGGGGTAAATCATGACTGGATGCTGGGTCTTGAAAATGGCCTTCATATTGGCCATCAATTTCAGACCCAATACGCCAAATTCTGGACCTCGGTGGTCGATGGTGGGCAGGCTCATGGCCCGCAAAATTCGATCAGGAACTGGCGACGGGCCAGGGATTTGCAGGAAGTGGCGACCCGTTGGGTGAAAATCAAGCTGAAGCATTTAAAACATTCCTAAGAATTAATTTGAATTTGACGACAGAATAGCGGGAATTCAGTTCTCCCTGATGTGGAAAAACCCGTATCTCTCGTTGAATCAGACTTACATGAACACAATTACAAGCATGGCTGCAGCCCCTACGCAAGACTCAGCCCTCCAAGCATACGAGCAAGTTGCCGCTGCCAGCAACGAGGTGGCCGGCCTTTTGGCAAAGCGCTTGAAAACCGAGACTCAAGGCGAAGTACTCTTTTCAGCCGCCGATCGAGGTCGGTACGCCACCGATGCCTCCATCTATCAGGTCACCCCGCTGGGCGTGTTTGTGCCTCAACACGCCGAAGAAGTGGCCACCGCCATGGCCATTTGCCGTGATTTGAAGGTGCCCATCGTTCCAAGGGGCGGAGGCACCAGCCAATGCGGCCAAACCACGGGCGTAGGCTTGGTCATCGACCACAGCAAACATGTCCGCCATATTCTGAGCCTAGATTCTCAAGCAGGCACAGTAGAGGTGCAGCCGGGCATGGTCCTAGACACCCTGAATGCGTCGCTGAAAAAACATGGCCTCTGGTTTCCTGTCGATGTCTCAACCAGTGCGCAAGCCACCCTGGGCGGTATGGCAGGCAACAACTCTTGCGGTAGCCGCTCCATTGCCTACGGCAACATGGTACACAACGTATTGGGCGCCAAAGCTTGGCTGAGCAACGGGGAGTTGCTTGATTTTTCACAATTTGAAAAAAGCTCTGGGCGAGCCCAAGAAATTGGTGAGTTCGTCAAGCATCTGGCTGTACACCATCAAGCAGAACTTCAAACGAACTGGCCCAAGGTTTTAAGGCGGGTGGCGGGCTACAACCTGGACATTTTTGACAACCAAAATGTGCGGCCCTACACCCACGATGGCAAAGTGAATTTATCGCATTTGTTGGTGGGCAGCGAAGGCACGCTGGCCATGACCCGATCGCTCACCTTAAAGCTCAGTGAACTGCCCACTGCGAAGGTCTTGGGCGTGGTCAACTTCAACAGCTTTCACAAAGCCATGGATTCTGCGCAGCACATTGTGAAGCTAGGCAATGGCAGCTTGACGGCTGTGGAATTGGTCGATCGAACCATGATTGACTTGTCATTGAAAATTCCCGCCTTCGCACCCACCATTCGCACCGCCATCGTTGGCGAGCCCGAGGCTATTTTGTTGGTCGAGTTTGCTGGCACAGACAAAGAAAAACTAAAAGGCGAATTGAAACAATTGGTGGCACTTATGGGCGACATGGGCTTGCCCAACAGCGTGGTGGAAATGGTCGACGATGCAGCGCAAAAAAATCTGTGGGAAGTGCGCAAAGCTGGTCTGAACATCATGATGAGCTTAAAGGGCGATGGCAAACCCGTGAGCTTCATTGAAGACTGTGCCGTGCCTTTAGAGCACTTAGCCGAGTACACCGACGCATTGACGCAAGTCTTTCAAAAGCATGGCACCAAAGGCACTTGGTATGCCCATGCCTCGGTGGGTACCTTGCATGTGCGGCCCATTTTGGACATGCGACGTGATGGCCCCCTCAAAATGCGAGCCATTGCCGAAGAAGCCAGTGCACTCGTCAGAAAATTCAAAGGCGCCTACAGCGGTGAACATGGCGACGGTCTGTGCCGCGGTGAATGGATTGAGTGGCAGTTTGGCCCTGCCCTGCAGCAAGCGTTTGCGCAAATCAAACAGCACCTAGATCCACTGAACTTGCTCAGCCCCAACCGCATGGTGAATCCGCCCAAAATGGACGACACATCGCTCATGCGATTTGGCAACAATTACAAAATCATTCCTATTCAAACGGCTCTAGATTGGAGTGCGTGGAACGTTCACAACGACGCGGCAACAGAACAAACTTCACTACCTGGCACAGGACAAGATCCAGCACAAGGCTTGGCCAAAGCCGTTGAAATGTGCAACAACAATGGCACTTGCAGAAAATTTGATGCGGGCACCATGTGCCCGAGTTTCAGAGTGACACGCGATGAAGTTCATGCCACACGCGGCAGAGCCAATACGCTGAGATGGGCATTGAGTGGCCAACTGCAAGGCGGCCTAGAAAGCCCTGAAGTCAAAGATGCAATGGATTTGTGTGTGGGTTGCAAAGGTTGCAAACGCGATTGCCCTACGGGCGTTGACATGGCCCGCATGAAAATTGAAGTGCAACATCACTACAACGAAAAGCATGGCTTGCAGTTGAAAGACAAGCTGATCTCTAACTTGCCGCGCTATGCGCACATTGCATCGCAATGGCCAGGCCTCATGAACCTTCGCAACCAATCGCCTTTGTTGGCCAAGCTGGCAGAGTCTCTAACGGGCTTGTCAGCTGAGCGCTCTTGGCCTGAATGGAAAAAGGAACATTTCTTCAACGGTCCTCGTATCGGTGTTTCCGCAGCAGAAGTCTTAAAGGCCAGCAAGCCTGTGGTTTTGTTTGTGGACACTTTCAATGGCTATTTCGAATCTGAAAACGCTTGGGCTGCCCACGATGTTTTGTCAGCTGCGGGTTATCAGGTTCACATTGCCAGTCGCACCCAGCAAGACACACCAGGCCAGCACCTTTGTTGTGGTCGAACCTTTTTAGCCAGCGGGCAAGTGAGCAAGGCCAAAGAGCATGCCCAAGCTTTGCTGGAAGCATTGCTGCCTTTCGCACAAAAAGGCATTGCCATTGTGGGACTAGAGCCGTCGTGCCTTTTAACCCTCAGAGACGAGTCTTTGGTCATGGGCTTGGGTGAAATAGCTGACACAGTGGCCGCACATGCGGTGTTGTTTGAAGAATTTTTAGCCGCAGAAAACAAAGCGGGGAAACTTGATTCACTCAAGGCCAAATTAGCACCCGCTCAAAAACCGATTTTGGTGCACGGGCATTGCCATCAAAAAGCCTTTGGATTGATGCCCTCAGTGACGCAAGTGATTGAACTTATTCCACAGGCCAAAGTAGATTTGATTGAAAGCAGCTGCTGCGGCATGGCGGGCTCATTTGGCTATGAAGCCTCACATTTGGAAGTTTCAAAGCAAATGGCAGAGGCCAACTTGTTGCCTAGCATTCGAAACCGCCAAGATGCTTGCGTGGTGGCAGACGGCACCAGTTGCCGGCATCAAATCATGGATGGAGCAGATAGAGACGCCATCCATGTCGCCTTGTTGCTGGCTCAACATTTACAAAAATAAGCTGCTGCTCTTATGAAAAATTGGAAAGTAATTGCTTTTCTAAGCTGCTTGGTCTTTAGCACAAGCAGTTTTGCAGCGGACTCCTATTCTTTTACCAGCAACATACTGAACATTCCTTTGGTTAAAGTGAACAGTAGGTATTACGCCAATGTGCAAATCAATGTAGACAGCATTGTGAGTGTGGGCACCAAAGACCCATTGGCACCTTCATACGATGTCTACAACGCTACAAACAATCAGTTAACTATTTCTGAAGTACTTGTAGGTGATACAAGTTATTACAACGTGGTCATTACGGTAGGCAAAATTTTAGAAGTAGGCGCTGAATGCGCCACAGAGTCTGAATGCTCAACTTCTGTGAACACCGCTGCAGCTGTGTATTACGGGCCAGCCAATTATTTAAGTGCCATACAAGCCAACTATGCGCCCGGTGTCATGTCATTGGCAAATACATTGACCAATCGGAACCGATATTTAATTTCTGACGCAGCCACACAAAGCAACACTGCCAACTACATGCAAGTAGGAGCCACCTACAGCGCAGCCAATGGCTATGCTGTAGAAGTTGGCACAATGGCATCCAACACCACTTACAGCAGCTATTTGCAAAAGCTCGTTCAAGTGGTGGCCGATGGTTCTGGCTACTTTCGCATCGAGTCGCACCTTCATCCCAACAATGCCATTGATTTTGATGCAGCAGATGGCAACAGACTCAAGTTTAGAAATAACTTTGGCAAAGCCAGCTCACTGTATGGCTATGTGACTTTTGCCTATGACAGTGCCACCAAAAGATGGCAGGCTAAAAAACGCTACAAGTATGCTTACACCACAGCCAACTCTGACAAAGGTGGCACCACACATGCTGTGAGCTATACAGAAGACACATCATTTACAGCTGCAAATTATTACGTCAATTTAAGCAACGGTTTTTTCCAATTGGTCTCCCAAGCATCAATGGCTACGCCTTTGTATGTCTATCAATCCGCTATTGACTTTGGAATTCCAGAATTCTTAAATCCCCAGAAAGTGGCGTTCGTCACGAACGATCCTGCGCCATTTCTTTCTAAGAATTCAGTGGCTGCGACTGAAGGCACATCAGGCAACATCTTCAGACAAGTTAACTCGACTTATAGAAGCCAAGTTTCTAACCCCGGATCTGATTCAGCCACCAAGGCAAGCGCAGACGCCATGCTGGCCAGCATTAAAACTGCCGTAGAAGCATCAGGTGAAAAATTAAGGTACTCAACGGCTTTGTATTCTGCCTACAGAGACGCCACACTGGCGCACAAATTGGTGAGTGACACCATTTCGGACGGCACACCTGGCCAAAATTTGGTGCCCTATGTTTACTTCACCAACGAGAAAGATACGGCAGGAAAGTACCACCCCTTTATGGTGGTGGTGAATTATGGCAATCAAGCTTCGCCCAATGGATTGAAAGATATTCCACATCCTCCAGGGGATGGGTCGGGCGCCTATCCTAGCTCTAAGGTCACCCGATTTTCCAATTTGGAAAACTATGTCACCACCATTCCTATGAAGAATTATGGTGTCGTCAACGCAGTGACTGACAACACCTTCACTAAAAACTTATGGACAGACAGAACCAAGCCGTCTCTGATAGCCGACGTTTATACCTATGCTGATGCAGCAGACAACGGCATTCTGATCGATGGCTCTGTGATGTTTCCGGCCTATAACAATACATTGGTTCCATCACATTTGATGGGAGAGCTTTCAGCCAGTGGCTGTCATGTAGGGCAAGGGGGCGGCGGGCCGCATTGCCACTTTGATGGCTACCAGTCCGGGTTTAGTTTGGGTGTATATGGCGACGCAGATTACGTCAATAAATCACACCCTCCCTTAATTGGCTTTGGCTATGATGGCATTGCCTTGTTTGGGAAATACAGAAGCAGTGACAAAAGCATGCTGGGGTACAACACACCTCTCGATGCCTTTGGCGCTCATGATCATGACAACATTGGTTATCACTACCATGCACACCGAGTGAGCAATCACAAGGCCGAGCTGTTGACATACACAACCAACATGGATGTGCTGATGAAGGGTGCCTACATAGGCAAAACTAACAGCATTCCTTTTTTCAGAACGAACAGCAATTTCAGCAATAACAAATACATGGGCGGTACAGTGAAGTAATTTATTTCCCGAATGGGGAAACACCAGCATCTTTCGATTGCTGTTTCTGTTTGTCTAGGAATGCTTTGAACGGATCTGCACCAGGTTGAGTGACGGGGTTGCCAGCTGGAGAATTCATGAAGCCAGCTGAAGTGTTTTGCGAGTTCGATGCTGAGTTTGTGACTGGGGCTGGCGCCAAGCCATTTTTCTCAATGTGCGCTTTAAACGGATCAACCCCCGGCATTAAAGCGGGGACCGTGGGCGTTGCAGTCTGCTTTGATTCTGCTTGGTTCTGATTCACATCCGCCTTAGGAAGTGGAGCTGCATTTTGATCAGGACCAGCCCATTGAGAAAGCCTAGGCTCAATCAGCCAGATTAAAAATAATGCAGCCACCATGAACAATGCCAACTTAGCATTGCCGGAATTTTTCAATTTGTTAAGGCGAGACATTGCACAAACAATGAGCTGCAGCACCAAAGGGCTGTTTCTTTTCAATGACCGTTTGCAGCCAACTGAGGTCTTGGCCCAAGGTATTCAACAACAAAGCATCAGGCCCAGAATGCCCTGACATCACACTCCAAGTGGGTATGGCCATCGATTCACCCGCAACCCATCCGAACTGCCCCAAGAATTTTTGAGCAAATCTTTCGATGGGTGAAGTTTTTGGCCCGACATATTTAATAGGAAGCTCTTTGTCACTTTTTTTAGCACCCTCAAGTTTTGCGACAAGCACTCTGGCCTCTTCTACGGCATCTGAAAAACTACCAAGCCTGTCAATGAGCTTGTGATCAACCGCTTGAGCGCCTGTCCAGATTCTGCCTTGTGCCAAGTCATCAACCTTGGCCAGTTCGAGTTTGCGAGTTTGCGACACCTTGCCAATGAAATCGGCATAGACGTGTTCAATGCTCGATTGCACCAAAGATTGCATGCGAGGGTCTAGCGCTTTTCTAGGATCGTAAGCACCGGCAAGCCAACTGGTTTGGTAGCCCCCCGTGTTCACACCAATTTTGCTCATCAAACCTTCACCTGTGGGCAACATGGCAAACACGCCAATTGAGCCCGAAATGGTGGCAGGATCGGCAATGATCAGATCGGATGCCATGGAAATCCAATAGCCACCTGATGCTGCCAAGTTGCCCATGGAAACTACGACAGGCTTGCCTTTGTCTTTGGCAATTTGCAGCTGATCTCGAATGAGCTCAGAGCCCAAAACACTGCCGCCTGGTGAGTTAACTCTGAGCACAATGGCTTTGACATCTTTGTCTTCGGTGGCTTTGCGAATGCGCTCAGAAGTGGAGATGCCGCCAATTTTCCCAGCAGGTGCGCGGCCATCGCCTATTTCACCCTCTGCCACCACAATGGCAATGTGCTCACCTTTGACTTTTTTGACTTCAGAGACAAGGTAGTCTTTCCAGCCAACCTGACGAAAAGATTGAATGTCCTCGTCTTTGCCCACGTCTTTCATAAGTGTTTCACGCAATGACTCAAAAGTCTGCAAGCCATCGAGCCACTTCCAATCAAGGGCCAATTGGGCTGCATTGCCTTTAACCTTGATGAGCGCATCAGGCAGCTTGCCCATGTTTTGATTGATGCTGTCTGCAGGTAACTTGCGGGCCTTTTCTACGCCGCCTGTGTACAAAGCCCATAAGGCATCGTAGACGTGTGCTTCTGCTTTTAAGGCTTGCTGAGATGGCGCGTTCAAAACAAAAGGTTCACCTGCTGACTTGAATTGACCGACCCGAATTAAATTGGCTTTGATACCCAGCTTGTCTAAGGCGTCTTTATAGTAATTCCGATTTCTACCCAGGCCTTCAATTAACACACCCCCCATCGGGTGAGAAAGAACTTGATTGGCATGTGCCGCCAAATAATATTGGCGTTGATCGTAAAAGGTAGACCAAGCCAGCACTTGCTTGCCAGACGCTTTGAATTTTTCAATGGCGCTGGCAGCCTCGCGCAAAGAAACCAAGCCACCCCCCTGAAAATCGTCTAACTTCAAAAGCACTTTGTCAATGTGCTTGTCTTTGGCTGCCAGCTCCAGGGTCATGACTACATCGCGCAAACGAACAGTCTCTGTGGCATTGCCCTGAAGTTCGCCAATGAACTTGTCCTTCAAGCCGCCAGGCGATTCTTCAACCAATGCGCCTTTTAAGTCCATGACCAACACAGTGTGATCGTCTAGGCTGACTTTGTCTGAATAAAAAACCAGCCAGCCTATGCCCACCGCATAAAGAACAACACCCAAAACCAGCGCCACTCGAAAGCTTTGGAACATCCAATCGGAAACTTTGAGAATGCCACGATTGATCAGCGTGTAAATGTTTTTCAGAAACAACAAGAGCGCTTTCATTTTGAATCCTCAGGAATTGAATGTTCAGAGGGTAATTGCCATGCCAAGACCATTGAAGGCAAGCAGGCAACCCACATGCAAAATGCAATGATCGGTTGTGAGTATTTGAAATTTTCTGCCCAGTTGAAGTTGCCAAGAAACAATTCAAACAGTGCAATAAACCCAATGGCATGAATCATCATCAACACGGACAGCCAGCGGTAAGCATGCAGATACCCTGTATTTCGAATTGCAATTTGCCGTTCATCTAACAACTCGTCGGGCGCATCTGCCACATTTCGGACTGACTTTCGCAATTGGAAATACAGCATGAGAATCATGGCTAGCAAAATAATCTCTGCATATGATTTCAACTTAGGCTGCAAAATGCAGAAAATCAAACTGAAGCAAATCAGGCAAACGACAGTGATAAGCACCAAAACTCGCCTGTTGAACTGATTGCGAAAAATTGACGGCCTGCTATCGTTCAAACTTTCAAGGACTTCATGCTTGGTCACACCCGAAAACCAATAAAACTTGTTGTCTTTTTTCTCTGTCATCTTATTTGACTTTTGCAAAAGCTTGAATAGAAAATAAGTTCTGAATGTCTTTCCCCAGCACCTCGGAGATGCGCATGGCCAACACCAAGCTTGGGCTGTACTCGCCTCTCTCTAAGTAGCCAATGGTTTGGTAGTGCACGCCCACAGAGTCAGCCAACTGCTGTCGAGACATGCCTAACAACTCGCGCTGCTCTGCGATTCGGTTGTAAACGGGGATTTCTTCATTGCGACTCATGAAGATAGTATAAATGCTACATAGCATTCATGCAACAATATTTGAAGTTTAAACCTCAGGGTCAATCATTTTGAATTGAACAACATTACCCTCAGGATCCCAGCCATCAAGAACAATGAATCCTCGAAAGCGCCAAGCCTGCTTGAGTGGTTTCAAAAAACCTCCCGTTTTTTTAGCAGCGGCCCTGACCACTTCTAGATCTTTAACCACAAAAGTTGGTTTAAGCGGTGTCTCTTCTCTGGGCGTGGGCGGAGAACTTATTTCAATGCTAGCTGCGTAGGCCTTTGAAATAGCATGAACCACAACTTCATGCCCATGACCCACCAACAAATCGTGTGTCTTTTCAGACTCTCGGGCTTCAAGCTCTAAGGCCTGCTTGTAAAACGCAGAAACTTGATCTTTGTTCTTGGCAAAGATGACAAGTCCTTGCAGTGGTATTTGTTTTTTAGAAGTCATATGCAAAATGGCTGATTCGTCCATTTGAAAAATTTTACTTTTTCAATACTTCGCGTTCTTTTTCATACTGTTCGTAATTCGGCAAGGCCGAGGGTTTCTGTGTTGTGCCCGTTGTCTTGGCTTTTTCATTGCCGCGAATTCCCTCGTAGACAGATTGATGGCTGACGATGCCACACGCCGGCAATAAGCTGATGGCTGGTAAGGCAAGCGTCAATAGCCATTTTTGATACATCTGCATTTCGCATCCCAAAGAGATGACTCAGATATTAATACAGCTTGACATCCGAGCATCAGTTGAGCTCACTTAGAATAGAAGCGGCTCTCACGAAAAAACTCAAAAAAATTTTTGCCATGATTTACCTTGGCTTCGAAGCTTTTAGTCCATTCACTTTTTGAAATTGGGATTCTGCAATGACCACAGCACACTCACTTGGTTTTTGGTGGGCTTGGCCTGCCGCCCTTCTGGCATACATCCTCTTTCGCGCTTGGTACGACAACTGGAGCGGTCCATTAAGCTCAAAAGAGATAGAGCAGTTCATGAACATCACTGCTGATTTGCCGGGGCCTCACCATACCGACCGAGCTGTATTGCGAGAGTTTCTGGAAGCTGACGACGGCAAAGAATTTGTCATGTGCAACCTCGTGAAGCTGTTCCCCCACCCTGTGGCCCACCCCTTCACAGGGAAGCCAACACCCGCACAAGACTTGCTGCAAGAATATGTCAAACAATTTGTCGGCGTATTGCTGTCTGGTGGCGGGCACCCTGTGGTAGCCGCACGCAAAGTAGCGGGCTATATTGACGCTTGGAATGCACCACCAGATCCAGGCTGGTCTATTGCAGGCATGATGAGATACCGTAGCCGGCGCGACATGATGAAACTTGCTACAAATGGCAAATTTCTAAAGGCACATCCCTTTAAGCATGCTGCAGTGCAGCAAACCTATTCTTTTCCGACCCAAGTGGTGGCAGAAATGGTGCTACGCCCCAGAAGTGCTGTGGGCTTGGCGCTGGCCCTGTTAGCGGCCTTGGTTCACCTAGGCTCACTTCTATTGACGTAGATTTGTTAGCGCGTACTTACTTGAATAGCAAAAACAAGCCAGTTGCTAGCGAAATCACAATAAAGCAGCCACAAGCAATTTCAAAAACTTTTTCTCCGCTGGTCATATCAACCCCTTTACAACTTGTCAGTCTTTGGTTTTGGGGAGTTATTGACGCCCTCAATAACTCTTGCACAGCCACACATTACAGAAAGTTAATGGCTTAGGTAAATTATTACCATATTGCAATGAATATGCAAGTAAAAATGTTTTTCGTCATAAATGTCGACAAAATTACTCTTTTCTTAACAAAATTGGCCAGGCCAAGCGTATTTCATTAGGATTGAAGAACAGCTAAATTAATTTGGACTCAAAGTTGGAAGGTGTTTTCAAATGCAAATTGTGATTCGCAAAGACGATCTATCAAGCGATGAATCTCAATCTATTGTGAGAGAACACATGGCCGGTATGCTTGCTAACACGCCCACTGAAAGTGTTCACGCATTGCCCTTAGACAAGCTACGACAAGCCCATATTACTTTTTGGACCGCGTGGTTGGGTGCTGAGCTTTGTGGCTGTGGTGCCCTTCAAACGCTTGATCATCTGCACGGTGAAGTCAAGTCCATGAGAACCCGAGAAAAGTTCTTGCGTCAAGGCGTTGGTCAAGCCGTTCTTTCTCACATCGTCAGAGAAGCAAGCGCAAGAGGTTTGAAAATATTGAGCTTAGAAACAGGATCGTCAGAATCATTCTCAGCTGCACGGTCAATGTATTTGAGAAACGGATTTGAAATTTGTGGACCTTTTGGCGACTACAAGCTTGATCCTCACAGCGTGTTCATGACCAAGCTACTTTGAGTAACGCACTCAAGAGAGAAAGCAAACTGCTGAAGCTGATACATCGTTGAGATCTCCTTTATTCGAATGATCAAGCTTGCCCAAGAAGTGAATGAAGCCCCCTGACAAACGGCGCTTCAAGGGTAAAGTCACCCGTACAACACTGACAGTCCAATTTTGTTGGACTATTTAATGGACTGGCTATAAGATATCGCTTTTAAAAAATACAAAAGACACTGTCTAATTTTTTAGACAGAAACTACTGACAAAGTAGTTTCATTTTTCAAGGCAGACATTCATGACCACTGTAAAAAAAATCATTGATCAAAAATCAAACACCATCTTCTCTGTTCGGACATCTGACCCCGTAGAAAATGTCTTGAAAATCATGCGAGATTTTCGCGTCAGAGCTGTACTGGTCATTGATGACAGCGAGTTGAAGGGAATCGTCTCTCAGGGCGATTGCGCAATCAAAGTATTGCTGCCTCATCACAATCCTTCAGAAGTGACGGTCTCAAAAATCATGACGCCAAATCCTCTGACCGTGAAACTCACGAACTCATTAGAAGAGTGCATGGCCATCATGGTTCACAAGCACATCAGGCACCTACCTGTGCTTGAGTCAAACAAAGTGGTGGGCGTTATTTCTGTTGGCGACCTCGTCAAAAATATCATTGAACTTCAAGGCAATCAAATCAAGTTTCTTGAAACCTATATCAAAGGGCATGGTGCTTGACCCTTTTGCCTCTAACTTATCAAGTTTGAGCAGGTATCCAAATTACTTGTCTTGCTCATCGTTATTTTTTGACAATCCCATGCCGTATTGAATAATCAGCGTGGAAATTGCAAGTAGCAGTACGGCACAACCTTCATAAATCAAATCAACGGTGCTAATCCCTTTACCCTGAAGAATAATCAATCGGCAAAGTGCAGTGATTGCGATGAAAATAGGCAAGGTAATTGGAATTTTTCTGTACTGGTAGAAGGCCGCCACCATTCCCAAAACTTCTGCATAAATGAACATCAGCAGCAGATCAGTTAAGGCAATTTTTCCATTTTGAATCACGACGTACATTTCGGCGCCAACGCTGAAAACCGTGAGCAGTGCAATGAAAAACAAAATACATTTTTCTGCAGCAATGATCAAGTTGTAAATTTTCATTAACGGCTCTCCTTGGGTGTCATTTAGATGCGCAAAAAAATTATGTCAAGTTTCTCGAAACTAACTAAGGCAAGTTACAAATTCACTGTCCTTATTTTATAGAGACGGATCAAACTTTATTCATAGGCTCTATAAATAGCCCCCTTGAACAGCAGTTAATTAGATGAAGCTTCAATTCCGTTAAGAAGATCACGCTATCGAGTGAATTTCATCTGCAATTCTTTCACGCAAGCCCAGAACCAATGAAGCAGGGGAAGAAAAGATCAATTGCTTTAAAAAGTTTTTTCTTCCTTCATGGCTTGCCACACTGTTGTGACCCGGAAAGTCAATCAAGCGCCACTCCTGCGCTAAGGACTCACCCAATTCAGGACCATATTTTGAAGATGCACTGGCCATCACATCGGCTTCGTTCAATAAAACACAAAGCCACTTTAAATCCCATTCAAAAGTTTGACCCACAACGCTCGCGTGATTGTGATGAACAATTGCAAAGTCTGATCGGATAATGGCGGCTTCTATGGCTTTCTGCCACTCATTGGGCACGGCATGAGATGACAAAATGGGCCGAAGAAAGTTAACCGATTGCTTTTCTATCTCCGACTCATGGCGATTGACTTGGCCAGGATGCACCACATCGTGTGCAATGCATGTCAGCAATGCACAAACCATCCAATCCGAATTCGCCTCTTTCTTCAGTTGAAGCAAGATTGCCAATTGAAGACTC
>Ga0209296_1002239_pt1 | contig 14046 bp, 15 predicted proteins | sample S_130206_EF_Meta_FD_187319 | JGI IMG/M metagenome (GOLD analysis project Ga0209296, IMG submission 187319) | Freshwater microbial communities from Lake Simoncouche, Canada to study carbon cycling - S_130206_EF_MetaG (SPAdes) (version 2) | ecosystem: Environmental > Aquatic > Freshwater > Lake ...
CCAGCAGTTGCACAAACCGCGTTTGACATATTTTTCGGGTGGACGACATCATTCACACTAGCCGCAACGCTAGGTGCTGAACTTGGTGAGAGTTTCGCTGAAAAAGTTGACCAACGTGTTACACTAGCTTTCCAAAGCTTCAAAGTAAGTCCTGGTAATACTTACTACGCAACTAGCGCAGACGGTTTTACACGTGTCTTAGAATTAGGTGCTATGGAACTTGCAGAGTCTGGTACTAACGTAACAGTAGCCGCAGGTGGAACAACTGGCTTCAGTGCCGCATCAGTACTTGACTTAGTTCGCTTAGTTAAGCAGAACTTTAAAGTTGCTCGTATGCCTGGAACACCAGTTATCGTTTTAGATAGCAATGGTGATGCAGAAGGTTCAGTAGCTGGTCAAACAGGTTCTAGTTTGAATCGTTTACTTGCTGAGTTAACTGGTGGTGCAGTATCACAATCTGGTGGTAGTAACCTATCTGCTCTTGGTAACGAATTGCTAGCAACAGGTAAGATTGAGTCAGTATATGGATGTATGATTGTTTTCACTACATTCTTGACTACAGCTTCACGCACATTCCTAGGATCTGGTCCTTTCTCAGTATTGGTCGGTGGTTACATGGGCGACAGCGCAATCTTTACAGTAATGAAAGAAGGCTTGCAACTTAAGACTGGTGAAGTACCAGGTGGCTTGCAAATTTGGTTAACTGGCGTGGGCTATTTTGGTAGTGGCGTTGGTGACTTACGTAGAGGCGGTGCTATTAACATCCAGCAGTAATTTGAATTAAGTCTAGGAATAATATAATATGTCAGTACCATATCAACGAATATCAAATGCAACAGTAGAGGACATACAGTTCTACGATCCGGCAGCGGAGCGTAGAGCGGCGGCTCTCAATGTTGATTGGGCTCCATACTTTAAAGTCGGTTCACAAGAGTGGCTTTATAAGTTAGAGTTCGGCTGGTGGCAGAAATACTGCGACACCGTTCTTGGTGCTTACTATTATTCTAATCTGCCCAACGGTCAATTGATCTCAAGTTTCAATCCTAGTTTGCTCATTAAAAGTGACCAAACATTAATTCGTTTAGATACATTCGGTGCAATACTAGTTTTCTATGAAAGTCTAGTAACCGATGTGTCTAACATGAATGAGGTTGATGTTCAAAATTATGAATTCGCTAAAAAGCGATGTGAAGATGAATGGACAAAAGCGTTGCAACTTATGAACTTCTATGATTTATACATGGATAGTCCACAGGGTCCAACGACAAAACTTGAAGAAAATTGGACAGCGGATGTTGATTATTTCAACGGAGATAGGAGATATTTCTAATGGCTGAAGTAAATTACTCGGTATTGAACGAACCAACTGTTACTGAAACACAAATCAGTGCAGTGTTGCGCCGTGATATACCTAAAGCATGGAACATACCAATATACAGTGACTTTCCTAGTGATAGTGAAGTTGTTCGTTATGGTATCTATGTGAGTGATGTACACACAGTTTCAAGAAATCCTCATCAATTAGCAATACAATATTGTGGTGCTATCTATCACGCATACGATGAATTTGGTGTAACTTATATTAGTTACCAAGATGATCCATACAATACAGCAGTCAATGCTATTATTGGAAATTTAGTTACCGCTGTCAAAGATGATGGCGTTCAATTAATGGATGGATACTTTGAAAGAGATTTTGACCAAGTTCGTACATATGGACCAACACAAGCAGAGAAGCATACCTGGACATTCAGAATGCTACGAATGGAATTTAATACATAAAGCCTAACACAAGGAGAAATCAAATGGCAAGAATCACAGTAAACACAACAGGCACAAATCCTATACTTATTTTAAGTACAGATTTAGCCAATGTATCTGCTGCCAATCTCGCAAATGGAAATATCAGTCTAGCTAATAGTTTATCTGTAACTTGTTTACAAGATATAACTGTTACATCTAGTACTGGTATCTATTCATATACCGACTTTTGCAGTATCGACACAAATAAAATCACTACACCAGCAGATAACGAAATTTCAACGAATTTAGTTATTGATCCGACAGTATACTTCGGCACTGGTGGCAACACAGCAGTAGGATACGGCGTATCTAGTTTGAGCCAAAACAAAGTTGAAGTACAATTCAAACTTGTTTGGAACAACAGTGACGCTAACGGTAATGTTGCAAACTCATACTTCACTACAGGAGTTGGTTACATATCGTCACTAGCACCTACAGTAAGTCCTGAAGCACCAGTCTGGGTAACACCTATGACTATTGCTGTTGACGGAACAATGTATACTGCTGAACAGTAAATTGTGATAGCATGAATAAAGAGGGAACTTTATGTTCCCTTTTTTATTATTTTAGAAAGATAACAAATGAATAACAATGACGATGTGTGGTTAAAGACCACAGAACAGAAGTTACGCAGTTTAATTGCAGATGAAGCTAAAGCAATGCCCATGCTTGACGCAATGCAAGCAACAATCAAGCAATTAAAAGCAAAACAAGCGTTTAGACTAGCACTACTTAATCAGTTACTAGAAGAAGCACTTGACAAAGAATAAATACAATGTAATAATTTAAAGGTAAAACAAATGAACATATCAGAATTTAAAATCAAACCAAAACTCATTGAAATAACAATTGATGACAAAGACATCATAGAACAATATGGTGACACTATCAAGTTTCACATGTACGATCATTTGGATTTGACAACATACTTCAAGTTCTTTAGAGCACAGAGCGAAGGCAACACAGACGAACTACTTAAGATTGTAAAAACAATCGTGCTTGATGAAAAAGGCAAACCAGTAATGAATAACGAATACGAATTGCCTGTAGACATTTTCACTAACGCAGTAGTTAAAATTACTGAACATTTGGGAAAGTCAGAAACCAAGAACTCAACCCCAACGGAGACTGGAACACAGCAATGATGCTAAACATTGGAGTCATTGCAAAAACGTATGGTATGTTGCCTAGTCAAGTAGTTGATAACGCAACAACATATGATTTAATGATTTCCGATGTGATGAGTTCTTGGGAAGAGTATCAATACAATAAAGCAATGGGGAAAAGCACTGTGCCTGATTATACTACAAAAGAATTATTAGACATGATGCACAAAGGTAAGACAGATGAATAAAATCGTTAGTAAATTAAATTCTATTAAAAGTCTATTGAATGAGAATGCAATAGCGGCAGAGGGCGCAAAGTATATGCAATCAATCACTCCTTTTAAGAGTGGCAATGCTAAACGCCATACTGTAGCCAATGGAAATTTAATTGAAGCTAATTACCCCTATGCTAAACGATTAGACGAAGGTTGGAGTAAACAAAATCAGATTGGTTTGATTGATCCTACAATGAAGCATATGGAAGAATACATAAGAAAAGGCGCAAACTAAATGGCTACTACAATTTCAGACTTTCTATTACGAGTTAAAGTCACTGGTCAAAGTGCAATTGACAGTTTAACCAAATCAACAAACGATGCTGATAAAAGCTTAAACAAAGCGTCAAGTAGTGCCGACAAATTTGGCAAGACTGTGAAAGACCTAGGCGGAGTCGTATCTGGTTCAATGGGCAGTGGTATCAGTCAAGTTGATGGCATGGCTAGTGCATTAGGTAATCTAGGTAAAATGGGTGCAGGCATTGGCTTGATTGCGGCCGCATTTGTTGGATTAGGTATGAGGGCAATTAATGCGGCAGACCAAATATCTGACTTAAGCGATGCCACAGGTATCAGCGCAGGTAGATTATTAAACTTTAAACAAAGTATTGTTGAAGCTGGTGGTAAGAGTGAAGATTTTGAAAAGATATCTGCTAAACTTAATCAAACGTTGGGAGATGCAGTTAATGGCAATGAGAAAGTTCGCAAATCATTTAGAGATTTAGGTGTTAGTTTAGGTGATGCTAATGGTAACATTCGTAGTACTGATGACTTATTACCAGAAATATTATCAGCACTCGCCGCTATTCCAGATCCAGCAACAAGAGCCGCTACGGCAGTTGAACTATTAGGTAAGTCTGCTAACAAGATTGATTGGAGTAAAGTTACTGCTGGTCGTGATTTAATTAAAGATGCAGAAATTAAAGCACTCGGTGATTATCGTAATGAGATTGACAAACTTGCAAATAGTATTGAAACAAATTTAATTAGTGCATTTGGTAAATTAGCACAAGCAATAAACAAAACATTCAGTGGTCCTAGTACTACAATGGAGAAATTTAAAGCTGGATTGTACAGTATGTTGCCCGGTGATCTAGGTAAAGGTGGCATCGAAGGCATTAAAGGTGATATTCGAGCACGAATGGAAACTGATGCTGAATCACAAAGATTAGCGGCAAGAGCAAACGCCGCAACAGCAGGCAAGGGATCAGTTGCTGGTACAGGTAATTTAAAAAGGACAGACGCTGAAAATCAAGCAGTGGCTAATGCAGAAGCACAAACAGCGGCAATGCAAAAAACTAACGACCTGCAAAACAAATACGCAACTAGTCTAAACGCTACATTAGGTATGCAACAGCAAGCTGGCGATTTAGCAAGAGCAAATCTTCAAATTGATTTTGAGCGTGATAAAAAAATTACTGATATTCGTAAACAAATTGAATTAGAAACCAATAATAAAGTGCGTGATGCCGGCGTTACGAAAGATATCGTTGCTGAATTGAATAAACAAGTTGGCATAGAAATGACTGCCGCAGAACAACGCAAGACAGCAAAGCAAAACGAATTACAGCAATTACAATATCAAAAAGATTTGATGGCAGACATTATGCTATTGAATCAAAACTTAACTCAAAATGCACAATTAGGTCAATTAAGTAATCAGAACAAGTTGATTGGGTTGTATGGTGAAGAATTAAAAGAACAGCAGGGTTTAATGAGTATTGAAAATGAAAGATTCAATGCAGTATTAGCCGCAAGAAACAAATATGAAGCATTAGGTAAGAATGCAACTAGTCAAGATCAGGCAAGATTACAGGTTGAAGTAGCTCAAGCACAGAGCGTGGCTGATATAAAAGTTAATATATTAAAAGATCAACTTAAAAGAGAAGAAGAAGCTAGACTAAACGCAAAGGCAGGATCTGAAGAAACAGCAAAGGCAATTGCTAGACAGTTTGAAGGATTTAATAAAGCCGCAATGCAAACTAATGCTGTTTGGAGTGGCATGAGTAACGCTATTGATACATTTGTTGATACTGGTAAAATAAAGTTTGGTGACTTTGCTCGTAGTATTATACAAGATTTAATTAAAATTGAATTAAAAGCGCAAGCATCAGCACTATTAAAATCATTTGGTGGTTTTTCAGGCATATTAGGCAGTATTGGATCATTGTTTGGGTTTGCTGAAGGTGGTCAACCACCGGTTAACAAACCAAGCATTGTTGGTGAAAAAGGTCCAGAACTGTTTATTCCTAAAACAGCAGGTACAATTGTACCAAACGGTGGTAGCATGGGTGGTGGAGCAGGAGCAGTCAATGCACCAATTACGAATAACTATATCACAAATAACATTAGTGCAATCGATAGCAAATCAGTAGCACAAATGTTTGCAGAAAATAGAAAAACATTACTAGGTACAGTAGAAATGGCTCGCAAAGAGTTACCATATTCTGCAGGTAGATAAGGAATAATTATGGCAACAGGTTTACAAACAATATTAAATTACTGCAACGGCATAGAAATTAACCGTCGCAAAATAGTTGGTACGCAGTTTACAAGAAACGAAATACCAAGAGTAAGTGAAACTCCAACAAAGAATCCCTGGAAGTTTACATTAGACATGCCTAATAAATTTAGATATAGTCAAGCTAGAGATTTGATGGAAGCATTAGATGTATTGGATCGTATTACACCACAAGTAATTACATTCAGTAATCTACCACAGTTAAGTTGGATCTTTCGTTATCAAGGTGCATTAAGTAGTGGACAGTTGGCAGCAATTACAGTAACTAGTTGGGTTGGTACTACATTAACATTGAATGTAACTGGTGTCGGAGGAGGAGCAACAACTGTGATGTTTCAACCTAATGATTTAATTCAAATTGGTTCATTAAACGAATATCCTTATCCATTCACATCAACTACGCAAGTGTTGCGTGGTAGTAGTTCTAGTGTAGTAGTTACAACAAGCAGACCAAATATATTAACTGGTAGTCTAGCCGGTGAAGGTATTATTGTTGGCAATAATTGTCAATTCAACATGTTCTGTCCTAACATGCCAACGTATAAGTTAATACCGGGCGGTGCAACATTAAGTGGCACAACTACAACAAACAATGCACTGCTTGAATTTAGTGATAGCTTTCAGCTATATGAATTTGTGGGAGATGCATAATGGATATTATTCCAGAAGTAAGCAATAATGCTACAAACATTAATAGTGCAGAATTCGTTAGACTAACTGTTTATAACGACTATTCAAACACAGCAAACACAACAACTTATACATTTAGTAGTGCTTACACAAGCGAAACTATTGATGGTGTAGTGTACACTCCATTAGGTGGACTATTAAGTGTTGGCGTACAACAAAGAGATTTGCGTGTTACTAGTGCAGACACTAGCATTAGTTTAAGTGGTGTCGATGGCAATAATATATACATTGTGCTTGGTACAAAAGTTAAAGGAAGCGAAATAGAAATTACTCGCGGCTTCTATGACAACAATTATGTACTAACAAACACATATCCAAGATTCACAGGCATCGTCACAAGTTATAATATTGCTGAAGATAGAATTGCTGATACTGATACATTTACTGTAACAATTAACGCAAGTAGCTATAAAACTGTATTAGAAAACAGATTAGCAGGTAGAAAAACAAATGAGCAGAGTTGGCAAGTGTTTAACAGCACAGATAGTTCAATGAACAATATGTATTCATTAAGTGGTAGAAAGTTTGACTTTGGTAAGAAGCCGACAGCAAGTCAACCTAATCCTAGTGCGGCTACGAGTGAGTCACAAGTTAACACAGAAACTAATGTATCAAGCGGTGGTGGATATTAATGAGAATACGATTAGCAAATAAATTTGACCAAACTGAAATCTTTGAAATGTTAAGACATTACAGAGAGAAAACACCTATATCTATGTTAGCTGATGCAAATAATGAACAGCATGTTAGTAAACTATTTCGTCACATTACATTAGGTGGTGGCATATGTTTATTAGCAGAAGATGTTGATTATCAACCAATTGGTATGTTGATTGCATTGTTTAGTACTAATATGTGGGATCCTGATATTAGAGTATTAGAAGAATTAGCATATTGGGTAGAACCTGAATATCGTGGCAGTACAGCAGGATATAGACTGTTAAAAGAATATCAAAGAATGGCATTAGAACTTAAAAGTGAAAACAAAATACATTGGTACTCAATAAGCAAAATGTCAAATAGTCCAGACTTGAAATATGAAAAGTTTGGCTATCGTAAGATAGAAGAAAAATGGATAGCAGGAGTATAAAATGCCATCAACACTCATAGCGGCGGCAGTAACAGCATTTGGTTGGTTAGCAGGTGAAACAGTATTAGCATTCGTAGCTAGAACTGTACTGTTTACTGGCATTAGTAGAATTATTGCAAAGAGGTCATTAAGTCAAAGCAATAGTGCGGCGGCTAGTGGCAGAACACAGCAAGCACCAGTTGCAAATAATGTATTACCAGTTGTATATGGTACTGCGTTTATACCACCAACTGTAACTGATGCAAAGATTAGCACAGATCAAAAATATATGTGGTATGTTTGTGCATTAGCAGAACATACAGACACAACTGTAAGTAGCGGATATACATTTGGCGATATTTATTACGATGGTAAGTTAGTAACATTTGATGGCACTGATACAAGCAAAGTTACAAAATTAACAACTAATGGTGACACACCGCAAGAAGATACTAATATTAGTGGTAAACTATACATTTGGAAATTTCCCAATGGTTCTAGTAGTGGTATCAGTACAGGTGGTGCTGACGCAATTACACTGTTAAGTGATAGTAGTACTGGTGGTGGTATCCCTTCAGGTGAAAGATGGAATGGTCCTATCTATACATATACAGAGGGTTTAGTCACATACAGTCCAACAATGACTAATACAGCGTTTATTGTTATTAGAGTTGAATATAATGATGATGCTGGATTAAGTGGATTAGGTCAAGTTCAAGTTGAATTGACAAACACTATCACAAAGCCAGGTGATGCACTAAAAGATTATTTGTTGAATAGTAGATATGGTTGCGCTGTACCATTAACTAAAATTGATACTGCAAGTTTAACTGCATTAAACACATACAGTGATGAGTTAGTTACATACACTCCTGTTGGTGGTGGCAGTGCTACTCAAGTAAGATATCGCATTAATGGACCATTAGATCCAGCAAATGATTGCTTAACTAACTTACAGCAGTTAGTTGACGCATGTGATAGTTGGTTACAGTATAGTGAATTGACAGGCACATGGGGTGTTGTTATCAATCAAAGTTATACTGACTACACGACATTAAATGATTTATTTTTAGTTGATAGTAGCAATATTGTTGGTGGTGTGAATGTAAATCCAATTGACTTAAACAGCATCTACAATGAGATGGAAGTTCAGTATCCAGACTATAATGTACAGGATCAATATAACTTCCCTGTTATTAAATTGCAAGATTACTATCCACAATGGATGAGTCCGAACGAACCTGTCAATAGAATCAATTTAAATTATCCACAAGTAAACAATAACATTCAATCAAGATATCTTGGTGTGCGTAGATTATTGCAGGGTAGATTAGATTTAACTGTAAATTTTACATTAGACTTTAGTGGTATACAGTTAGTTGCAGGTGATGTAATTAAAATTAACTTGGCTGAATATGGTTGGGGACCTACAACATTAGATCCATCAAATCCAAGTCAATTATTCAGAGTAAGCAATGTACAAGAACAGAAGAATCAAGATGGTAATTTGTTTGCAGTAATTACTGCATTCCAATATGATGACGATGTTTACAATGACGATCCATTAACAGATTTTGTGTTAGATGGTAACACTGGTTTAAGTGATCCAAACATTATTAGTCAACCAAGTATTCCTATAATTACAACTGGTGCAGTCGCAAACGGCGCAACTAAATTCTTTAGTGTAAGTAGTAATGTACCTGCAAGTGGTTCAGTGTTATATATGGACTTTAATGTAGGTACAAGTAGTAATGTATTACAACATAAATCATTTAGTACTGTACAGATTGGTGATGGTACACCTTATACAGCTAATAGTAATGTTACTATTAATATTAGTGATTTAAGTGCTAACACATATTATTGGTCTAGTACTGCAAGAAATAAACAGGCTGGTAGACAAAGCAATAGTTCAAACTCATATGTTTGGAGTGGTCCTAGCGTTTCAACTTTCAATGCTAATACTAATGTCGGTGGAGTAACATATACATTTTTAGGATTAGGTACTGGTGCTGAAAGTGTAATTGCTAATTATCAATATCAAATAGGATATCCTACACCGAATATTACTGTACCTCCAGTTAATATGACTAGTTTTTCTAGTAATGTAAAAACTGCTAATTTTGTTACGGCAAAATATTTGAATGGATCTACTGTAAGTTCTACGGAATATTTTCCCTTTTACCAGGGTACTAGCGCAATAGCTAATGGTTGGCTTGCAAATAGCACTAGTCAATATAATCCTGCTAGGGCTTCTCAATGGACTGATGTAAATGGTGTTGCTAATTGGTGGTGTATGGATTATAAATTATTCAATCAAACAGTATCAGCTTCAGAAGTATTTAAATTTACATATTACGCACAGATGGTATCAGACATAGATAGTTCAGTACAAATAGTAAACATGGTTACTTTTAGTACTGGTTCTGACGTATTGTTTGATGGACAAGATGTTAGTACATACGAATTACTAGCCAATAAACCAGTATATGCAAGTTTAACATATTTTGCATCCGGCGAAAGTAGTATTGATGGAGCGGGGATGATGATGCGTAATATGACTACTGGTGCTAATGTAGTTGTTACTGAAGGTAGATTAGTATCATTTAGACAAAAACAATAAATAGAATATAAGGAAAAAGAAAATGAGTTTATTATTAACAGGTGCAAAGACAATTACAATCGCTGGCACAGTGATGCAATGTATAGAAATATACACAGGGGAAGCGTACACTTTTCCTTTTCAGTTTACTGATAGTGCAGGTAATCCAATCAACTGTACATTGCCAAGTGCATGGACATTGAGCACAGGTGTAAAATACTATGTTGCTGATACTATTGCATACAATGTAAATAATATAGATACTGACATAAATGTTGGTAATTTAACATTAACTGGTAATACATACACTGGTGGTAATTTAACTGCGGTGTTTACAACTGCGGCTAGTGGAATAGGCTATCTTTATATTCCAGCAAACTTAACTGGGCCTGTTGGTGGCGGTCCAACAATAGCATTAGCAAATACTTCAGCCAATACTAACATCGCAGTTGTTACATTGACTGTAACAAGGACAAATACATTGAGTACGCCTAAACAAGATATTAGTCGTGAACCAATTGGAATGATCGTAAGGTATCAATAATGTCTGATATAAATTTAGATTTTACCGTTAACAATAACAGTATTAATTTTACTGTAGAACCTAACGAAATAACATTTACGCCTAGTGATATACAGTTAGCTGTATATAGTGGTGGTGCTGCCTTTCCTGGTGGAGCAAACACTGAACTTCAATACAATGTAAATGGTGCTACATTAGGTGGCATTCCCAGTGCAACATACAACGGTGCTAACTTAACATTAACTGTTGCTAACACTAAAATTACTGGTGGTAACAATCATTACTATTTACAAACAGATGGTACTGGTAATCTTACTTGGGCTGTTGGCACTGGTAACATTAGTGGTAATGGTACTGTAGGTGGTGCTAATACTCAAATACAATTTAACGATGGTGGTGCTAATTTTGGTGGTAATGCCGGATTTACATTTGATAAGATTAGTGGTAATGTTAATGTACCTGGCGACTTAATTGTTGTTGGCAATATTGTTGCTAATAATGTTGGCAATGCTAACTACGCAAACTTTGCTGGTGAGGCTTTTAATGTAAACGCTAGTAATATAACCGGCACAGTAGCTAACGCAAATTATGCCGCATACGCAGGAAATGTAACAATAGGGAATCAGCCAAACATTACAAGTGTTGGTAATTTAACTAGTCTATCAGTTGTTGGTAACGCTGATATTGGAAATTTAACTGCTAACAATGCTAATATTAATAACTTACAATTAAATTCTAATAGTGTTGTTTTAGGTAATTACGCCGGCGGTGCACCAATTGGCACTAAAAATATTGCTATCGGAATAAACGCCGGAAACAACGGCCAACGAGGCCAAGCAATTGCTATAGGTGAAGGAGCAGGGGCAAATAATCAAGGTATAGGTGGTATTTCGATTGGTGTTGGTGCAGGATTTGCAAATCAAGGTTATGCCGCAATTGCAATTGGAGGTAGTGCTGGTAGAACCAATCAAGCATCAAATTCAATAATATTAAATGCTACAGCATTTGATTTAGATACTGCGGTAACAAATAGTTTTGTAGTTAAACCTGTAAGAAATAATTTAACTGGTAATGCATTATATTATAACCCTACTAGTGGTGAAATTTCATATGATACAGTTGCAACTGTAATAACAGCACAAACTGTAAGTAATAGCGCACAGCCAAATATTACAAGCGTTGGTACATTAACAAGCGTAACTGTTTCAGGTAATATTACGGCCGGCAATGCTAATTTAGGAAATGGTGCTGTTGCAAACTATTTTATCGGATCTGGTAATAATTTATCTAATATACAAAGTGCAAATATCTCTGGACAAGTAGCTAATTCATTAATCTCTGGAACTGTCTACACAAATGCTCAACCAAATATTACTAGTTTGGGTACATTAAGTAGTGTGTCCGTAACAGGCGATGCTAATGTAGGTAATTTACGAACGGCTGGATTAGTATCTGCTACAGGTAATGTTACATCTGGCAATAATGTCATATCTAGTAATGTTTACGCTAACGCTGGTATTATTCAAGGTCAATATTTAAAAGGTGATGGATCTAATATCAGTGGTATTACTACCGTCGGGTCATCGATTAACAATGGTACTAGCAATGTTAGTATACCAACACTTAATGGAAATGTCAATGTAAGTGCAGGGGGTACTTCAAACATAGTAGTTGTAACTGGCACGGGTGTTAATGTATCTGGGACATTAAATTCAACCGGTAATGCAAATATTGGAAACATTGGTACTAGTAGAATATTAGCTTCTGGTAATATAACAACTACTCAACTTATATCAAATATTGCTACTGGTACTGCACCTTTTGTAGTAACCTCTACTACTCCTGTAGCAAATTTAAGTATAGCTGGCTCTGCTAATTTAACTACCTATGCTAATATATTTACTTCTAATTCTAATGGTAATCGTTACCTAACTTTTATTACCAGCAATGCTACTGGTAATTATCAGCTTTTTTCCAATCCAGTTTTTAGAGTAAATCCAGGTAATGGTAGTGTTACTGCAACAATATTTGTTGGTAATGTATCTGGTAATGTAACTGGAAACGCAGGTGGAAGTGCAAGCACAGTAACAGATAACGCACAACCAAATATCACAAGTGTCGGTACTTTAACTTCAGTAAAAAGTCTTGTTACTACTATTGGTGGATTACCTGCCGCGGGCACTGCCGGAGCTGGTACTAGAAGATTTATTTCAGATTCCAGCGTAACTACATTTAATGCAGTAGCGTTCGGTGGCGGTGCTAATCTTATGCCAGTTTTTAGCGATGGCTCCTTCTGGCGTGTAGGTTAAAGCATAAATACAATATCACACACACGAACTACCGCGAGTCAGCAGTAGTTCGTTAAGATGCGAGACAGCAGAGGAAAACAAATGGCAAAATTCACACAAGCCACATTAAATCAAGTGGCAGGTTTTGACGCTCAAGTATTAGCGCAAAATTTAATATACAATCAAAAAGACTTTTGGAACTTTGAATGGTCTACCATTACAAGTTATACCAGCGGTTGGCAAACTGGCACAACACCAGTAGACTTAACTGGTGCTACAATTAACGCAACAATTGTACGTAGAGCAATCGTAGATTATCAAGATTCTAGAACTGGCATAGACTTTAGTATCTATGATTATCCATTAGTTCCTCTCATCACAACAATAACAAGTGCAGAAACTACAAATGATACATTTACTTGCACAAGTACAGCAGAATTATTTGTCGATCAGCCCGTTCAGTTTGTTGGAGCAGTCTTTGGTGGTGTAGCAATCAACACAACATACTATGTAAAAACAATTATCACTGAAACTACATTTACAATCAGTGCTACACAAGGTGGTGGTATATTTAACTTGACTACAGCAACTGGCACAATGCGTATGAATCGTGTAGCACCCACTCCAATAGTATTGCCAATCAGTAATATCAATACAAGTGCAGGTACTTTTACATTAACTGTAGATGATGACACATGGGACTTAATTGTTGGTGATCCTGATTTAGATATCAGTGCGGCAGAACCAGCATGTTTCACAGGTAGAATAAAGATAAGTTTTCCCGCAGTTGGTACACAACCAGCATATGACCAAGCAGTATTCTTATTGTTCTTGGTAAATTCAGATGGGGTAATCAACTACTAATATGGCTAATCAAGTAATCGTAACAAACACAGGCAATGTACAAGTTGCACTAACTCCACCGCCCAATGTGCAAGTGCAGATTAGTCGTGCGGCAATTGGAACTGTCAGCAATGTACCAACTGCAAACTTTGCTAACTACGCTGGTAATGTAACTGGTGCAAATCAACCCAACATAACAGGTTTAGGTACATTAAGTAATCTATCAGTCACTGGCACAGTCACTAGTGGTAATGTTAGCACACCTACTGTATACAGTCAAGGTATGCAAATGCAAGGCTATGACTATGTGCAAATGCAATATAGCA
>Ga0209296_1002240_pt1 | contig 14044 bp, 18 predicted proteins | sample S_130206_EF_Meta_FD_187319 | JGI IMG/M metagenome (GOLD analysis project Ga0209296, IMG submission 187319) | Freshwater microbial communities from Lake Simoncouche, Canada to study carbon cycling - S_130206_EF_MetaG (SPAdes) (version 2) | ecosystem: Environmental > Aquatic > Freshwater > Lake ...
GAGGTTCTCTTTCACCTGAAAACGACTCGGTTAGCCATGAGTAGCACGCCAGACGACTCGAATGGTCTCCGTCTGGTTCTAACAGGCTCAGAAGGGCTCCAACAGGCTGAGGAGAGACTCACAGAAACGATATATGGCTCCATAACTCCACGTATCCACTCAAAACTCAGCGAATTGCCGTCTAAAGGTCAAGAGTTAATCGACTTCTCAGCTGAAATCGGGCTCCCACTATTGCCGCATCAGGCTTGGCTGGCAATACAGGCGCATCGAATTAAGCCAGACGGTAGGTGGCATCACCCGCTGATATGCGCTGTTCAAGCTCGTCAGAATGGCAAAACTACGCTCATGATGAGTCGAATTCTCTGTGGAATGTACGTCTGGAATGATCGTCTGCAGATCGGTACAGCTCACCGACTCACTACATCGCTGGAAACTTTCAGACAGATCGTCGGACTCATCGAGCAAAACGATCGACTGCAAGATGAAGTGCGAAAGATCCGCTGGGCTCATGGATCAGAAGAGATCGAATTAAAAAATGGAAATCGCTACATGGTCAAAGCTGGAGCGTCGGCGGCTCGCGGTATAAGCAAGCCATCGACCGTTTATCTCGATGAGACACGTGAGCTCAAAGACGAGACGACATGGGCAAGCTTGCGATATACGATGATGGCTGCAGAAAATCCTCAAATCTGGACTCTTTCCAATGCTGGCGATCAGCACTCGCTAGTGCTCAATCAACTCAGAGAGCGCGGACTCAGTGCAGCCTCTGGCGGTACAGATGACATCGGTTATTTCGAGTGGTCTTCTCACACTGACGATATCGCTAACGTAAAAGGCTGGCAGGAAAGTAATCCAGCACTAGGTCGCACGATCCATATCGATAATCTCAAAGCTGTCATGAACGATCCGCCAGATGTCGTGCGTACTGAGGTTTTATGTCGCTGGGTGCAGACGATCTCAGCTGCGATCCCATCTCAGGAGTGGACGGAGTGTGGAGAAGAAGATCTCGATCTCGATCCTGAAAAGGAGACATGGCTCGGACTTGACTGCTCACCTGATCGCAAAAATGCAGCTCTCGTTGCCGCTCAGAGAATCGACTCGGAGAGATTTTTTGTCAAGCTTTTACACACTTGGCACAATCCGATCTCGCTCGATGATAAAGCTGTAGCTAATGACCTCAGCGTGTACGCCAGAAAATATCCAGTGGAAGTCGTCGCGTACTCAAAGAGGACAAGCTCTGCGATCGCTTCTCGCCTACTGCCAGCGGGTATCCCAATCACCGACATCGACGGCGCACTTTATGGTCAAGCGTGCGACGAGTTACTAGGAGCAATCACATCGAAGAGACTACGACACAGCAATCAGCCAGAATTATCAAAACAGATCCTCTCAGCTGCTCGCCTACCCTTCGGCGATGGTGGCTGGACACTGGGACGGCGCGCGTCTCGATCGACAATATGCGCGACGGTGGCGACTGCGTTTTGCACGCATTTTGCGACACGCCCAGAGACGGATCTTGACATTATGGTGATCTAGGTATAGCGATCTCTAAAATTTCCGCATGGGTCTTAAAGACGTTTTATTTCCGAAGGTAGAAGCTGCCGTCACAGCTAACGCTGACGTAGAAGCTTCTTTAGCTCCCTACTTTTCTGAGACTAATAATCTCTTTTACGCGGGCATCGCTAACGCATCTCGCGCTGAAGCTATGAGCGTCCCGACTGTCGCCAGATCACTTGGCATCTTGCAGACGATCGCTTCGCTTCCCATCGAAGTGCGAAATATTGCAACAGGCGAAAAGGTCAGTGCGCCGCGTGTAATAAATCAGCCAGATCCACGAATCACTGGCGTCACATTTTGGTCATGGATCATTTCTGATCTCTTCTTCTTTCCGTCCGCATATGCCTACGTTACTGAGCGATATGCCGATACAGGCAAGATCCGCGCGATGGAAAGAGTTGCGCCAGAACGAGTCGGAATCTTGACCAATTCAATCGGAACAGAGATCACTAGCTACTCGATCGACGGACAATATATCGATCCTAATTTTCTTGTAGTTTTCGCAGGATCTCAGGAAGGTTTACTTTCCAGAGCAGGTCGCACTATTCGCGCAGCTGCAGCGTTGGAGCGCAGTGCGATGAATTTTGCAGTGGAGCCTATTCCACAGATGGTTTTGAAATCTAACGGCACTTCGCTTCCAGCAGATCGCGTCGCCAAATTGCTTACTGCATGGCGCACAGCCAGACAAAATAAATCGACCGCATTTCTTAACGCAGACGTAACTTTAGAGACTGTGGGCTTCGATCCTAAATCGGTTCAGCTTAACGAAGCCAGAAACTACGTCGCTTTAGAGCTCAGCCGCGCGTGTGGATTACCTGCATATTTCAACGATGCACAGCAATCGACTTTTACATATTCAAACGCTTTAGACAAGCGTCGCGATCTCGTTGATTTTGCTTTCAGAAATTATATGTCAATCATCGAAGAGCGTTTATCTTTTCAAGATTTCATTTCGCTCGGTACAGAGTGCAAATTCGATCTCGATGATTTCCTTCGTGGCAATCCAATGGAGCGCGCGCAAGTTTACGAAATTCTCAATCGCATCGGAGCGATGAGCGTCGAAGAGATACGTCAAGAAGAGGATATGCTGCTATGAAAATCACTACACCGATGACCATCACCGCCGCCGATAGCAATACCCGCATGATTAGCGGTCGCATCGTCGCTTTCGATGAGCCAGCGAACGCATCGACTGGCAAGGTCGTCTTCGCAAAAGGCTCGATTACTCCTACCGATGTCAAACTAAATCTGGAGCATGATCGCACTCGTCCGATCGGAAGATCGGTCTCTATGACACTTAATGAAGGCTCAATCGACGCAACATTTAAGATCGCAAAAACTACAGCGGGCAGCGATGCACTTGAAGAAGCTATGAGCGGTTTACGCGATGGCTTTTCTGTCGAGTTAGCTGTAAACGATTACTCAATGCAGCCAGATGGCACGATGCAAGTCACTGCGGGCGAATTGACAGGCGTGGCACTCGTTACTGATCCAGCTGTGAAATCAGCTCGCGTCTCCGAAGTGGCAGCCGTCGAGGGCGATGAAAATTCTGAATCTGAATCCACAGAATCAGATGAAATAACTCAACCAATAGAAGGAGACGAAGTGGAAAACACCGTCAAAGAAGCTTCAGCCGCTGAGACGGTCGAAGCCGCTCAATCCGTAAACGTAACAGCCGCAAGTGCTGGAGTGTTTACTTCTCGCCCACGCTTGGAGTTCACCACAGCTAAGCTCTGGGAAAACACAATCAAAGCTGCACTCGGAAGCGAAGACGCACGTGCCTACGTTGCCGCCGCTGCAGATACCACTGATAACGCTGGTTTAATTCCAACACGTCAGCTCACTACTGTCATTAACGGTCTCGCAAACTCAACACGCAGCAATATCGATGCGATCAGCTCTGGCAGCTTACCCGACGCTGGAATGAGCTTCGAGATCCCAAAGATTACAGTGCTTCCAACTGTTGCACTTACAGCTGAAGCCGCTGCTCCATCAGAGACAGATCAAAATTCTGCTTTCATTAGTGTGGACATCAAAAAATACGCTGGACAACAAACATTTTCCGTCGAGCTTTTTGACCGTAGCTCTCCGCTCTTTATTCAAGAGCTTATGCAAAATCTCGCCGCGCAATATGCACGTGTCACTGACACAGCTGTAAACGCAGCTCTTATCACTGGCGCAACTGCAGACGCGACAACTACTGCAACATATCCAACAGCTGCAGAGCTTCTCGGAGTCGTTGCACGTGGCGCAGCTTCTGTCTATAACGGTACTCAGGGCTTCGCTCGTAACATCATCATGAATACTTCACAATGGAGCAACGTCATGACACTGAACGACAGCGGACGTCCGATCTATAACGCACAGGTCCCGCAAAATGCTGGCGGCGTCGTAGCTCCTACTTCAGTGCGTGGAAACGTGGCAGGTCTCGATCTCTACGTAACAGCTAACACTGCCGCTACTACCGACACAGATGGATCTATCTTGATCGTTAATCCAAGTGCGTACACATGGTACGAATCACCAACATATCAACTTCGCGCAGACGTGATCTCTTCTGGATCCATTTCGATCGCGATGTACGGCTATGGCGCAATCGCGACAAAGCTCGGTGCGGGTGCTTTCAAGAATAACAAGGCTTAACTAAGCCGATAAATCATCGGTCGTCTGCGCTCCCGCTGGCGATCGAGCTGAGGGAAGGGACGAGCTCATGGCATCAGTCATTACAGCTTCACAGCTGCGGTCTGTGTTAGGCGTGAGCTCGTCCCTATATTCCGACGCGTATCTGGAGCAAATTATCGACTCTGGAGAAGCTGTTATCTTGCCGATGCTAGTCGCTAATGCTTCGGCGATTACTGGCTACGAATTAAAATCTAATGTCGCTTATTTTTACTGCCAGCGAGTCCATAATTTCGTGGCTGGCGAGTCAGTCATAGTCGCTGGACTTCCGTCGCCATTCAGCGCGACTTTTACTGTAGTGGACATCGGCGACATCTACTTCACTGCAGCTCTCACAAATGCCGACGTAACTCGTCGAGCGATCATTCCCAACGGCTCAGCGACTCTCTCTGGATATGGAGCAGCTACTCTCTACGCTGCCACTCCAGCAATCGAAAGCGCGATGTATGCCGTCTGCGTTGAAATTTTCCAGAGCCGCGTCGCAGCTGGCGGCCAGATCGAGGGCGTCGATTTTGCTACCTCTCCGTATCGCATGGGTCGCAGCTTGACTAATAGAGTCTCGGCTCTTTTGCAGCCATATCTAGACGTCGAAACGATCGTCCAATGACCGCAAGCTCTATCGCTGTGAACGTGCGCGGAGCTCTAAAGACCGCAATCTCTTCTGTCGCCGCTAACGTTTACGATGCCGTCCCAGAGTCTCCGATCGTCCCATTCGCCGCCGTCGTGCCGTCATTTCCGTATCTGGAGAGCACTCTTATCGGACGCAGTAGCGTAAAAGTAAAGGTAAATCTTCGCGTCGTTTTAGGCGTGGCTTCGTACAGTAATGCAGCTTCTCTCGACAACATCGAGCAGCTTGCTATATCTATTCTGGCGGCTATTCCGTCGGGCTACACGATCGGAAGCGTGTCTAATCCAATTCCGCAAACCATAGGAGCATCGGAGATTTTAGCTTGCGAGCTAGAAGTCTCCTGCTACTACACGCAAACTAACTAAGGAGCAAAAGTGGCAACGACCGTCATCACAGGACGCGATCTGACTCTGACGATCGCGAGCACTAACTACGACGCGCAAGCGACGTCAGCACTTCTCAGTAACTCTCCTACCATCGTGACATATCAGACACTCGATGGAAAGGCTTATAAGCATATCGACGATCAATGGTCTTTTGCTGTGGAAATGCTTGCAGACTGGGGCGCAGCCGCGTCACTCTGCGAGGCTCTCTGGACTGCATGGGAAAGCGCACCGAATACCACTCTGGCAGCTTCACTCACTGCTGTTACTGGCGCAGTCTTCGCGTTTAACGTGCTTCCAGTAGTGCCATCTATCGGTGGCTCTGCTCCAGATGCTCAAACAGTCTCACTCACTTTCACAGTCGTGGGAACACCTACCGAAACATTTAGCTAAAGAAAGAAAGCGGGAGCAAAAATGAAGTTACCGATAACTATCGAATATAACTCTGGCGAGGCTGCGACTTACATCGCGGCTCCGCCTGAGTGGGTCAAGTGGGAGAAAAGTACGGGTCACATAATCTCTCAGGCGCAAGACAAGATCGGAATCTCTGATCTTCTCTTCTTGGCATATCACGCGATGAAGCGTGAGCTCGCTGGGAAGCCTGTTAAGCCATTCGATGTCTGGACTGAAACAGTCTCGGACGTCAAGGTCGGAGACGATAACCCAAAAGTTATCGAGTCGGAAGCCTAACTCGGATTATCTGGGAGCTCAGCATCGCGACTGGGCTCCCTAGATCCGAATTTATAGAAGCTGAAGACATCATGACAGCGATCGAGATACTGGAGAAAAGAGATGGCGGGTAAGCAAGGAGTCTTTCGCATCGAAGTCGATGCTAATGAGCTCCGCAATCTTTTCCAGACTCTTAACGCTTTAGACAAAGAATCGCAAAACGAAATCAGAGATCGAGCATTTCCTTTATCTCAGCGTTTGGCTGGACAGCTCTTTCAATTCGCTGGCTCTGCTCCAGCTCCACAGACTGCACTGGTCGCTCAATCCATCACGCCAAAACGTGATCGTTTAGTGCGCGTCGATGTCGGTGGAAGTAAAAAAGTCGGGCGCAAGTACGGCGGCGAGACGAGCAAAAGTGGAAAAGGAAAAGTGCGCCAAGATCAAGCTCCAGCGGGAGCACTTCTCTGGGGCACTGAGTACGGCGACCATGCTGGCGTGGACGCGATCGGTCGAAATTACACCTCACGATTTAAGGCTTCACGTAATCCACGCGGTTACTGGATCACTCCAGCGGTCGATTTTTATGCGCCAATTCTTGCGATCGAGTACTCAGTAATTATTCAAGATGTCGCGGGAAGGTTAAGGCTCACCTAATGGCTGGAATTCCAAAAGTTAAGATTACCTTCGACGCTGATTTCGATCAGCTAAAGCAAGGAGTCTCAGGCGCACAAAATGAAGTCGAGGGCTTCTCTGGCAAGATGGAGAAATTCGGCAAGGCGGCAGCCGCCGCTTTTGCACTTGCCGCCGCCGCAGCTGTGGCTTACGCGGGCAAACTTGCGATCGACGGCGTAAAAGCTGCTCTCGAAGATGAGCAAGCGCAGCTAAAACTTGCTGGAGCTCTTACAGCTGCTACAGGGGCGACAAACTTACAAATCAAATCGACCGAAGATTACATATCAAAAATGCAGCTTGCGACTGGAGTCTCAGACGATGAGCTTCGGGCTTCGATGCAGCGTCTGGTCGTCTCTGTCAAAGATGTCGGAAAATCGCAAGATCTTCTTAACCTTGCGCTTGATATCTCAAAAGGTACAGGAAAAGATTTAGCCAGTGTCACCGAAGCTCTTGCCAAAAGCTACGAAGGGCAAGACGGCAAGCTGGGAAAACTTGGCATCGGCATTTCAGCCGCAGATCTAAAACAAAAGAATTTTACTCAAACAGTAGAAGCACTCACCGATCTCTACGGCGGAGCTGCCGCTAAAAATGCGGATACTTATCAGGGGCGCATCGACCGACTGACTCAAGCTTTTAACGAAGGAAAAGAAGCTATCGGATATAAATTACTTCCAATTCTCGGCGACTTGGTAGCTTTTATCACCGACAAAATTATTCCAAATATCGGAAAATTTATCGCTCTTTTTGATCCGTTGAAAAATGCAATTATTAGCAGTAAAGAAATATTCACAGATTTTGGTTCTTCGGTAAATTTCTCTATTTCTGACGCTTTCACAAATATCGCAAAAGTAATAAATAGTATTTTCATTCCAGTCTGGAACGCAATCGTGAGAGTTTTGGCAGGGCTGAAATCCACCATCGGCGATAACCTAGAAGCTTTTAAGGAATTCGCGGGCTATATCACCACTTATCTCGCGCCAGTGATCGGCACTTTTCTTGGCGCTGCGCTTTCAGTAGCGGGAAAACTTGCAGACGGAATCATTACCGTAGTGGGCTCCATCGTGCGGGTGCTTAATGGTCTCATTAGCGGCGCGATCGACGGCATAAATGCACTTATCCGCGCGTATAACGCGATCCCATTTCTGGGAGACATTCCCACCATCGCCAAGCCAACAGCTCCAACACCATCGGCGTCGCCAGCATCTCCGACTGTCGTCGTGCCTTCTGCGCCATCTTTCTCGGCTCCGTCGAGCTCATCAAATGGCGGCGTAGCTACTGCGTCAGCAAGTGCAGTGGCAGCTTCTAGCGCGCTCCAGAGCCAAATCAGCGGCGGTCAATCCGTCGCCAGCATTATCGCGACAGCGAATCAGATGGCTCCGACTAATACTTACAACCTGTACGTAACAGGGGCTATCGACCCGCAAGGAACATCGAGAGCTATCGTCGAAACTCTTAATAATGCTTATTACGCTGGCGGCGGCGGCGGCTCGGCTGTCGTAATTCAATGACGCAATTCGCTCCAGTCTGGCAAGTAAAGATCGGCGGCACTGATTACACAGCTGCGATCTTGGCTAATCTTTCAATTACTAGCGGACGCACGAATATCTACACGCAGCCATATGCGGGCTACTGCAACATCGAGCTAATCTTCTTAGCGCAAGACTCGATCACTTTCGGAATAAATGACTCGATTAGCGTATCTATCAAAAATACAGCGGGCGTCTTCACTCCGATTTTTGGCGGCTCGATCGTGGATCTTGGCATTTCAATCAGAGAAGCGGGATCGGTTTTATTCACTCAGACAGTAACGATCTTGGCTCTTGGTGCTTTATCTCGTCTGCCTAAACAGACCACGCAAGGCGTACTGGCTAAAGACTACGACGGTACGCAGATTTATGAAGTGCTCAAAAATGTACTTTTTAATTCATGGGCGAAAGTACCCGCAGCTCTTACGTGGGCTACTTATACTCCAGCCACTGAGACATGGGCTAATGCTCAAAATACTGGACTCGGCGAAATAGATCAGCCAGGTAATTACGAGCTCGCCGCTCGATCATCGAGTGTCACTGACATCTATTCTCTAGTCGCAGCTCTGGCTACTTCTGGACTTGGTTATCTCTATGAAAATGCTCAGGGGCAGATTTCCTACGCGGACTCTACTCATCGCTCGCAGTATCTGGCAGCTAATGGCTACATAGATCTTTCAGCTAATGAAGCTCTAGCTAATGGCATTTCACTCATCACTCGCGCGGGCGATGTACGAAATTCGATCGTCTTAAAATACGACGCAACATCGAGCAAGCAGAAGACAGCCAGCGATGCAGCTTCGATCGCTACTTATGGTACTCTCGGACAGATTATTTCGACCACTCTTCATAACGCTGTCGATGCTCAGGATCAAGCCGATTTTTATCTGACTCTTCGGGCTTATCCGCAAGCCAATTTTAATGCAATCACCTACGAGCTGACAAATCCAGAGCTCAGCGATGGCGATCGCGATGCGCTTATCTCGGTCTTCATGGGTATGCCGATCTCTATTCAAGATCTACCGATGAATATGAGCAGCGGACAATTTAGCGGCTTCGTCGAGGGCTGGACTTTTACTGCTCAATATAATCGCCTAACTCTAACTCTCACTGCATCGCCTACAGCTTTTAGCTTGCAAGCTATGAAGTGGATCGACGTGCCAGTGACGGAAACATGGTCAAGCGTGTCGCCGACTCTGGACTGGGAACACGCGACACTAGTCGCATAGAAAAGGAGAAAATACATGGCTAATCCGACAACTAACTTCGGCTGGGTAATGCCGACATCGACGGATCTCGTTACTGACCTTCCAGCTGACTTTAACGTCTTCGGGCAAGGCGTCGATACTTCAATGGCTCAGCTCAAAGGTGGCACTACTGGACAGATTTTGTCTAAGACAAGTGCGACCGATATGGCTTTCACGTGGATCGCTAACGATCAGGGCGACATCACAGCTGTAACAGCTGGTACTGGTATCTCTGGCGGCGGCACTTCTGGCGCGGTAACAATTACGAACGACATGGCAACGACCATTACTGCTGCAGGTGATCTCATTCGTGGTACTGGATCAGGTACTTATTCTCGTTTAGGAATCGGTTCTACTGGTCAAGTCCTTACAGTCGCGTCTGGTCAGCCTTCATGGGCTACTCCAGCTACAGCCGCTAGCGGATTAACTTTGGTGGCTTCGACAACAATTTCTTCTGCAACTTCAAAATCGGTAGATAATTGCTTCACATCGACTTATTCGAATTATCTAATTGTGATGGATGTTGATAGTGCATCTGGAACGGCTGGTTATGGTACTTTTAAACTTCGTGCAAGTAGCACTGATACTTCGACAGGTTATTATTACCAAAGAAATACAATCGCCAATGGCACAGCTTATCCTGGTCAATCGAGCAACACTTCCTCATGGGATAATGGTTATTATGTAGAAACCAGCTCAGATCAAGGATCAAGTGTTTTGATAACTGTAATGGATCCCCAACGAGCGACTAAAACTCGCGCTTTCTTCTCATCTACTTATGGCAATGGTGCGGAATTGAGACAACTTTTTGGTGCGCAAAGCGCAACTACACAATTTGATGGATTTACGGTTGCGACACCAGGCTCAATGACAGGAACAATTCGCGTTTATGGCTACCAAAACAGTTAAGGAATCAACTATGACACGACCTAATGTCTCATTTCATGACGCCGCCACTGGCGAAGATACGACTCGCGAAATGAACGATATCGAATATACCGAATGGCAAGCACTCATCGCAGCTGGAGAAGCTGAGAAAGTTGCGCTCGCTGACAAAGAGATCGCACGTGCAGCCTTACTCGATCGCTTAGGCATTACTTCCGACGAAGCAAAACTTTTGCTCGGCTAGTGATCGCGCGGGAAGAATTCGTCAAGATCGCCAGAGCTGAAATCGGCACGATCGAAGAAGGCGAAAATCTAACGAAGTACGGCGAATTCACTGGCAAAAATGGGCTTGCATGGTGCGGCTCTTTCGTCATGTACTGCGCTCACTTAGCAAAGATCAAGATCCCAGATGTCGTCTATACGCCAGCGGGCGTCGCTCGCTTTCAAGGTGCTGGCTCATGGTCTAACGCTGCAACAGCTAAGCCGCAAGCTGGAGATATAGTCTTCTTTGATTTCGTTGAAGGCGGAGCTCCAGTGGAGCACGTCGGGATCGTGGTAAAAGATAATCTCGACGGCACGATCGTTACTGTTGAAGGAAATACATCGCCAGATAAGAAGCCGACTGGATCTCAGGCTAATGGCGGAGAAGTGTGCATGAAGGTGCGCGCTTACAAAAAAGACAATCGACGCAAGCTTCCAGTCTTCGTCGTAGGGTTCGGGCGTCCAAAATTCCCGAATTAGGAGATGGTATGGATCAAATCAAACTCATGGCGGCTTCATGGGCTCGGTCATTCTTGGCTGCGTCGATAGCTGTTTACATGGCTGGAGTTACAGACATCAAGACAATCGCTGGAGCAGGTTTAGCTGCAGTCTTGCCTGTCGTACTTCGTTATCTCAATCCAAAAGATACAGCTTTCGGGTCTCAGGGGAAGTGACTCGGAAACTACTCCAGACAGCTCTAGCACTGGGTCTTACGCTGGGGCTGTCTGGCTGTAGCCAATATCAAGGCTGGACACGATACGACTGCCAGCTTTATGAAAACTGGGAAAAGCCTAGATGCAATCCGCCGCAGTGCAAGGTGCAAGGGGTCTGTACTTCTGACATTTTAGGAGATGGTTTTAATGATAGGTAGAGCGAGCAAGCGACTTACTAACGAGCAGCTTAAAGCTCGACTAATCGTCTTCATAGGCATATGTCTGGCTCTGGTCTTCGCTTTCTCTGTCTTAGGTATGCTCTACGCTCTTATTTTCGTAACTCAGCCGATCGGTGCTCAGGCTCCTAACGACAAAGCTTTTATCGATATCCTTACGACTCTGACTGTCTTTCTTACTGGAGCTCTTGGCTCAGTGCTGGCATCGAATGGGCTCAAAGACAAATCAAGCGAAAAGTCAGCCGACACGCCGAAAGACACGCGGGAATCTTGATTATGTCGGCGGCTTGCCTCACTCTGTATCCAGAGAGCGAAGCTCAGTAACTCTCGGATCGGGAGCAAGTAAATGGAAACTATCTCATTACTGGCGCAGCTCGTCATATTAGGGATACTTGGTTTTTTACTCTTGGTGGCTGGATATGCCATCGGATTTAATGAAGGAGAAAAAGAGGGCTTTCGTAGAGGACGCTCTCTCTCACGTCATGCCAGTAGCTGGGAGCTCAATAAATGAGCAGCTTCCTAGATAACTACGAAGACGTTAATTCTCGCATTAAGCGATTTAGATCAGAATTCGCAACAGGTCGCATCGAAGTCGTGATCGAAGACATCGACTTAAAGATCGGTTACGTGCTTTTCAAGGCTATGGCTTTTCGTAATTATGAAGATGACAAGCCAGCCGCAGTTGATTATGCCTTCGAGATGAGGGGCGATCAGAAGATCGGCGGTCGTTGGTTTATCGAGACAGGATCGACTTCTGCGATCGGACGTGTAATCGGGCTCCTATCCCCTAGCGATACTCGACCTACAAAACAAGATATGGAAGCCGTCGAGCATTTCACAGCTTCTCATGCAGCTATCGAGCAAAACGATCTCTGGGCTACGACCACCGTCACGATGACGACAAAAGAGATCAGCGAAGACGTAGGTATGCCTAACGTCGGATCAGTGCTGAGCAACCTAGAAAACAAGATAGGTATCGAAGTCTTAGAAGAGTCCCCGCTCTGCAAGCATGGGCATCGAATCCTACGCACTGGCATCGCTAAAACTGGCAAGCCATATAAGGGCTACGCCTGTCCAGAGAAGATGAAAGCTAACCAGTGCGAAATGCTCTGGTTTAAGCAGCTTCCAGATGGTAAGTGGGTAATCCAATAATGGGCGAGCTCGAATTTATTTTTGATAAAAATCCAGCGATCAGTATCGGTCATTTTGACTTCTGCGATAAATGCATGGAATACAAAAGCATCGAGGGCGGATCAAGTTTGATGAGCAACGGTCTGGATCTTCTCTGGTTTTGCTCGGAGTGTAAATGAAAATCACACTGACACTTTCTGAGCAGCAACAGTGCCACGTGGTCGCTATGAAGCGGATCTACGAGATAGACGCCACGCCAGAGTGGAAATCACGCTATGACCACAGCTGCAACTTTCACGACATGATCGCCCAGCAAGCCGAAGCTATAGGTGCAGAGATGGCTGTAGCTAATTACTTCAATTTTGTAAACTTCGATCCTTCTAAATCCTTATTTAAGGAGACAGCAGACGTAGGAGCGAATTTAGAGGTGCGCTGGACTAAGTATGAAAATGGACAGCTCATCGTCTATCCCAATGATCGAGCAAGTGATATCGCGATCTTGGTCACTGGCAAGTCACCGACCTATGTCATAGCTGGCTGGATCCCGATCTCAGTGGCTCGAAAGCCTAAATATAAGCATCGCTCTCAGGAGACTTGGTGGGTAACGCAGATCAACCTGCAGCCGATCGAGAATCTAGTCAGGAGCAACTATGCAAAAGCTCTGGGCTAAATGCCGAATAGAAAAGAAGGAGACAAAGCAAGCCGTACTCACTGAGTTTAATCTCGGAGAGCTCTCAGTCTGTCTCTCATGTCTAAGCTGTGGAGTCGTAGGAGTAGCCTTCATGAGCGACACGCGAGCCATAGACGGCGAGTCGTCAGGCTTAGACTCTTGACAGGCGCGGTACGCTCCAGTCGCTTAAAGCGAGCGGCTATGCCGTATAGCTCGCTCAGGCGTCTGGGGCTATCGGGAGAGTTCTGTCTAGTTCTAGCCTTGCTTTCAGTAGAGATGACTTCGGCTAATGCCTCAGCTATAACTCAAAGCGATCATCTTAAAGTCTATGCTCATTCGAGAATTATTAAAGATAGTGAGTATCAGTGCTTTTCTGAGCTGATATACAGAGAGTCAAGATGGAATGTAAACGCATCTAACTCACAGCACTGGGGTCTTGGACAGATGGCTAATAAGAAATACAAAACTCTCGATGGCTATTCGCAGATCGACTGGTCACTGCGATACATCAAGGATCGCTATAAAACTCCATGCTTGGCACTTAAACACTTGAAGAGATACGGCTGGCACTAATGACACTTCACTCACAGCGCAAGTCAAACTCAACTCAATGGAAGAAGCTTCGCTTGCGTATCTTGCAGCGTGATGGGTTCGAGTGCTTCTGGTGTGGAGCCGAAGCTGATACCTGTGACCACGTGATACCAGTGGCAAGAGGTGGCTCAGATGATCCAGATAATCTCGTCGCTGCCTGTCGTCGATGTAACTTTTCACGTCAGGATCGCTTGCCTGAAGAGATGGACGTAGTTCGTAAGAAAACAGGGGGCGTTTTTTTATCGGGCGATTCCAC
>Ga0209296_1002243_pt1 | contig 14040 bp, 9 predicted proteins | sample S_130206_EF_Meta_FD_187319 | JGI IMG/M metagenome (GOLD analysis project Ga0209296, IMG submission 187319) | Freshwater microbial communities from Lake Simoncouche, Canada to study carbon cycling - S_130206_EF_MetaG (SPAdes) (version 2) | ecosystem: Environmental > Aquatic > Freshwater > Lake ...
ACTAGCGGCAGGTATGGCAGTCAGCAATCTAGCAGCACCTCCTCTTTTACTAGAAATAACATCGATAGTTGGCAATACACTCAACCTAAACGGTGCAATGACTGGAGGTAAAAATGGTAATACTGGCACATACACCGGCGGTGCACAAGGTGTAGTATCGTCAGGTACCGCCGCTACTTTTGACATAGGCGTAAGTTCCGGAGTGTACAGTGTATCGGCTATAGCTTCCCCAGGAACTGGCTACCAAGTTGGCGACACTGTAAAAGTCTTGGGCTCAGCACTAGGTGGAACTACACCTGAAAACGATCTATTTCTAAATGTACAAACTGTTTCAACGGGCGGTATAACCGCAGTACAGATAGCAGCAGGAACAGGAACTGGAACAGCAACTTTTGCCGGTCGTGGATCAATTGGAACAAGTCCAGTTGGAACTAATGCTGTGTTTACAGTAAACTATTCGGGTGGCTCCTATACCTCAGTATCTGTTGATTCCGGCGGAACCGGAGGTTATTATGTTGGTAATCGTATAAAAATTTCAGGAAGTCTGTTGGGAGGCCAAACACCTGCTAATGACCTCACACTAACTGTAGCTTCTGTTACGGGCGCAAATATAAACACAGTTACTCGTGCTGGGACAGCCACTTTAGGAGAAGAAATAGCAGTATACTCTACAGTGACTATTTCTGAAGCTACTATTGGTGATGTAGCTGCATCTGCTACTATTACATATAGTGCTATTGCAACTATGCAGATAACATTTGTAAACAATCATGGATTTGTACCTGGTATGGGCATAAACGTTGCTATAACTTCTACAGGCAGCGGCCATGCACTAGCATCAGGACCTTTTGCGGTAGAGCAAGTTATTAGTCCTAACGTTATAAGATACGTTGCTAGAACAGCAGGTAATATCAGTACAGCTACCTTGATCCAAGGTACAGTATATGTTAGACCAGATACATTCTTTACACATAGACCATTTGATGGTGGTGTTCAATTAGGAACAGGCGGACCACAACACGGCGGTCAGGCCATTCGTCAGAGTAAAAAGTACATTCGTTACCAATCTGGTAAAGGCGCAATGTATAACACTGGTGCGTTATTTGCACCAAGTTTTGACATTAGATCTGTTACTGCTGCCGCACTTACGTCAGGTTCTATTATGACCGTGATAACAGACGACGTTGATCACGGAGTTCAGGCAGGAGCCACAATAAGACTCAGCGGAGTTGAAACCACAGGATATAATGGCAGTTATACTGTCAGCGAAATTGTAGACGAAAGAACTTTTAGAGTGATTGCAAACACTGCTCTTGGCGCTTTATCTGGCACCATTGGCAGTCAGTGTCAAATGGCCCTAGAAAATTGGCACGGTGCCACAGTGAGAACAGGCCCCTTTGACGATCAAAATGGAATTTTCTTCCTGTATGACGGCCAAGAACTTGCGGTTGGTAGAAGAACTTCTACCTTTCAAATTGCTGGTACAATAAGTGTGGGGACAGATAGCAATCTTGTAACTGGAACTAACACTAGATTCCTTAGTCAATTACAAGAAGGTGATCGCATAGTGATACGAGGCATGACTCACGTGGTGGCTGGAATTCCTTCAGATACCGTAATGACGGTTACTCCGGATTTTCGTGGTGTGAATTCTGTTAGTGGCGTAAAAGTTTGTAAAGTTCAAGATTTAATTATACCGCAAAGTGATTGGAATCTTGATCGTTGTGACGGCACTGGACCGAGTGGCTACAACATTGATGTTACCAAAATGCAGATGGTAGGCATACAATTCAGTTGGTACGGTGCTGGATTTATTGACTGGATGTTCCGAGGTGCAAATGGCGACTATGTATTCTGTCATAGACTAAAAGGCAACAACCTCAATACTGAAGCTTATATGCGTACTGGTAACTCACCTGTTCGATACGAAGTTTTAAACGAAGGTGCGAGAGGAAGACTCAATGGTGCTCTAGATGACAGCCAAAATTATATTGTGCTGGATAATGTGCATGATTTCCCTAGCAGCGGTACAGTGTACATAGACAATGAGATGATAACATACAGCGGGAAAAGCACTGCCACAAATAGACTAACAGGCTGCACTAGATCTGCAACTTTGAGCAACTTTGCAGCAGGTGCTGTAAGAACATACACCGCAGGTGCAGCTGCCGCACACAATGACAATCAAGGAGTGGTGTTAATTTCTTGTACCACAAGTCCTATTATTAGTCACTGGGGTAGTGCATACCTCATAGACGGCTTGTTTGACGAAGACCGAGGCTACATTTTTAACTATGCTGCTACAGGTATTTCAGCATCCGTTACAAGACAGACAGCGTTTCTAATTCGACTGGCACCAAGTGTCAGTAATGCTGTAACTGGAGACCTAGGCGAAAGAGAACTGTTAAATCGTGCGCAATTACTGTTATCTGGTATTGCCGTTGCCAGCGACGCAGTAGCAGGCGGTGGTTCTATTGTTATTGAAGGTGTGTTAAACCCGCAAAATTATCCTACAAATCCTACCTTGATCACTTGGAACGGGTTGAATACCGCAGCGGCTGGAGGTCAACCTAGTTTTGCACAGATAGCGTTGGGCGGATCTGTAAACTGGGGGGCAGCTCAAACTACAAGCACAGCCACAGTAGCAGGTGCAATATCTACCACTGTGTCTGCCGTTGGAACCGCAGTGACTACGTTTACGTTGACAGCTATAGCTGCAAATATTCCAACATATGCCTTACATAATCCTGCCCTCCAAACAAGCAGAAATTTCTTTTGGATCACTAACACAGCCTATGACGCACTAACCACAACCATGCAGGTTGGTGATAGACTGTCAGCTACAACCTATATTACTTCATCGCAGACTATTACCAGTATTACACGAAACTGGAACAACAACGGTACATACACCTTGATTGTCATGAGTGCCAGTCCTAATGTAAATTCGCCAGGCAGCACCAACATCACTGTAACAGTGACCAGTGCGGTTTCTTCAAACTATAACAGTGCCATTAGAAATGGTCAACCAGATTTCTTGATCACTAATTCAGAACGTGTCAGTTCGGGTATAGCAGTTGGCGACCGAGTAAGTGCAACTAATTATTCAAGTCAGACCATTACTGGTATTACAAATAGTTTTATTACACTGTCCGGTACTGTATATTCTAGAATAACAGGATCTATTAATGCCACAGGTACTTCTTCAGCAGGTACCAATGTTACAGTTACCGCTGTGGCAGCGCAGACAGCATCATCGTACACCAATGTCAACTATTTGTTCTTTACCTCAGGTTCGTATATTGCATCTGGCGCAACAGTTAGTACACTGCTAGACTCAGCTACAATGACACAGTTTCCAGCGGGTACCAGTATTAGTGCTGTGACATCAAGATCACTGGGAGCCACCACAGTCTATCGTGTGACATTTACACAGTCATCTAACACCAGTATAGCTGCTGCGGCCACAGTGACGTTTACATTCGGATACAGTTATGCTGTACCGGGAGAACAGGTATTTTCTTTCTTAGCAACCCCAGGAACAACTGACACGCTTAGTTTGGAAAAACTCAAAGAACTAGGCACCACAGCGATTGGAGGTCGAGGAACATTCCCCAACGGACCAGACGTACTGGCTATCAACGTGTATAAAACCAGCGGAAGTGCAACCCCAGTAAACATTATTCTACGTTGGGGTGAAGCTCAGGCCTGATCTACATCTGCAAGTTTTTTTGCCAGCTGTCTGCGGATCTCAATTATCTTTCGTTTGCTGTCATTGACACCGGAAGATATGCTCTGCATCATGGTAAGTTCTTGATGCTGTATATCAATACTCTTGACTTCTTGAAGTAATTGATTCAGCATCGCAGTTAATTCTTGTTTGACTGGTTGGTCGTCGGGAATTTTTTGAATTTTTGAAAAAAACTCTTTGTATTCAATTTGAAACTGGGATGATTTTATCAGGGATAACATTGTTTAACTCCAATATTGTTTCTATTTTAGTGCGGATGATTTGATTATTTAATGTGTTTGCTAGGCCTGTGTGTAGATGTCTAGGAAGACAATTCAACGACGCCCAACATATTGTAGCTGTAGTTGTAGTCAAAAATTCCTGATCTATAAGACATACATATGTGCCATATTCAAACCCGCGATCTTCACTGAGATAAAGTTCTATGGGTAATATACGTCCTACGGCATAGGTGTCCAGCAATTTTTCAGCATCACACAACAGCGTAGTCTGTCTAGAAAAAGTTGGAACTGTCCATTTTTGATTTTCTAAAATCAATAATATTCGTTGTGTTTGCTTAGAAAGAAATAATAATCCCGCACGTTTTTGCATCACAATACTTATCAAGCATCTAGATCAAATCGCCAATATCCGGCGCCGTACTCACCTTCAAAGCTCTTAAGCCACTGAGAGCCGTCCCATTTGTATTGAATGCCAGTGGTTAAATTGGTAAAGTAAGTTCCAGCAGTATCAGTTCCCGGTACCCAGGCTGTGATCCAAAATTCACCATCCCATTCAATTATTGAATTTTCTTGAATGTAAGGATCAGTTCCGTCGAGATTTTTCCAGGCATCTGGGCCATCATAAGAGCTTTGTCCCCTTTGTTCGCTGTTGTTAACTGTGTCTAACACAAGGTATCTTGTACCTGCTGGAATGTTTGCAATGCCATTGAATCGTTTTTTAGGATTAAAATTATAAGGATTGACAATGGCAGTCAACGGTTTAACAGTGTTTGACGGTGTAGTGTCTAGGTCAAGCGTGATAGACAATAGAGTGGGGTCTATCTCATTAACTGTGAATCTACCAGTGATTTCTATTCCAGTAGGCTGCATAAAGTGTATTTTACTGAGATTAGGTAGATAGCCGCCTTGTTGATCTAGTATTAGCGTCCAATCTATTCGTTCACCTGTTCTAGAAGCTTGATCAGTTAGTTTTAGTGTTTGCAACAACTGGTTAGGTTCAAGTATGGATAGTGTATATTTGTCTGGAGATCCTGGTATATTTGCTGTTAACAACAATACACTATAATCATTTTTAGTTTGATTTTTTGTTGCTTTGGGACTGTTTGGATCTGCTGAATTGTTGTTTGGATCTGACGGATTATCGCCAGCCTGACTTTGCACTCCTCCTGAAATTTCATTATTGTAAATAAGATCTTGAAGGTTTACAATATCTCCGCCTTCGGTGAACATATTTGCCACCACGGCTCTCACAATACCTAATTTTTTAACCTTGGCCGGTGGACTGATCCATATAGGCATTTCAAATTCTATAGTGCATATGTCAATCTCAGACTCTGCTGCCTGAGGAATAGTACGTGAACTAAAATTTAGACTAGTTACATTTATCACACTGAGACTGGTCCAGTCTATGTAGTTGTCTGTGGTCTGTATCTCCAGGCTGGGATTAAATAATACCATTATCTGCTCTACCAGTTGCAGTTTTTGTTCAGTATTCGAAGTCCATATGTCTGCTTTCATTGTCAGTTTGAAAGGTGTTGGCATCAATCGTTCTACAGTATAGCCTCCTCCCTGCGTCTGATTATATATTGGATCTCCGTTGTTGTCAAAGCCGTCATAGGATCGTTCTCTAATCTGTACTTTACTGACAAACGTAGGATCTTGAATTCTAGACTGATCTAATTCTAACCCGCTGATATAGCAGGCAATTTTAGGCACAGTCGACAATTTATTTTCGGAGTTGTCTTTGATAATGGCTGCAACCTGTCTAGTCAAATCACCATACATCACCGGCACATGTTTTTCTATAGGAGTATCGCCACCTGTCTTGTATTTGAATCCTATAAACACTCGCATGAACTGTGTTACATATCGGCGTATCTGTCCGTCATAAAAATAATCCATTATTCGTCTGCCTTTGGTCTAAGAGCTTTACTCAAACTTTGTTTTTCTTTTATATTACGACCATTGATCACAGTAGTAGTATCGTTATTGATAAACGAAGCCTTTTGTGTAGATCGTATATTTTTTCCTTCAAACACGTCACCGCTTTCTGCAACATCGCTGGCACCTAAATTACTCATAGTCATTCTATCTTGATTTTCAAATTTTACCCAACGAATGCCGTTAAATCTAAACAATCTCTTTGGCAAGAAATCCAGTCGTAGGCAAAATTGTCCTTCGGTAGCCGAAGGAGGAAATCCAGTGCCAGCAGTAAAAGGTGCACCGTTTGGCGGTATACCATCGCCTAGTAGATATCCGGTATAACCAGTTGCGCTCGGCGACAATATTTCAGAGCTAGCTGTGGCTCCTACATATATAGGATCTCCATTATCATCCACTAACGGGAACCCACTATCGTCTGTGGCCTGTACCCCGTGATCAACAGTTATTGCCGAAGCGTCAACAGAAACCAAAGTAGTTTTTCCAGTTTCTTGATCTAACTGAAGAGAGTAGTATGCAGTAGTGTCGTAGCCGCTTCGAGGAGCATCGCTTTCAGCTTGATCTAACACAGCCTGTGTAATCTGCATTTCTTTTTCGTAGGTACTGAGTATATCTCTAAGGCTAGTTGAAGTGTCGGCGCCGGTATCATCTGCAAGCCCATCTAATATTTCACTAAATTCTTGACTGTCTACTAACGGTTTACATTTAGCACGATAAAGATGTGGATACCAAGTGGCAGAAAATCCTTCTGCTGCTCTAGAAATTTCTTCTATGACATAAAATCTTTTTAAAGAAAATTTAAAATCGTTTAGTGCAAATTGATCTTTTAAATGCGGTAATTCTATTACATCACCGGCAATTAATTTTCTTCCTAATTTCTCTACAGTGTCGTTGATATGAAAACTCACAAAGATCGTGTCGTTTTGCAAAAACAATCCAAATTGACTGAGGTTGAAATCAGTGTCTTGAATGTTATAAATTCCCCGTAACAGGTATATATCAGAATCGTATTTTCTATCTCTGTTTTCTAAGAACAATAGGTCTTGTATGTTACTAACGCTGTTGCCCGTGTAGCTGGGAGTAGTTGGACTAGTGTCTGTGGAAGACCCTGGCCCAAGATATTTGTGGATAAAAACGTCGGTACCACCTATTTGAAACATTTCCCAAATAGATTTGTCTATAAATTTAAAATCGTTGCCCTTTTCTGGGCGGTACAGGCTTAGTCTTGGCATAGTCATATATTTACCGCTACGATAAATACTTGTATGAGTCAAATAAATCAAGTTAAACAAAGCGTCTATGATTATTGTAAAAACATGCTGGGTGACGGCATGATAGACATTGAACTAGACCCACAGCACTATGAAACTGCACTGAATAGATCATTGTCGGTTTTCCGCCAGCGTAGCGATAATTCTGTGGAAGAATCTTACGTGTTTTTAACCTTGTTAGAAGACACCAACGAGTATGTGTTACCAAAAGAAATACAGCAGGTGCGTCAAATATTTAGACGCAGTATTGGTTCACGTACAGGAGGCGGGTCGGGCGGTACTGTTTTTGAACCATTTAATCTAGCTTACTCTAATACATATTTGCTGTCGTCAACAAATATGGGCGGGCTGCTAACCTATGAACTATTCAGTGGCTATCAAGAATTAATAGGAAAAATGTTTGGCAGTTTTATGAACTTTAATTGGAATCCTCAGAGTCATAAATTAATGATTCATCAAAGACCTAGAACTGAAGAAAGTGTTATGTTACAGGTATACATGACCAAACCAGACACTGCAATTATAGAAGATGTCTACAGTGGGCAATGGGTCAAAGACTACTGTCTAGCCAACTGCAAAATGATGCTAGGACAAGCTCGATCAAAGTTTGGACAAGTAGCAGGACCTCAAGGCGGAACACAGCTCAACGGCGCAGCACTGATTACAGAAGCGCAAGCAGAGATGGAAAAACTTATAGATGATTTGATGAAATTAGTTCCCGGCGGTGCAGGATACACCTGGATAATAGGTTGACTTAAAAATCTTAATATACTATAATATTCTTAATTGGAGAATATTATGATCATAGGCATTTGCGGATTTATAGGCAGCGGCAAAGATACAGTTGCTGACTACTTGGTTAACTTTCACGGATTTAGACGAGAATCATTTGCCAGCACATTAAAAGATGCGGTAAGTTCGGTGTTCGGCTGGGACCGAACCATGCTGGAAGGACGCACAGCACAGGCTCGAGAGTGGCGGGAACAAGTAGATCCGTGGTGGGCAGAACGTCTAGATATGCCAACTCTAACTCCACGCTGGGTATTACAATACTGGGGCACTGAAGTATGCCGACGAGCATTTCACGATGACATATGGATTGCCAGTTTAGAAAATAAACTGCGTAATAGTCGAGATAATATTGTTATTTCAGATTGCAGATTTCCTAATGAAATTGAATCTTTAAAACAGGCCGGCGGCAGTATTGTTTGGGTACAAAGGGGCACACTACCTGACTGGTACGCCGATGCAGTCAGTGCAAATCAAGGCAACAACGTAGGATTAAATGCGATGAAAATGCGCAAAATACATGCCAGCGAGTGGGCCTGGTTAGGCAGTGACTTTGATGTAGTCGTTGACAACAACGGTTCTATTGATGATCTTTATAAACAGTCAGCTCGTCTAGTAGTCGGCGACAAGATCTCCCTGCCGCCAAGTAGTTCCATCTTTGCTTAATATCTGAGCACAGTTACAACAGACAGTTTTTAAATTGCTGTGGCGGCAATGATCTAAATTGCCGTCAACATGAAATACTCTAAATATTTCACGATGTGGGCTGCGAAAACCGCATTTTTCGCAATGATTTTTTAACACATATCCGGATCTCTGCCATCTTGGAATTCCGTGAGATAACCCGTTGTGCATACAAATTTCACAGAGACTGCGATAATATGTTTTGTTATTTTTAATATAGTTTATAGCCCGGGGTCTTTGGCCACATTTACATAAAGGTCTCATACTATATTTAATAAACCACACCTTTTTCTCCCCTTTTGAGGTACTCGTAACTCCCGGTTTTTTAGATTTGTCGCTAAATATTAGTACATTGAATTAACCCCAGGAGACATTCGAATGGCACTTACATCACCAGGCGTACAAGTAACGGTAATTGACGAGAGTTTTTATACACCAGCCGAACCCGGCACAACTCCTCTTATCGTAGTGGCCACAAAAACAAGTAAACTAAATGCAGCGGGCACAGCCACAGCAGCGGGTACAACCAAAGTTAACGCAGGAAAGGCATTTAAAATCACCAGTCAACGCGATCTTGTTGAGACTTTTGGTGTTCCTTTCTTTGAGAAAACTGCCAGTTCGTCTCCTATACACGGCGGCGAAAGAAACGAATATGGATTACTTACTGCTTACAGTTACCTAGGTGCATCAAGTTCTGCATTTATTGTTAGAGCAGACATTGACCTAGGACAACTAGCAGCAACAACAGCGGCCCCGGGAGCGGAACCGGCAGATGGACAGTGGTGGGTTGATACTGCTGCCACTTTGTGGGGCATTCAAGAATGGAACGGAGCTGCTGGGTCAACTACCGGCGGTCAAAAGTTCACAAATAAAACTCCAATAGTACTCACAGACGATCAAGTAGATCAAATAGCATCAAATGCTCCTAAATCTTCAGTAGGTTCTATAGGTGACTATGCAGTGGTACTTGAAACTATCGGTGACGGTGGTACACACCCTGTGTTTGCTAATCAAGAAGCCGCAAGAATTTGGTACAAAAGCCCAGGTAATACCCTAGCCGACGGTTTAACTCTAACAGCAGGTCAATGGGTACTAGTTGGAAGCCCTGAGTGGAAAGCTAGCTGGCCAACTGCGCCAGGCGTATCAACTACATCCTTAACTGCAGGTCACTCAATTAAGATTAACGGAACAACTGTTAGTATTTCAGGTGCTACTCTTTCACAAAGACTTACTAATTTAAGAAATTCTATCAACACAGATGTAACTTTAACTGGACTAGGTATCAGTGCTAAACTAGTAGGCACTGCTCTTTATCTTTACTCAGATGGATCCGCAGGTGGTGGTGATTCAACACAGACAGGAACTATTGAACTTGCAGTCGGTACAGGAACAGCACTAGCTGATCTAGGATTTGAAGCTAAAGAATACTACCCACCAAGATTACAAATTTCAACTCACACCAACGTGCCCCAGTGGAGAACAGCTGCCGCTGAACCACGCCAAACTGGTTCTGTATGGATCAAAACCACAGAGCCAAACAACGGAGCACGATGGAGAATTAAAAAGTGGAGTTCTGCTACCAAGACCTGGCAAGCAATATCTGCTCCTCTGTATGAAAACAGCCACGCTGCACTTTATTATCTAGATAGATCCGGCGGCGGCGTTAATCTTGCTGTAAACAATTTATTTGTCAAATATAACAGTGAAGAAGTCAATACTTCTGATAACTCAGTTCTAGCAGAATTTAAAACATATTACAGAAGTGCCACAGGCAGTACAGTTATAACTTCAGCAGCAATTACATCAACTTCATTTAATGGTACAAAAAACTTTACAATGAAGCAATCCTATCCTGGCAGCTTAACTCTAGCTGTATCTGGTACAGTTTCGTTTACTGCTAATGGTAATACTGCTGATGCAGAATTAATTGCTGCGGCAATTAACGCAGCAGACTTTGGAGTAGATAGTAACGGCGACGCAATTCTTAGCCAAATTGAAGCTAGTGTTACCGCAGACAACGAAGTATCAATTAGACACAAAACAGGCGGTGATATTCGGTTCACAGACGGCGCAGGCACACCAATTGCTACACTGTTCACTAATTACAACATAGACTCTGGTGCTGGTACACTAAATTTCTACGCACTACCAACAGATGCCGCAGAAGACTATCTAGCATCTAACTGGAAGCCATTGGCTGCTGAAGATTTTGCAGCCAGCAGCACATCACCATTAAACGAAGCAGCCGACGGAACATACTGGTACAATGCTGATGTTGGCGATGTTGATATCATGTATCACAACGGAGATACATTTGTTGGCTACAGAACTGCCACAGCTTTCCCAAATTCAGATCCGCTTGGTCCTCAAGTTGGTGCTACAGAGCCAACTACACAAAGCGACGGCACACCACTAGTAGACGGCGATCTATGGATCAGCACAGCAGATATAGAAAATTATCCTGCAATTTATCGCTACGATGGCGTAATTGATTTAGAATGGAAATTGTTAGACAAAACTGATCAGACCACTGAAGAAGGTGTATTGTTTGCCGATGCAAGATATGGATCCAGCGGAGCGACTGGAAATACTGCTGCTCTTATCAAAGATTTGTTAACCAACAGCTATCTAGATCCTGACGCACCAGATTCAGATTTATATCCAAGAGGAATGTTGCTGTGGAATACACGAAGAAGCAGCGGCAATGTTAAAAAATATGTAAATGGCTATATCACTAGTCTAGGTTTAGATAACAATCCTAGATTTGGTGCCGGCGACGGAGAAAGTTTTGATTCTTTAGGATACTATGACCAACCAGATCGTTGGGTAACAGCATCAGCTAACAACGAAGATGGATCAGGAAGTTTTGGACGTAAAGCACAACGTAAAGTTATAGTATCTGCACTAAAGAGTGCGATAGACACTAGCTCTGAAATTCGTGACGAAGAACGCAGAAACTTTAATTTGATTTCCTGCCCAGGATATCCAGAAGTTCTCAGCAACATGATTAACCTAAACATTGATCGTGGATTGACAGCATTTGTGTTAGGCGATACTCCATTACGTTTACCATCCGATTCAACTAGCCTAGTGAATTATGGTACTAATGCTAGACTGGTGCTTGACAACGGTGATGACGGTATTGTCAGCTACGACGAATACTGTGCAGTGTATTATCCAAACGGATTTACCACAGACCTAGGCGGCGCTAATGCAGTTGTTCCAGCATCACACATGATGTTAAGAACCATTGCACTAAGTGATGCAGTTTCATATCCTTGGTTTGCCCCAGCAGGCACAAGACGTGGCGGTATTACTAATGCTACATCTGTAGGATACATAGACGCTGCAACTGGAGAATTCCAAACTGTTGCACTAAATGAAGGTCAGCGCGACACACTATATGATTTAAAAATTAATCCTATTCCATTCTTTGTGGGAGTTGGACACGTAGCTTATGGTCAAAAAACTCGTGCTAGAAATGCAAGTGCATTAGACCGAATCAACGTTGCTAGACTAGTAGTATATCTACGCAGCCAGTTAAACAAACTTGCTCGTCCATACATTTTTGAACCAAACGATCAGATCACCAGAGACGAAATTAGAGGTGCTGTTGAGAGCTTGCTGTTAGAATTGGTAGGCTTGAGAGCTATATATGACTTTGCTGTGGTATGCGATGAATCAAATAACACAGGCAGTAGAATAGATCGCAACGAGCTATGGGTAGACGTTGCTATTGAACCAGTTAAAGCCGTTGAATTTGTTTACATTCCACTGCGCATTAAAAACACAGGTGAGATTTAACGTCTATAGTTTGACATAAATACAATACGGAGCATAACAAATGGCAATTACAACACTGAGCAATATGTCGATCCAAACAGCAGGGCCAGGCACCAACGCCGGTCTGTTGATGCCTAAACTTAAATATAGGTTTCGGGTTTCATTTGAAGGATTTGGAGTAAACACAACAGAAGCAGTTCAACTTACTAGACAGGTAGTTGACGTATCTAGACCTAAGATTGGTTTTGAAGAAATTGAACTACCAATTTACAACTCGAAAGTGTACATGGCAGGCAAATACACTCTTGAGCCAATAACACTAAATCTTAGAGATGATGCCAACGGCAATGTGATTAAACTGGTAGGTCAACAGGTTCAAAAGCAATTTGACTTTTTTGAACAATCAAGTGCAAGAAGTGGTATTGACTATAAGTTTAAGACTAAAATTGAAATCTTAGATGGTGGCAACGGTCAACAAGCAGCCGCAGTTCTTGAAACATTTGAATTATTTGGATGTTTCTTGCAAAATGCAGACTACGGAGACCTCAACTACGCAACCAACGAAGCTGTACAAATTGCACTAACAATTAGATTTGACAGCTTGATTCAAAGTCCCGTAGGAGTTGGTACTGGAACAGCAATTGCAAGAACCGTCAGCGAACTAGCTACAGGTCAAGGCGGCGCAGGCTAATATTTCAACGAGATAATAAAAACCCGGATAAAATCCGGGTTTTTTTACGGCATAAATATCTATATGGCAAATAAATTTATCAAATATCTCACACAGGGAGCTGTAGGGGGATTCCTTAATCCTAAAGGATTAATGGGGAACTGGCAACATGCTTCTAGAGTGTTTGTTGACGACACATTTAGACTGGCTCCCAGAACTAAATTTCTGTTCTATGTTCATTTTGAATTAGACAAAACAGCAATGAATGCACCGGCATTTACAAATAGACATGCAGACGAAATGGGAGTGCTGGTTAAAGCTGCCGATTTACCAAAATTTAATTTTGATTCTGTAGTAAAGAATCAATACAATCGAAAAAAGATATTATACAAACAGATTAACTATGAGCCAGTTAATATTACATTTCACGACGATACACAGGGTATTATAAATGCATTATGGGCGATTTATTACGGTAGCTATATTCAAGACCGGCATAATCCTGTAGCAGCTTTTTCTGCCACTCATTATAGAAGTTCTAATGATCCTCGCAGTGCTATGAGATACGGGCTAGACAAAAACAAATCCACTGATATATTTAAATCAATCAGTATATACACCATGAGTCGCAGTAGGTTCAATGGTTATACATTAGTGAATCCAAGAATTAAAACCTGGCAGCACGGAAATGTTGACTACAGTGCTGCCGAAACTCTTGAAAGTACCATGACACTAGAATACGAAACAGTGTTTTACACACAGGGCAAAGTGAAAAAAGGTACTCCTAAAGGATTTGCCACGTTGCACTATGATTCTACCCCAAGTCCATTAAGTATGGCTGGCGGTGGTGTAGGTACGCTAACTGGAGATGGAGGAGTACTTGATGGGCTTGAGTCGGTGTTTGGAGCTGTTGGAGACGGATCGGCCTTT
>Ga0209296_1002248_pt1 | contig 14016 bp, 19 predicted proteins | sample S_130206_EF_Meta_FD_187319 | JGI IMG/M metagenome (GOLD analysis project Ga0209296, IMG submission 187319) | Freshwater microbial communities from Lake Simoncouche, Canada to study carbon cycling - S_130206_EF_MetaG (SPAdes) (version 2) | ecosystem: Environmental > Aquatic > Freshwater > Lake ...
TCTTGGACCCATTCTACCATAGCCTTTACCTGTTTTATTGAGAATATTATTGGCATAACCAGTAGCCCATCCCGCTTTATTCTCATCTAACCAATCTTGAAATGCTTTAACCCCATTGATATCTTTTAATTCAGTTGGTATTTGTGGTGGTGCCGCGGGTGCCTTTGTAGTATTTTGATTAGTTGTTTTTTTCAGTTGTGCAAGATAAGATTTCATCGCATCGGAACTACAATAATATTTTTTATTCTCTTCCGAATTTGGGTTCAAACCCGAACTTTTCATAAATTCTTTTTGTTCTTTACCTCCAGGTGGAACCATAGGTATTTTAACTATACCACTACAATCAACAATGGGATAATCTTCAAAACCAAGCTGACCTCCTCGTGACATCCCTTGAGCAAATTGTCTTTGTGTTTGTAGACTAGCCATAGGTGATGCAGGTGCTGTATCATAATTATATGTTCTACCATATAATTGGCCACCTGAAGCTTGACCTGAGGATGGATTTCCCGCCAATCCTTGTTCAGAGATAACTTTACCTCTTTCATATCCAAAAAGAGATTTCATTCTTGAAAGCTCTTCTATTACTAATTTATCTTTATCTAAATTCATAATAATAAATATATCATAAAATAAAAAACCCCATCCGTAGAAACGGACAGGGTTAAGGCAAAATAGGTTGAGAATACACCATCTTGTGAGAGACTTTACAGGAGATTATTGTTTCCTCCGATTTCCACTTCCTTTTGAGAAGTACCTCTCAGTCACGGTCAATTAGATTAACCAATCCTAAAGTCGTAATATACTCTATTCTTACTCATCACTCTTCTAGGTTGCCACCCAAACTCATCCTTGCGGGATTAGAGAACTTTCAAAACAATCGTATCGGGTTTGGGACCCTTTACGGCCATGAACAACTCATGACTAAGTAGTGACCTGTCTACCACGACTGACGAACACTTTTCCTTTATTGATTTATAAGTTGTTAAACCTTAATTAACAAAGTTGTGATTTGTGGATAATAGATGTAGCGGTCCGTCAAACCAGCCATCCCATCTTTTGAACGAGACGATACTGAACTACACCTTGAAGTCTCCCGACCTCCATATTTCAAGTTTACTTCATAACTCCTACCTTGGTAGGTGAAGAGTAAGGAGAACAACAGCACCACCTGTACGAACTCTTACCTTTCGGTTTTAAGTCTACTCTAATATTGAACTCCGCAATTGTATAGTTGGACGACCATACTTCTTACAACAGCCCTACGAGTTATTCTTATTGGTGTTCCCACCTCAACCAAACGACCCACATCGCTTGGTCACCCAACCACTTTCCCTACAGTGTTACCCTCAGTACTCAAGGTCAGATGATATCTCGCTTGTCTACTCGAGCTCCGTTTCCGAAGCCGCAACCGTTCCAATCAAGAACGAGTCACTTTATACCACTTTCATGGTTTATTTTATGGACTATAGACCGCCCAATATTTTTAGTCAAAGAACTTTTTAAAGAATGAAGAAAAGGGGAAACTTTACGACCAAGTAAACTTGGAACCTTTACTACCCCTTCTCTTCATTTGTCTTACAAAGGTAAGAATGTTTTGGGAAACAATCAAACTTTTTTGTAAGTTTTTTTTAACGTGATAACTGAATTCGTTATTCTTCATTGAAGATGTGTTATTCACCCTCAATCACCTCCCACTCCTAATGGGACAGGTTAACTGCATCTCGATGTTAAAGAACTCTCGGTTTTACCCGATTGTTTTTCAAAGATAAGAAGAACTTTTCAATTCGTCAAATCTTTTTTTAAAAAATAGGAAACCTCAATTTTATGACCGTAGTCAACCCATTCTTAGTTGCGAGGGCGAGATTCGAACTCGCGACCTAAAGGTTATGAGCCTTCCGAGCTACCACTGCTCTACCTCACGATATATCTTAATGATTACAATCCCACTTCCCCACGGTCACCTATCCACGTCATGCGCTGGTTGTACCAGCGGGTGTAATCAAATTTTTAAAGAGCTAAACAACATCCGATAAAAAACCCCACAAGTTAATTCAATCTCTCAATCTTTTCACTTGTGGGATAGGGTTGTCTCACAAAGGTAATCAACAGTTTTGACACTGTCAAATTTTTATGAAACTATTTTTTGGGGATGTTCACCTTTTCAGGTGTGGACATATAAATATCTCCATTTCCATCAAAGTCTTACAAAAGTAACACTTTTTTTCAATTAAAGGTCCATATCGTCAATATTTTTTTTAATTTGTCTCTGTATTGACCACCAACCGTAAAGCCCAATGACAACTACTACTGCCATGAGTCCGAAAATTATTACATCAACTATCATTGTAAAACTATTTCAGCAAGTTTATGAAGATACTCACCTGACTTCTCTTCAGTAATCTCATCGATAGAAAAATAACCACATTCTGTGTGTTCTTCCCCATCAATAGCATTTACCAAATCAGGATGAATTGGAGTATCAACTTTTAATAAATACACGTACATCAACCCCTTAATCTTCTTACCATCTCTGGTGTGTCGAGGTATCATACCAACAAAGGTTAACTCTTCATTACTGATATCAACATCAGTTTCTTCAAAGAATTCTCTTTTAGCACCTTCTTGAGTTGTCTCACCTTCTTCGAGTTTGCCTCCTGGTATTGACCACATTCCTGGGAATGAACCCAAGTTATTTCTCTTACAAAGTAAGATTTTATCTCCACATTTTACAATGACCCCTGTGTATCTTTTTTTATCCATGGTATTTATTAGTTATGAAAGTTAAAGTTAACAATAATATTTTTAAAATCAAAACACTTATCGATGAAAAATCTCAACAAATTGGGATGATGAATAAAAAATTCGATAAATCTTTTAATGGATTACTTTTTTTGATGGGTGGAAAGAAACAATGTTTTTGGATGAAAAATTGTATTATCCCTCTTGATATCATTATGATTAAGAATAACGTTATTGTTAATATCCACTCCAATTGTCCACCATGTGATGATGAAGATTGTCCATCTTACTGTGGTATGGGGAATATAGTTTTGGAATTGAAGGGTGGTGCTTGTGAAAGACTTAATATTCAACCAGGTGACACCGTTGAATATTTATTTTGATTCTTGAATCTTTTCTTTTAATTTGTTCTCGAATTCTTTGGCAATCATCTTCACGAACTTAACGTATGGATGGTCTTCTTTGTTTGGGTCATAACGATATGTTCCTTGAGGTGGTCTTGTACCTCTACCTAAATAACTTAACCCACCTATATTTGTAATACATTTATGACCTCCTGAATTGGCTTGAATTAAATCCCAAGAGTTTACCAAAATAGTATCTAACATATTCTTTTCTTTATCAGTTAAATCTTTGAATGATTTTTCCATCATTTCTCTAATCTTTCCTAAAGCCTCTTCTCCCTTAGGAATACCAATAAATTTACCACCATAGATAGCATCAAAGTCTTCGAATGTAAACCCAATACTTTCAGGTCCAACACTTGTTTCACTAACCCATTTGATTGTTGATAAAGGAATCTTCTTCTCTTTAAGTTGTGCTTCCCATCTACCCAACACTTCTTGAGCAATCTCACCTAAGTTAACTCCTTTGAGTTCTCTGTCCTTTTTAAAGGGATTACAAGACGCTTGTACCAATCCCATAGGCCAAGACATGATTAAAAAATCAGCCTCAGGATTGTTCTTAAATGGGGTATAACGGTCATACGAACCCGGTTTAAACATTGAACCCCCACCATATTGGGAAATGATATTGTTCTCAACATTTGGAAAACCTTCCATTGATTTCATATAATCTTGAGCATTTTGTTGTAACTCTTCAGGACCAACAGCATTTGTCTGTTTCATCCACTCTTTAATGTTAATAAGAATTGACATTAAAGAAGGTTCACTTTCTATAACCAAAGATTCTAAAAATCCTGGTTTATTCTTGAAAGCAAGAATAAGTTTGTTGATAACAAAACCTAATAACATTTTATTTTTTTGAAGTGGTTTTTCTCTATCAAAACGATAAAGATAATTAACAACTTCTTCAGGTGTAATATTTTGACGAGCAAAATCTGCAGAATCCACAGTATTAATTAACAACACATCATCACTTGAAAATAAATCTTTAGGAGAAACAATTTGAGATATTGTTTCAACATTTGAACGAGCTTGTCTGAATGATTTGGAAGTTTCTTTATCTGCACCAACCTGTCTGTCATGATGGTCTGTGTGTATCTTAAACATTGGTTTACCATGAGCGAAATCAACTAAAACCGGCATTATATCTCCTTTGGCATCATTTTTCTTGACTGAAAACTCTTTATCCCCATATTGAATAATATGGGCACCTACTACATCAATACCATTATTTTCAAGGTATTTTTTCATAGCAATAGCTGTGGTGACACCATCTAAATCTTGGTGAAAATAAATTTCGGCTTTGGGATATCTTTTCCTCAAAGCCGAAATGTCTCTTATTCCCGATTCTAATATTAGTTTTTTCATTAAAGACCCATCCAATTTAAAAACATATCGATTGGCCCACCTTCTTTTGCTGTAAGGTCTTTCAATAATTTTTTATCTTGTTCTGGCATTTTATTCCAGGTATTTTCACCCCACACACCGTCTGCAGGATATACACCAATTTTTGATTGGTATTTTGAAATAGCAGCTTCTGTTGCAGAATTACGTCCTGTTTTACCGTCTTCAACCAATCCAGCTCTCATTGTTTTGTTTAAAAACTTTTGAATAGCTCTTGTCATATTTCTTTCTTCACTTTGTTCCGTAATAACTTTTCCGATTACTTTAGCCAACTCTGACTCTGTTAATCTTATAATTTTTTTTGCCATATTAGTATTTTAAAGTTAGTAAGTATTTTGATTGATTTAATAAACCTAACATTTCATCTCTAATGTTTAATAGGTCAGTGTCGTATCTTCCATCTAATTGGTCAGTCATTCCAACTAAAAATTCTGTTATACCATCCATAAACTTTTGAATACTCAGTGATGAAATGTCTTGAAACATTAAAGCAAATTCAGGGTCAAACTCAGGTCTACCATACTTACCCATCATAGTTTCTGTGAACGTATCAATAAGGTCTCCTAATCCATCATAAATTTGTCCGTAAGTTCTGTGTTTAGCATCACCAAAAGTTTGCCAATGCAAAAATTTGAATTGTAATTGTATTTGTACTAATTTGAGTATTGTTTCTTCTTTCATATGTTTTTTTTAAATTGCTGTTAAAGCGGCTTTACCTAATTGACTACTGAAAATACTTCCAAATAAGTCATTTATAGGGTTTTTTTCTTTATTTGTTGTTGGTGTTGATGATGACGGTTGTGACTCCTTTTTTGATGAATCATCATTTGTATCGTTCGTGTTGTTATAATTTTGAGCTATGTAATCACTAGTTTTAGGGTCATCGGCCAATTTCTTTCTAAATTCAGCGTCATTAGCTATTTTCTCTTCAAATGTTGTTAAAGATGGAATTCCAAAATAAGCCAACAAATTATTAGCAGCAATAAATTTTCTAAATGCAGCTCTTCTATCCCCTCTCGCCTGTACATTTAACCACCATCTTTTGATTCCATTTTCAGGTAGTACTCCATGTTTTGCAAAATATTTTGAAAGTCTTTCTCCTCTAAAATAATCTTTAAGACCTGTGTTAAATCTACCCCCTCCAATTACTTCTTTAGCTCCTGATTTCATTCCTAATAATGCACTACCTCCACCACTTACTTCATCTAACCCACTTCTTAATCTTGCCCCTAATTTTGAGTTAACTTTACTAATACCTTGAACAGTTTTCTCAACAGCTGGTGATTTGGCATACTTACTTATGCTAGCAAATTTACTTGCCATTTGAGGATTTTTTGCTAAATATTTACTTAATTCAACACCTCCGTTCTTCATAGCTAAAACTCCTTGTCTACTACCTCTAAATAATTTTATAATTGGTTTAATAAAAATATCACCAACAGTAGGTATAAGAGCAATTAACATTAATGCCGCATATAATTTTTCACCTTTATACAGATAATAACATATTAAAGCAATGTCTGCAATTTCACCAATAACAGGCACAAACCCTATCGCCATTAGTATGTTTTCAAAACTAAGCAACGACTCATTAAGTTGTTGTCTTTCAGTAATTAAAGCAAGTTGTTTTTTGGTTACAATAATATCACCCATTTTATTTATAATATCCTTATAAATATCCTATAAATAAAAAAAAGGGTCATAACGACCCTTTAATTATAAATCTAATTTAGTTTGTTTCTTTTTATCAATAAAATGTTGAACTCTTTCTCTCGCAACTTTAGAATAATTCTCACTCAATTCAATCCCTATCCACCTACGTCCACCAATTTCAGCAGCACATACACTTGTACCAGAACCTGTAAATGGGTCAAGAACAATATCGTTACGATATGTTAGAATTTTGATAGCCTTCATTGGAATATCCATTGAGAATGTTGCCTTAGTCATTTGTTTTGTGTCAGCAAAGTAATCCCACTGTCCATACACTAACTCCATAAATTCTTTTTTATGTTCCTCTTGATATACTGTTTTCTTTTTTGTTGTTCCGTCCTCTTGTTCAATATCCATAACCTCACCAACCCATTCAGGCTCTCCCTTAATCTTCTTTATGTGAGTCTTCTTATACGCCAACAACACACATTCTTTTGGGTTATAAATGTAAGGAGCGGATGGTGACATCCAAGAACCCCACGCAGTAGTCTTACTTCTATGTGGAGAATCTTCTTCCAAATCAACAATACCATAAAACTTATACCCAATACTCTTCATCACTTGCCAAAGTTCAGACACCATTAGTATTCTTCCACCTTTGTCCTGTCTGTTAATTTCATAAGGAATATTCAAAGCAATTCTACCATCATCTTTCAACACTCTATACGCTTCTCTTAACCAACTGGCACTAAATAATTTATATTGTTCAAATTCAATGTCGTCGTTGAATGAGTCATATGCAATGCCAACACCATAAGGTGGTGATGTTACAATTAAATCCACAGAAGATTCCGGCATCTTTGCCATCACTTCAATACAATCGCCATTAATAACTTTCCCTACGTAATCTTCTATCATAACTTTCCCTCTTGTTTTAATTGTTCTCTAATTTTAGTTGCAGATATATCACTGACTTCTTGTGGTGGTACGTGCTCAATTACATCATAACCAACCCCTCTTCCAAAGTTTACCGATTCTATATCAGGAATAATCATTACCATAATTCTACCTTGAATGATATAATCCCAAAGTTCCGTATTAATATTTTTTGAAACTTCTAATGCGGTGAATGGGTTTTTCTCATCAGGTACAATGTCTCTAATAAGGATGAGAACATTCTTTCCTTGTTCCAATCTTTGGTCAATCAACCATTTATGTCCTGCATGCCAAGGTTGCCATCTCCCAATAAACATTGAATACTGTTTACCAGGGTTGTTCTTTAATTTCGGGTCTCCTTCAACGTGAATTTTTTGCATAATCTAAGACTTTTTTTGTTGATTCCTCAATACTTTCATTTGTTGTATCAATGTTTAAATAATTTTCAGTTGGTTGTCCATATTCCTTTACAAAGAAGTCTTCTCGTCCCCTTGTTTCAGAAGTGTGAACATAAACCTCAACTAAGTTGTCCCCCATTTTTTCTTTGAACTTATCTCTTTGGTCTTTGTATGGGGAAACCAAAGATACCAAAACATCTTTACCCTTGTTTGTAAGGTATTGAGCTATTTGTTGTGCGAGTTCAATATTTTTTCTACGACCTTGTTCAGAATAATCTTTATTCTCAAAAAGGTCTCTTAAATCGTCACCATCAATATGAAAGATTCTATTGTCTTTTAATTCTAATATTTCTTTACAAATTGTTGTCTTACCTGAGCCAGGTTGTCCTGTTAACCAAATAATCATTTCTCTAAGTTTTTAATTTTACGGTCTAAATAAAATGCCGCCTTTTTCAAATCTTCAAGTTCTTTTGTGTCGTCTTTCTTACCTGCCCTTGCAACGTACTTTACCACATTGAAAAGATATGCATCCAAATCTAATCCCCAAGCCTCACAAACTTTAATTACTTCGTATGGATTATCAACCCCACCATAGTGAGCTGGTCCATTTACCATTTCTTTACTCATTACTTTTCTATTTTATATGAATCTTTGTCATAGTGATTTAAATTAAAAATTTCCTTGTTGTTTGAATATACTATTTCAGCACATTCATCATCATAAAATTCTCTCCAATCTCTATTATCAAAAATGTTATTATTTATTTTAATCTCAACTTGTTTTTTTAATTCACCTGACTGATAGTATTCGCTATTAACTATGAATGGTATCTTACCATAATCTTCGTACAAGTTTTCTATTCTAATAAAAAAATCAGGAACTCTTGTAAAGTTTATTATTGGTTTCTTTTCTCCAAATCTTGCGAAATATCTACTATCTATAAATCTTTTGAACTTCTCTTTGTAGTCACCTACCAACTTATTCATTCTGAATAACGATACCTCAATAGAATATGGATTTCTGATTGAAGATATAAAATGATAGTCCTCATGTCCACTAAATAACTTAGAATAATGGTTAGCCTCTAACTTATCATCATACAATTCTTTTTTATTATCATAATGAACATAGTGTTTAAAATCATAATGTTTCAGAATTGATACCATATGATTACTTCCTGTTCTTGGAAGTAACCATATGAAACAATTATGTTTTTCAGAAATTGTACTATAAACTTTATTATAAATCAAAATTATTTAGACTTCTTTTCTGGTTTAGAACCTTTCTTATATGGTTTCTTATCAACTTGTTCTGTTGATTGGTCTCCGTCTTGTTCTGTTGATTCTTCGACGACTTTCTTACCTCTTGATGACCTCCATTCTGTTTTGGAAATATACTGCCAGCTTAAGCCGACCATGTTCATTGCGGTCTTATCATCTACTCTTTTGATGTCACCGACTTCTACGCCCTTAGACGCTCTGATTGATTTGATGCACTTCATTGGTTGTTTCCTCCATGTTTTTTTTGTTATTTATAATAGATAGAATTTCTTCATCAGTTTTTCCCTGAATGAATAACTCATATATTTCGACGCTTTCGTCATCTTCAAAAGTGAGTCCATCACTTTTTCCATAATACTTTCTTAAACCGCCATCGGTTAATGCTTTATAGCATCTATCAAAACTTACATATCGTTGATTAAATCCCATACCTCAAATATAGGTAATTTAATCTTCAGAGTCAAAGTTTTTTATCTTTTCTAAATTAACTACTTGGAAAACATATGCCATTACCTTTCTTTTCATGATTGGAATTAAGGTAGCATCCATTGGGAATCTATGTGTTGTTTTCATTTCAAATACTGAAAAATCATGATGGTCTCCTAAATCTTTCCACGTTGAGTACGTGTCGATTAATGTTGAAAGAGTAATATCTTTCGGCTCGTCTTTGTAAATTAAATTAAGATATGTTCTATTATTAACATCATCACCTTTAACTTTCTTTATCTGATACTCCCAAACATATAAATTACTGTCTTCCTTATCGTAATAAAATATGTAACCTAATCCTCCGTCTAAAGAATGTTTATTCTTTTTAATTGAGATGGTAACCGCATCATATGCCATGTTCCAAATTGACTTTGCCATATTGAATGCATCAAATAGTTTAGTACCTGAATATCTAATGGTTTTGTCTAACTCAGTTTCTTCTTCTGTACTTAACTCTCTTGGTTTCTTTGGGTAAAGTTCTTTTAATAAAATCTCGTCATCACAAGATTCAAATTTCTTTTTTGTAAGTAATAAAGTATTCTCTTTAACTAATGATTGTAAGTTTGCAAGGTGAAGAGACAACTCAACAAAGTCGGGATATATCTCTAACCTGTCAAATCCTTTCTCACATTTCTGTAAGTAATCCAATAAAGTATATTTGTTGTATTCAAAGTCAACAGGTTCCTTAAGTAACCATTCGGGATTGAGCTTGAACGACATTTTCTTTTTTCTTGCCATACTAAAATATAACTTTAAATTTAATTTTAATCAATTCTGATTACATAAAATAGTTGGTCTTGAACACGTATCTCCTCGTAATCACCATCATAACTGCTCAAACATGAACCGTAACCATCAGCCGAAATAACCCCTTCAATGAAATCATCTTTATCAATATAATCTTCCCAATTTAGTCCAAATTCGTCCATAAAGTTTTCTGGGTCGTCTCTAACATCACTAACTAATTCATTAACTTTATCATCTATAAGGTCATCAGGAAACTCACCTTCAGGGTCTGATTCAATTTCTTCAATCTCTTCTCCGTATTCGGTAGTTCTATCATTAAGTTCATCGATTTGTTCTTCAATCTCAGAATCATCTTCACCTGTCATTTCATTTTCAAGTCTTTCAATTAATTCATTTGTCTGCTCAATTCTGCTATTTAATATTTCAATTTTTTCATTTTGCTCATCTGAAAGTTGTCTTTCATCATCATTGAAATAAGCGTCGGGATTTTCTCTAACATCATCACTATAAACATCCTCGGCATAAGAAGCTACTGCCTCATTATCGATATAACCTTTGGCGAACCCATCATTAAATCCACTGTACCCAATGTCGTCAATTAAACCTTCAACATAGTCATAAGCACTTGAATGACCTTCGCTTTCAGTACCAGCAGCATATCTACGACCATCAATATCTGAATCAATAACCTCAAATTCAGTCATATCATAATGGTTTCCATTTGGTACAATATTATAAACATCTATTTTACTCTCTAACGTTTCTAACTCATCTTGTAAAGTTTCTTTCTCATCCAGTAAATCTGTTCTAACATCTTCACTATTGTCATATTCACTTTCTAACCTCTCAATCTCATCTTTTAATCGTTGTATCTCAATTCTATCTTCATTTGTTTTGACCTCAACATCGTCGTTATTCTCAAGATATCTCAAAAGAGCGTGTGCTTTCAACCCCTCTTCAGGACAATCAGGTCCCAAATCCCATTCACCATTTTCTCTTCTTTCTTGAGCGTCAGCTCTTTGTTGGTTTAATATATTTTGAATTCTTAATTTTTCTAACCTATCTTTTTCTTTTCTTGCCGATTCTTTATCTCTCCATATCTTCAATTGTTCGGCATATTCTGCCTCCATATAATTTGTAATTCCATCATTAACTTTCTTCAATTCATCTGTACCAAAAATCCACCCTTTACTAAAACTATTATCTTGAGCGTCCCAATATGATTCATCACCATCGAACTTTTTTAATATGGCAACTTTATAGTAGGGATTATTGGTTGGAAGACTTTTATCTATAACATAAAATAATTTACCATCTTCGTTATATCGATTGAAGTGACTATTATCTACAGCCGAGGTACACCACTTAGTTCCCTTTCCATAATAACAAGATGATGCTTGAGTTAGTGGGTTAACCACAAAGAAACGTGAATCATCATAAACAACATTACCACCTTCAACTTTCCTAACAGTTCTTCTAGCCTTATTATCATAGTCAGCCAAGGCTTGATATAATTTAGCAGTATTTGGATACTGATATAAATCAGTTATAGGTAAGTTAGACCCAATTGAAACAAATTTTTTAATTGCATCAACTAATTTATCAAAGTTTTCATCAAAGTTAATTGAATCAACGTTTTTACCAACCCAATTCAAATATTTTGGTAGAATCAGTTTACTCATTCTCTTTAGTTGGTCAGGAGAAAACTTTTTACCATACTTTGTTTCGAATTGTTTAAGTCTACCTTCACTAATTAATTTTAAAAAATCCATTCTGTTTTATTTGATAAATATTCTTTTAAGTTTATATTTCACTAAAGATAATATTTATTATAATAAACCAAAGAAAAAATTAATACCATGGGATGCGGATGCAAAAATAAAGGTAATGAAAGTCAACCACCTGTACAGTCTAATGTTCAACAAGCTCCACCACCAGCGAAGCCAAATGTTAACGAAGATGTTAAGTCAGCAATTAAGAAAACAATTGAGAAGTACTACAATGTTAACAAGACTAACACTAACGGTTGGGTGAAATAATAACCTAATTTAAAAAAACTACATAGAGGGACAATAAAATGTCCCTTTTTTTGTATTTATATGTAATGGATATAGACGACATCATAGAAAGGTTTAATAACAACAATTTTGACGTTGAAAGATATTTTAACGACTATGAAACTTTTTTCAATATGTTGAAGAAAAGAGGTCGTATGGGGGATATTGACCCAAACAATGCTGATAATGGTGGAGATTGGCAAAATGAATATCTTTTATGGTTATATGACAACGATAAAAAAAATTATTATAAATGGATTCAGACCTTATTGAATGATGTAGTAATTGAGAATGGAAAGGCATATTTGGAACTTAGTGATAGAGGTGATTTAGCAAGATTGTTTTGTAAAAACGATAGAAATGGACTTGATAGAGATACTATCGAATCTGTTTTGAATGGTGATAACGATTGGGAACCATATTGGGACACGACAGATAATGTTTATAGAGATGTTATTGAAGAGTTAACACCTGAAAACGATAAAAGATTATGTGAATACATTGTCGATACTTTAAAAGGTCAACAAATTTCTGCTGAAACTGAAGAGCTTGAACTTATTGCAACAGAACAAGGTCATCCTGAGTATGTCGAAGTTAATTCGGAAAATGTTAAGAGAATTGTGGATGATGAAGAAAGTATGAAAGAATTACTCAATGGTCCATTGGACCACCTAAAGAGTGAATTATATTCAATCCATAGTTCATCATATAACTCAGCTTATGAGGATGATGTTTATCGTTCGATATGGTACGAATTACAAGATTATGTAGTAGGTCCTGGTGAATGGATAACAAAACCCCACCCATATAAAAAGAATACGGAAATTCAATATAATAAGTTACCTTTGACTGCATTTGAGGAGGACATCAATAACTATCTGTACAATAATAAAGGTTATGGTAATTCAGGGACTTTAGAATATCACGGTAGTTTTATATCCATCATGGCAGAAGACAGAGATTGTTTATCTGTTCACGCACCTGATTATCCCGATTCTCGTAGGGTAGATAAAAATATTAATATGTATTTCAAAGATTATATTTAATGAACAAAGATAAACTAATATTAAAGGTATTGAGGGAACAAAGAGGTTTTACCCCACGTAAGACACCTCCTTCAAACATCAAATCAATTCTATCACAAATTGAATTGTTTGAGATGTATCCGAAGATATTTGCTGTTGTTATTAAGAACGACAAGTTAAGAGCTAGAGTTTTTATGCGTTACCAAGAGTTCTATGAATCTGATTCAGATAGTTTCAGAGGTAAAGGATTCAAGTGGCAAGACTATACAAAATTCTACAAAGAGAAAACAAAGAACGATATTTTTACATACCACGAAGATTGGGCTGGTTATAACATACCTTGTGATTCAATTGAGTCTTGTATGTCTATGATTCCTGACCTTAACTTCTACGATTTAATTATGTTTAGTATTGTTGATACCGTAAGAGCTCTTGTTGGTAGTGATAACTATTACTTAATTGGTATCGACCAATCTACTGGTGATGACCCATCTTTAATATTCCACGAGGTTGCTCACGGTCTATGGTTCTCCACCCCGTCTTACAGAAACAAACAATTTTCTAACATAGAGAATATGAATCAATCTGTGAGAAATCAAGTTGCCAAGAAGATAACAGGTATGGGATATGCTGAAAAGGTTGTGGATGATGAGATTCAATCATATTTATCTACAGGTATTGGTGATAACATGAAAAGGATTAAAGATATCAAACAAGCTCAAATCCCTTTCAAAGAAGTTTTCGACCAATATGCTGATAAGATTAAACCAAAAAAACTCCAAATTGATTGGAGTACTGATTTAGACTAATGAAGTTTATTAACATATTAGAAACAGTTATCTCAGAGCAAAAGAGATTTAGATTTGACCCTGAAACATATG
>Ga0209296_1002252_pt1 | contig 14001 bp, 26 predicted proteins | sample S_130206_EF_Meta_FD_187319 | JGI IMG/M metagenome (GOLD analysis project Ga0209296, IMG submission 187319) | Freshwater microbial communities from Lake Simoncouche, Canada to study carbon cycling - S_130206_EF_MetaG (SPAdes) (version 2) | ecosystem: Environmental > Aquatic > Freshwater > Lake ...
TCTAACAAAAACAAATACAGCGATGCAACGAAACGAAACTTCGGTGGTTCAGATAACCCAGCAAAAGGTTTTCTGATAATGGAAACCGACGTAGTTGATTTGTTAACTAACCCTCAGTATGATTAGCACCTACACTATTAGAAAAATTGGAGCAATATGACTATTCAGCTAACTTCCGAAACTTTTGATGAATTTGTTAAATCATCAACAAATCCAGTACTTATTGACTTCTGGGCCGAATGGTGCGGACCGTGCAAAATGATTGCGCCGATTATTGACGAGCTCTCAGGAGAAATGAATGACTCTTTCTCTATTGCGAAGGTTGACGTAGACGCGTTTCCTGAATTAGCAGCAAGATTTGAAATCAGGTCGATACCTGCGCTACTAGTTTTTAAAGACGGTAATTTCGTTGACAAAGTACAAACTTCTTCCGGCCTATCGAAGGCCAAGATAGTTGACGGAATGAATAAAGCCATTTCAAATATGGAGCAAAAATAAAATGGAAATGCCCGACCTTCCGCCAGCACAAAAACGGATAGAAGAACGTAGAGCTCTCAAGTTTTGGGTTGACCATTGTCATTTTCTTGAGGAGAAACTTTCGCAAGCTAATGCAGAAAATTTGCAATTAACAAAAATCATAAAAACATGGATGCCGGAAGTAATGTCTGCACGGTCAGAAGATTATTTTGCCGCTGGATGGCTTGCTGAGCTAGACACAGAGCTGCCCAAAATGGACTTAGACATACATAACGCAGCTACTATTCTCGGAGAAATACCAACCTACTGGGATGGAAATAGTGACCCCGAAACGAATACCACTTGGCGAATATACAGCTAACCTTTAGGGTTAGTAGCTCAGCGGTAAGAGCACCATTCTTATAAAATGGCGGTCGCGGGTTCAATCCCCGTCTAGCCCACTAAGAAAAAATACGGGCCCTTAGCTCAGTTGGTTAGAGCGCCGGACTCATAATCCGTCAGTCCTGGGTTCAAGTCCCAGAGGGCCCACTAATAGTAATAAAAAGGAATAAACAAATGAGTGATGAGACTTATAGAAAAGAAGAGCTTGCAAGGGACCTTGGCTTAATGGTCAAAGCTGGACTTCTTGACATCTACATGCGAGAAGATGGTGAGTGGGTTTACAAAGTGAGTGATAAGTCTTTACTCATGACAGAGGAAGAGAAAGAAAGAATCATTTGTAATCTAGAAGATTACGCTGACGAAGAATGAAACACATCATTCACGTTCATCAGCAAAACATTAAAAAAGGTCTTGCTGCAATCATTGATAGAACATACAAGGGTTCAAAGCATCAGAGAACGCTTGACATAGTATGTCCACATTGTAATAATGTTGCAGCAACGGTAGTCCAGTCAGAAACTCCAGATAAATGTGGGGCCAGGGTCTGGATTGAAGCAGAAAAAACAGGCGAATCTAATGACAACCATAGTTAATAACCAAAACATACAGGGCCAAGACTGGAAAGCTATTGCGCACCAACTTGCTCATGCTATAAAGGTATTGGAAGATGATTCTTCAAGCATGAAGAATTGGCATAGGGTCTTTTGGACGCTTGATAGATATGAAGAAATGGCAAAAAAAGATGAAACAATCAGCCGAGACAAATTTGGAAAATTTACACTCAGTACCAAGCAGTCCTGAACAAAAAGCACTAAGAGATGCAGAGTCTCGTGCGTTCAGCTTAAAGCTAGAGCTTATTGAGGCGCGCACTGCGCTAAACGACGCTCTCCGTGATGCGGATACACTAGCGTCTCACCTGTCTAATGTTTTATTACACGACCCAGAACCAGCAGAGATAGCAGACGCTGCCGCTTTTTTAGCTGAATTTATCCTCTCCAAGGAAAAATAACAAATGTCTTACGACTTCTCTTCAGATGGAATAAAAATAAAAGGCGAAGATTCGTTTCACGTAATGAAGCTTGCTGATGTAGATGAATGGATTCTGCTGAGGTTGCGTAATGGAACCTCATATAGAGCTGGTTCTTTTATTTCCCCCGATGAAGCTAGAGCTTTCGCTCACTCCATGGGCCTAGAACTAACTAGAAACAAACAATAAGTATTCAGATAAATTTATCCTGAATCAACATGTCTTTATGTATTTAGTTACTGCCTGAATTACTAGCCCAGTGATGAGCCCCACCGTTATTAAACAAGTAACGAGCAACCTTTAAATTGCACTTGCTATTCAACACTTTTAGGTCGCCAAACTTAGAACCGCACACTTGTGCAGTCACTGTTTTCCATGAGCTATTAATCTGCAGTAAGCCGTAATCTCTTGTGCCGTTACTGTTTAATTTAGACACAACCTTTTCGGTGCATCTACTTTCACGCCACATAATATAAGAAAACCTATCTACTGGAACAAGGCCATTTGCGCGTAACTGAGCTTCCCATTTGGGGCACCTTTTAGTTTTGTCACTTGAGTGACTAACCGTGGATGACACGCTTGATTTACTAACGCTTCCCGAGGGAACAGAACTCTTTGTTTCACTACTAGGGCGCGTCTTTAACCACTCAGTCATTCCGGCTTCGGTGTATCTATCTCGCGTAGGTTTGCGGGTCTTCCAGTTAACACATGTCCTACCCCAGTTACTAGAGTTACGCCAACCAACGGCTGGGCGAAAGAAAGGCCTGTTGTTCAGCTTGTCATCAAGCGTACGAAATACATTTCTTGTTTGATATCCAAAAAACGCCATACGGTTCGCAACAATAATCTGCTCTTCCTTGGTTGCCTTAGGTGGACGGGAAGCAAACTGACGTCCGCCATATCCCTCCCAGACAGACTGAGCCATTCCCAAACCGCCAGAGAAATATCCACCGTTTTCCCAGTTGTGGTTAGTCTCACACCAGGAGACAGCCTCCCAGAACTTGATGGAACCACCCTTTTTAGAACGTAGCTGAACCACTAGTTCGGGATGCATTGTGCTGACAGCCATCACGTTCACCTTGTTCTGCACAGCAGGGTTGATTACGGAAACCGCTGAGGTACTCGTTGTTGAACTATCACCCCCAGTCTTGACGCCCGCAGCGTCAACAACACTTACGGAAACGCAAGATGTAATTAAAAGGGATGTTAGGAAACGACGGTACTTAGACAATGATTTCTCCTGTCATAGGCGGATAATAAGCTCTTGTAGTATGCGAGCGCCCTCGTTCGGGGTACCAACTATTATACAGTCACCACCTGCGGAGCGGGCACCCCCACCCCCGCGAGACCCCAAATATGGCTCTGAAAGCCTTACTAGTAAAGGGTTAGAAACCTTCAAAAAAATTTTTAGAATTTGGGTAAATTTATCCCAGTAATGCCCCGTTTGTTGATATTTAGAGGGGGTCCAAAAAGCTCAGGGAAGTTCATCGCCGGCACTTTCAAATGAGCCATCCACGCAATACCTGCGGAAATATCAATAAGGGTTACAAAACAGTGTAAGGAGTAACAATTACTGGTCTGCGGTGACGAACCACACCCAGAGAACAAACAAGGAGAACCATAACCAGAACATGCCAGAAACAATATCTAAACAACTAATAAAAAACAAACAAATTAAAAAAATAGTTCAACAAGCTCATGAGTGATATCAGACACCTCATCAGAATAGAAGGGGTCACTACTGGTCCCCCTGAGCCTCTCAGCAGCCTCTGGAACCACCTCACACAACCGATTGAAGTACACCTGCCCATATCGTAGACCCGAACTTACAAACGCCTCATCGACGCCGGCCACAAACGCCAAATACGCAGGCTTCACAGGACCATCAAACATCAGCACATCGTACCACCATCATAAAGACAAGCACGACACATAACTTTGGATAAATTTAAACAAACAACAGCCAGCTCTATTTTTTGATTTGTAGCTACCCACCCGGGTACGGGATACCGATAAAGTTTGCGGGGCTCACTAGGGCCTCCCACCACAGGGAGTGCACCCTATACACATTTTTTATTTGAGTGACCTCAGCCCCACCACCATGGCTACAGCGCACGCCGTGACGAGGACGAATGAGACGATGGTTGTGTCAAGCATGGTGAGAGACGATACCAACCACATCACCTCATGACAATCATTCGTCACTTCGTGTTGTATCACCCGTGATACACCCTTAGAGTACTTTACTCTTATGACAATAAATACTCCAACGATTGACAGCATGATTGATAGTGATGATGACCTCACAACACTCGTGATGACACACAACGTAATGCTCATCAATGTAATAGACACATCAGTAGAGGTGTGGTTATCGCACCCCTCAGGCACACACATCATTCGTCACATACCTTGTGTTACACACGCCCAAGCGCATGCCGTATCCGCAATGCTTAAGAGTGTATGGTGTAACGCATGAGTGATACATACCGATTGACTATCGCAATACGTAAACGCAATGACCTTGAGAGACCAACGTCAGAAGCTGAAGCAATCATGTTGGTGCACGACTTGTTGTCACATGGTTCGTTCGTTGATGTGCTATCAGTAACGCCCGAGGCAGGGGCAACGAAGGATGACACCGTATGGAGATAGGGGTACGTACCCCTTGTCTAATGAGGTAACCATCACACCCCTTCATCGCTTACCCCCTCGCCCTCGTCACCTTGACCCAACACGTTTCGCAAGGCTACGGGTGGCTACGGGTGTTGAGATAGATAAGTCCCCCTCTATGTACCCCCGTACCTCAACCCCATCTCACCCTCCCCTCCCTCATCCTTCACCTCCATACCCTCACATCGTGTAGAAGCGTGCCTAATAGGTACGCTTTTGCACACACATCACCTCATCCACATACACGATGACCCGATGCGATAACAGGGACCGATACCCCTAGTAGTGATAGAGTGCCTATCTCATGACACCTATCGCCTTCTACGTTGACACATCGTCTCTCTCTAAGACCATCGCTTCCTACTTAGTAGGACGTGGTAAACAGAAGAAGCACCCCTCTAAGCACGAGGAGTTGACTCGTTGGCATCTCGCCTCTCTCTTTATGACTAAGGTCTTTGATGCCTGTGCTGAACACAACGTCACCCCTATGACAGCCGATGGACAGTTCAGCCTCAACTCGCTCATGCTTGACGCAGAGAGAGAGCTCGACATACACATCTCTGAAACGTCCTTCGCCCTAATGGATAAGGCATACAGAGAGAGGGCGTTGAGAGAAGTGACCGAGCGAAGGCAGTTCGCTTACTCATCACTGATAAGGATGACGTCTAATGGCTTCATCAAGTAATCGCCTTTCTTGACGACCCCCGTGTAGGTCTGTACCTATTGGTGTAGTATCACAGTCAATGAATACCACACATGCCTCATCAGGTAGTCAACACGACGCTCTTGACACCTTCATCAATGAACACAAGAGGACGTTAGGTACTAATCCCCCTCACCCTTATGCCGACCAACACCTAATGACGTTGCTCATTCAGGTGGTCGAAGCCCTTAGACCCTCTCGCTCAAACATCGACGCAACAGCCACGGGTAGCCATGGGTGATACAGGATGGACTTGGTTCCTCTTCGCAATGGAGATAGTAGGTGTATGTGGCATGTTCGCCGTTGGACGCCTGCATTGGTGGGGATGGTTGATTGTCCTACTACATAGCGTGCCATGGTTTGTGTACAGCATCAGTCATGATAAGCCCGGCTTCATAGCCATGTCCCTCATGTGGTGGATAACACATGCCTACAACATGATGAAGTGGCGCAAAGATTCATCAACCCCCGTGCATAGACACTAGATAGATAAGTACCCACATCATGACCACAACAAACACAGTGCTCTGTTCAGCATGCCATACATCAGTACCATGCACTCAACAGGAGTTGTACCCTGATAATGGTTGGGTCTTACCCTTCGACACCTTTGGTTACTATGGTGGCTTCGATGACAACATGCCTGTACTACTAGGCGATAGACGTCCTCGTCAGTGGATTATGTGTCATGACTGTGTTGCGAAGTTCCTTGCCGTATTCCCTCTATTGGGAGAGACGGTAGGACCATCGTGTCATGTGGTGTCAAGAGAAGATGGTGAAGAGCCGTGCTGTAGGCACGCTTGGCGAGGCACTGAACTGTTCGGTCGATTTGAGTATGGCGTCCATACCCAGTCATCGTGGCCTGATGGCGTGTGGCATGACGACCAGCCTGAGGCGAACGGTTAGTCCGATTTCTTATGCCACGGGTGACGTAGTACCTCTGTACTTACGCATCCACTCTTTGGTGTCCATGTAGCAATACAGTAGTGCTTCATTAAGGGAGTCACATTGACCGCTCTGCCCCCATGGCACATCGTCTAGTGATGATGCCATGCCTCTACTCCATGCACTCACTACCCATACCCCTGAGCGATTGGTTGCTTCGAAGTCCATATCATGCATGTCAAACCATTTAGCGTATTGCTCTACATATGAACTCATAGTTCTCTCGCTTTTTTCTGGGTGACCGTAAAGTACTGGCATAGTGAAAGCATAGCTTATCTATTAGGATGCTGTACAGTGATGATGAAAATAAGGAGAATCATGAAAGACATTGACACACGCCATTCGTTCGATAGGTTTATCGATTGGATTGACGATATGAACTCGTCAGTAAAGAACGGCATCGACCCATACACCGTGTTTCACATAGTAGGGATAATGCTTATCGCATTGCCTGCACTTGGTATCTTCTCGATAGTGCTTGGTTACGCAATGGCTGACTTCATGAAAGTAGCCACGGGTATAGTGTTGTTGCTAGTAGGCACCATAGGCGCAACGCTAGGAGGCCTTGTTATCTATAACGAAGTTGAGGATGCTAAGCAATCAGCCAAGCGCAATCACCCCGCCTACCCATACAGGCGTTCCTCTTCTAAATCCGAGGACTAAACATTTCTAAACTCGAGGACTAAACATTTCTAAACTCGAGGATTAAACACCACAGACGTCCCTGTTGTGTAAACTTCATTCAGATAGATTTATCTAAACATATAGAGAGACGGACACGTTATGGCTCATCAACTAGAAATCGAATCAGACGGCACAGCACGAATGGCTTTTGCTGATAGAGAAATCCCTTGGCACAGACTCGGAACCCCTATGAAGGGACTCCAAACCGCCGAAGCAATGCTTACCGCTGCTCAGGCAGATTTTGATGTAGTGACCACGCGTGTTGCTGTGTGCGATGACAATGGTGAACCTATTCGCAACTCCGATGGTACGCCTGTCCTAGTTCCTGACAGTAGAGCCACGGTAAGAGTCAACCCGAATGGAACCTTTGATGGATTGGCTACGGTAGGCACACGGTATGTGGTGCAGCAGAACCGTGAATGTCTTGATTACGCCCTTGCCATAGCCGGCGCTTCATCTGGTGATGCCGTTGTTGATACTTGTGGAGTGCTTAATGGTGGCAGAGAGTTCTTCTCATCCATAGACCTAGGCGCTCTCGTTATTGACCCAAAGGGTATTAATGATGAGATTGCTCGTTACCTACTTGTACACAATGGTCACGATGGCAAGACCGCTATCACCTTTGCGAATACATCAATTAGAGCCGTTTGCAAGAACACAGTGACCGCAGGCATCACGGGTGCCAAACGGGTGTTTACTGCTCGCCACACACGCAACGCTGACAGAGTAATGGAAGAGGCTAACGAAGTACTCAACATCTCTAACGAATGGGCACGCCAATTCACGCAGACGGCAGAACGTTTGTTGGCCATTCCGGTAGCACCACGCTCTAAGCTTCTCAATGACTTACTTATCGCTACATTTCCTATTGATTCAGGGGCCACGGAGAGACAGAAGAAGAACCATGACAACGTAATGTCACTTGTTCGTGGAGTCTACGAAAACCAGAACAACGCAAAAGGCTACGGGTACAACGGGTGGTCTGCTGTTAACGCAATCGGTGAATACCTTGACCATTACCGTGACGCGTCCATACGTGAACGCGCGCTCGCATCAATGGATTCGAACTCATGGGTGACAAGAGCTAAGCTGAAGTCGCAACATTTCCTCTTGTCGTCTATCTAACATCATTACGCTGTATCATTGTGTATCACGAGATTAAGTGAGGCATCATGGACAACAATAGTGATAATGAACGTTTCTATGACTTCGACTCAGAAGACGACGATGCCCCAACCACTGAAGAGTTAGCGGTATGGCTATCGGACTTCATGTCTCAATCAAGTAAGGCAGAAAAGATGTACCGGTCACACTTCTGCTCTATCGTTGTCAATCGTCTCTGGAAAGAGTTCGGCGTTGAAGGCATGTGTGAATTGATGCTCGCTATCGATAAGCGTGCTGGGTGGATTTCAGACATAATCCTTGAGGATGCTGACCTTCATGATGCCCTCTTTGATAACCACGGGGTGTTCGACGACGATGCTGTCATAAAGGCACGTATGAGTAACCGCCTAATGGAGATGAACAAGAAGATTTGGCGCTTACGGAGAAAATACTCCAAGCTAATAGCCGCAGAAATCGTCAATGGCGTCGATACTAACGAGTCAGAAGACGCTCCAAAGCCCTAGCGAGCCCTATCAAATAGGCCCATAATCATCTGTACGGTGCCATTTACGCTAGATACTTCGCCACCTTCTACGGCTGCATCGACTACGGAACGCTTTTTATCTATTAAATCGTAAATATCTTCATCGATTGTTCCGGCTGCTAATAGATAAGTCGCCGTCACGCTGCCCTTTTGTCCCAGTCTGTGCAATCTGCTGTAAGTTTGGTCTACGTCCGCGGGTGTCCACGGGAGTTCCACGAACAGACAGTTCTCCGAAGCAGTCAACGTGTGTCCGGTCTTTGCTGCCTGCATCGACAAAACGATTACGGGTGCCTTGTCGACGCCTAACTCTTGGAACTTCTTCTTGTTTAGTTCGACTTCCTCTACGGACATCCCTCCTTGGATACGTAGATTGCCGTACTTATTAGACAACTCGTCGACTATCTCTCTGTGGTGAGCAGCAATCACTACCTTCTTGCCGTCCTCTAGGTGCGCATCAACCCATTCGTGTACGGAATCCATCTTCGCTTTGGCAGCAAGTCTTCTAAGTATGGACAACCGAACGAGGTGTTCATTGGCTTCGGCTCTAATCATTGCAGCCATCGCTGCTTTGTGAGACGGCTCGCCTCGTTCTATAGCAAGTTGCCGTGCGCGTTCAGCGATGTAGAACAAGATGTCCTTTTCTGCCTTGACATACTCCTTCATTCCGGCCGAGCTTCCTTCGACGACAAGCCGGCTATGGACTACGGGTGGCAACTCGGAAAGAACTTGGTCTTTTGTTCGGCGTATGTAACACGCTCCACGTAGTCTGTCGTTGAGTTCATCTAAGTGAGAGTTCCCACTGATGTTCCATTGACCAAACGAGTCTTGATACGCAGCACAATAACGCCGGTAGAAACCCCACAACCCACCGAACTCTTTGAGTCTTCCGAGTATCTCGAGTTGTGAAGCGTATTCGTTTGGCCGGTTGGTCACGGGTGTTCCGGTAAGACAGAGAACAAGACCTTCCTTCGGAGCACTACGGGCTATCTTGACTGCTGCCTTGGTTCGTTGTGCAGTAGGCGTCTTACAATAGTGACTCTCGTCGAAAATGTACGAGCGATGTCCGGTGAGCCTCTTCTCCCAGTGAGGGATGTTGCTGTAACCAACGATGACAACGTCATATGTTTCTTCATCTGGAAACACTTTCCTATTCGTTACGGTAGTTACTCGTCTCTCGGGTAACCACTTATTCCACTCCTTAGCCCAGTTAAGTACAAGGCTCGGTGGGCATACAACTACTACCGGATACGAATCCATTACGTACTCAACAGTGCATATTGCCTGAATTGTCTTTCCAAGACCCATCTCGTCTGCGATGAATGTTCTACGAGCGTTGGCTGCATACTGCACACCGGCTCTTTGATACGGAAGCAAATCACCCTGCAACTTATCTATTGCTATGACTGCATCAGTAGAGCGAGATGCTTCGATGAGTTGATTAGTCTTTTCTTCTACATGGGTTGCTTCGACCATGATTTCGTTATCAACCGTAACGTTAAACATTCCAGCCCACGCAATTACGTTCTTGACTGATGACATGGGTGCAGTCCACGCTCGTTGTTCCCCATCCCAAGACACTGCGGGTATTTGCTTGATTGCTTTAATGGCCACGCGCTCGTACGGGTAACGAATACTGATACTGCCGGCGTTTATCCATACACGAGCAGCAGATGGCTTCTTGTCTTGAGGAACAGTGAACTTCATTACATCAACGGTTACATCAAACCCGTGCTTGAGTGCGAAGTCTCTTCCTTCGGTTACAGAGGTGATAGGTAGTCGCCACAATTTCGTAAGCTTGTCCCAGCGAGCACCGGAGATTGCTTTGAGTTCATTCACTTGCTCTTTATCGAACGGAAAGTCAAGAACTATCTCGTCGTTGTCTAAATAAAGTCGCATACTGTGAGCCCTCACCCCTTACAAGATAAAAGGCTAGCGAGACATGCACGTGAAGGGGGTACCGAAAGGAGAAACGGAAGCACATGTCCCACTAGCCATAATTTATCCTACACTGCGTTTGCGTAAATGTGCACCTATGGGTATCATTCAGTCATTAAGCCAAGGAGGAGAAACCAATGGTATGCGCAGAGTGCAGGGAACCAATAGACCCTGAAGGTGGTGATGACAGTCGCTATGCCTCTGTCAAGGAGGACTATGTCTGCTGGAGTTGCTGGGAAAGTGACAGCCAGTCAGCGTCAACTATCAACCTAATCGAGGATAAGGTAGTGAAAATCTACGTCGGCGACCTTGACATCTTTAACGAATTCGGAAACCCTGTGGACCCCCACAAACTCAACATCAAACGCGAATGGGTATCGAGCGATGGATGGCGTGGTCACTACGACACCACAATCGAAGGGTGGGACAATGTACTCACTGGGTGGACTACAGCGAATTGGGGAGGCGACCCAATCGGTGAACGCAAAGCGAACTTTAATGAATGGGCAGACGCTATGCTTGCAGGGGAAATCTATTCACCATGCCCGGTCGCTATAGTGGCCGACCCAACATCAAACGTATTCTCAACAGGAATAGCCGTGTTAGTAAAAAAGAAAGACATTAAATCTTTCCGCTCATGGCTATCTGATGATTACTACAACCTTGACTCATCCCTACGTTAGGAGAAACTAATGAATACAAATACTGAAACAGCAACTGAAAACAAGTACGAGTGTCCCCGTTGTGGTGGACAGATTCCGAACAATATATATCCGGGCGCATATCCGGGGGCTCTCTCCCGTTTGGACAACAAAACAGAAATCTGCTCCGGATGCGGAACTGACGAAGCCCTTGAGGATTATTCCTTTGGTTACGTGGTTGATTGGATGGCTAACAAGTGAGTGGAATTCCGCCTCTTTACACATGCGAGGTGTGCGGGTTTGCTCTTCGGCCTCAAGACAATGGGTGCAGCAGATTGGCTATCGTCTGGCTTAGAGGCAAGACCAATACTGTTGCCGGCGTAGTTGAGGACCTTCATCGATACAAACATGATGTATGTGACCATAAAAACCTCAATGTGTCTATTCAGGATGCCCTTTTCTAGGAGTTGTACCAGTGCAGGTGACCATCATCTACAATATACGTATGGCAACACGCAAGAAAACAGATGAATTTGGCAACGAGACCGTCGAAGTAGACGAAATAGTTACGGAAGCCACAGAAGAGCAAGTAGTTGAGCCTGTCCAAGAAGAGACAGTAGTCGAGCCAGAGCCAATCATTGAGCCTGCTCCAGTTGAGCCAGAGCCGGTAGTCGAGGCAATCGTTGAGCCAGTAGTAGAGACTGCTCCGGTTGTTGAGGAAATAGCAAAGAAGTCAACCCCTGTATCAAGCGCAGTAAAGCTTGCCGGCGACATTGTGAAAGCACATCGTCCAACGCGCATCGGGCGCACTCGCTGCTGCTAATCAGCGACTTATCTATCTAGAACCCCATTCACGTCACCCAAATGGAGTGCGTAAAGTGAATTTGCTGCAGCAGATATAATCAGTAGCGTTGCTATGAAGTCTGATGTGTTCATCAGCCCCATGAACCCAGCAAGCAGACTCATTAGCAAGTGGAATATTGCGCTGTTCCTTAAGAAAGCTACGAATTCATCAACTACTTCGAGTAGTGATTGCGCCACTGGCTCGGCGAGTGTGCGTCCTCTATTGATTGCTTGTGCTCTTCGCTCTCGTACATACGAATCACGTGAATGCATGGGTCTCCCTCTTCGAATTCTGACTCTTCTTCTTCGGACATTGGCAGCCCATCATGGGTATAACAGACCGGTGGACCACACCATCCGGACTCAAGTCCTACTTTAATCCATTCATCGAACGTCATCTTTTTCTCCTCTTTCATACGGGCCATCATATCGGAAGGGTCGAATCCCCATGCATCTTTCCCCACCACCGGTTCAGCCTTCTCCAAATACGATTGTTACGTTGACTGACTTAATACGGGTATCTGTCGACTTTGTAATTACCTTCGGGAAGCTCGTGACGTACGTAAGAGGCTGCGTGCTGGTCACGTTACCCACTGTCACCGTACGCACTACTGGCTCGGCTTTTTTCTTAGCCGGCGATTTACGCGATGTGGCTTTCTTCTTTGGTTCTCCCATGATGTCCTCCTGAATAGTTAAGCAATCCTACACATCTTTAAACAATCTCACAAGAGAGCCCCGTGTGAAACGGAGTCACCCGGGGCTTCCTTGGCGCGGGGTACTTATCTATTACAGATACAAGACTCGAATGTGCATGGACACGACAAGTCCCCCGAGCAATGACACTCGGGGGACTTATCTATTCAGTAGGGAGCCGTTGTGGCTCTGTTGGTTAGACCAGTATTTCTCTGATGTACCCTACGAGTTGCTGAGCCTGCGAGCCTCTGCCGTTCGCTGTGGTGCGCTCCGTCACTCCGAGTTGCCCTGCGAGCCAGTAGAGAAAATCTAGATTGTAGATAGCCTCTAATTCAGGAATGACATTGCCGTCCTCGTCAAAGATGGTGGATTTCCACGAGCCGTGAGATTCGTGCTTACGAATAAGGCTAGAGAGTTCCTCTGCCGTGAAGTACGGCTCGTAGAACTCGGGAGCGAACAGAGTGTGCCCGTCCCCGATAACCTTGCCTGCCGTGAGTGCTTCCTGCACTCTGTTGATGAATGTAATGTCTGATGACATTGCGTACCCCTTTCCTTAGGTGACCACACAGTACCACCGTAGGTTCAGACCTACAATTGGCACTTATCTATTACCAATAATTGAGCGCTAGAGCCACTCAAATAAATCGCCGTCAGCAATTTCGTCGTAGTCAAGGTCATTCGCATCAGCAATTGCCTGCCACACATTCTCCTCTGTCATAGGAGCGTCACCGAGATGGTCTTGCCAGCTCATGACCTTCTTCGTCTCTGCCTTGGTGATGAACACTGCGGAGCGAGCAAGACGCTCGGCTACTTCGTGAATGTCTTTGACCAATTCTTCACGGAGACCCATTGTGTCACCTTCATCATCAGCACCGCCAGTGAATACAACATCACCCACGATAATGTCACGCCCTGCACCGTATGCATTGTCATAGAAGTGTTGAGCAATGATGTTCTGCGAGAGACCGTCTAGTTTGCCTTCTTCGTTGCACCACATAGTCAGCGAGTTGGTGAAGTTTATTGCTTCAATGTATCCGCCCACTGCACTCTGCAGTGTTGCTAGTTCGTCACCCTCTAGGTCAAGCATTACTACTTCACCTGTGGTCTTTACTTGTAGAGCCGTCTTTGGCATCTCGTACCCCTTCCGTTGGTATGACCACACTGTACTGCACTAGGTACAGACCTACACTTTTTTATCACGACCCCCAATGCACTCTCGCTCGCTCGCCGATGAGAGCCCCGTCGGAGACGAACGGACTCCGCCGAAGACGGGGCTTCATCACAACAGGGGACTTATCTATTACAAGTACGGGCTGGGTCACGGGCAAAGAAAATCCCCCGAGCGGGGGGT
>Ga0209296_1002253_pt1 | contig 13999 bp, 33 predicted proteins | sample S_130206_EF_Meta_FD_187319 | JGI IMG/M metagenome (GOLD analysis project Ga0209296, IMG submission 187319) | Freshwater microbial communities from Lake Simoncouche, Canada to study carbon cycling - S_130206_EF_MetaG (SPAdes) (version 2) | ecosystem: Environmental > Aquatic > Freshwater > Lake ...
ATTGGAGAAACAAGTTGTCCAACCCCCACAAATTCCAAATCAATCGGCTTCTGAGCCAAGAGGAAATTGAAATACGAGTTTGGGCTTGCGTAGTCCTAATCGTAACAATCATCCTCGCTGGTATCGTGATCTTTATGCTGTATAGCCTGGCCTTTGTGGTTCAGCCTATCAAGAGCATGGCTCCGATTGACCAAGCGTTTGCCAAGATGCTGAACGACATTGTTTTGCTCATTGTGGGCGGCATTGGTGGCGTGATGAGCCGTAAGGGTGTGCAAACTGTCTCTGAAAAACTATCCTCTACTGCGCCACCTCCACCCCCTCCTAGCACCCCTACCCCACCCCCTACGCCCCCTAGCACCTCTACTTGGACATCTCTATCTGGCGCATTACCAGCATGGATAAACCCTGTCTTAGACGAGGAGTGGAGAGCGCCACCACCGCCTACTACTCCACCTGACTATGTTGATCCTGCCAAAGAAGAAATAGCCAATGAACGGGCTTTAGCAAAGGCTGAACAATGATTCCTAATCCTTGGGTTATCTTAGGCGTTCTATTGGCTTTGGCTGGTTTCTATGGCTATGGACACCATAAAGGGTGGGCTGATCGAGACATTGAGATGCAGTCAGAGATTGCTGTCAAGAATGAAGAAGCCCGTGTAAAAGAGCAAGAATTAACTAAACAACTTACTGAAAACTCAACTAAATTGATGGAGGCAAACAATGCCATTACTGAAAAACAGTCTAGTCTTGATCGTGCTATTCGTGCTGGTAGGGTGCGCCTCCCGTCCACAAGTTGCGTACAAACCAGTTCAAGTCCCACCCCTGCCAGCGGAGATAGCCCAAAAGCGGGAAGCGAATCTGACACAGAGGTTCTCAGACTTATTGCTCAAATCATCGCAGACGGAGACAAAGCCATCAACCAACTCAACGCCTGTATCGATGCCTACCAAGCAGTAATGGAGAAGTCAAATGGTAAACGCTGAACAACTGCAAAGACTCCACATTGGTGCTGAATGGGTAGATGCACTGAATGAGACATTCTCTAGGTTTAACCTGACTACAAACAACCAGAAGGCTATGTTTATTGGTCAATGTAGCCATGAATGTGGCAACTTCAGACTGCTTGAGGAAAATCTGAACTACAAGGCGGCAACGCTTATGAAGTTATGGCCTAAACGCTTTCCATCTTTGGAGTTTGCAAACCAGTTCGCTGGTAACGCAAAGCGCATAGCCAATTCTGTGTACGCTAATCGTATGGGGAATCGAGATGAAGCATCAGGTGATGGGTATCGGTTCAGAGGAAGAGGTGCGCTTCAATGCACAGGGCATAGTACGTATTTCCACGCAGGGAAAGCATTGGGTGTTGATTTTGTTATGCAACCTGATCTTATTGCAACCCCTAAATATGCCGCACTTACAGCGGGATGGTTCTGGGAAACACATAAACTCAATCCACCATCGGATGCCCTTGACTACATTAAAGTCACCAAGATCATAAATGGTGGCACGATAGGGCTAGATGACCGCATAAAGCACGTTCAACAGGCTTTAGCGGTATTAGGTTAGTCTTTGTCCCAACTAATGTATAGGACTGCACCTATCACGATAATGCCTATGCAGACACCCATACCAAGCAGAACAATGATGGTAAGTAGGCTTTCCATTACTTAATCCTAGTTTTAATTACATCCTCTAAGCACTTAAAGAGGGTGAATACGGCACTTAGGAAAGCAGGTGCAATCATCCCTGCTATGAAAATTAAGACTTCACTCATGGTTTTGCCTTTAAAACTCGTTGTTGTTTACCTGACATACCTGCCCTTGTCAAACCCGTATCCTCAATATACCCCTTTTCTAGCAATCCTTTAAATCTTGCTGTGACGCTAGAGTAGGGCTTGCCTGGCAGTCTTGCTAACACTTCATCTTGGATACAGCCATCAGGGAATGTGGCAATAGTCTCGTAAACCAACTGTTCTAGGCTAGTTGTGTTGACACCTTGTGCCGCTTGTTTGCTTGTCTGTGGCGAGTCTTTCCTTGCCAACTTAAATGCTGGTGAACCAAAGAACTTTTCTACTTCACCACCAAACCATGTTTTATCTAATATGCTCATTTGAGAACTCCTGTTAAAAACCATATCAACTCCTGTTAAAAATTGGGTGGGGTACTCGCTTCACCGACATTTGGGAGTCCAAACCTGTTGTGTCAGCATCCGCTTTCCCCCGTTTTGACTAAAAGGGAATATCGCTATCCTCTAAATTTTTAGACATAGGCTTGCTTGCTGGTGGCTGTGCATCCCGTGGGGATACTGCCAAGCCCATGAACTTGCCCGTTTTGCCTTCTTTTATCCAAGCACTTATCCAGTATTCGTTTCCGTCTACCATGATGTTGCCTTTATATTCTGGCGCACGTTCATTGTCTTTCTTATCGTTCTTAAAAAGAACACCAGAATTATCGCGTTTCGTTTCCATATTAACCTCTCAATTGATTTAACTTATTAACTTTGTCATCCACTTCTTTTAAGAAATGAATAACCTCACCTTCTAGTTCAGCAATGTACTTGTCATCTCTAACAATTCTCTTGATAAACAACTGAAGTCCCTCTGGCATCCGTGGATCGAAACTCACGAAATCGCACCAACTACGATTAGCACAAACCATCTGCCATTGCATCTGATCGTAGTATTTCTTTGCCACCTCACCACCCAACACAGTATCAATGTGCGTTGCAGTATTTGGGCATTTGATCTCCAAGCATCCATCATCACCCACAAGCCCGTCAGGACTAGCCGCAGACATTGGAATGGTTGGATGGTCAATAGCACCTACCTCAGTCACCAATAAGTTCATCTTGGACTCATAGTTCGCACGGGCAAAACCTTCATTCTCGATGCCCCACTCCATCGCACTATTTGTGTATGACTCAGCGACTTGGTTAGTCATGCGCTCGACTACCAACTGAGCCATGTAGTTAGCACGACTTGTTGAATAACCTGACTTTGTTTTAGCAACGATGTCAGAGATGCGTGATGCAGTAGCCTTGCCACAGCGTTGAGCAAACCACTCTGGACTTAATTGTTCTACTTCACTCATTCCAATCTCTCCTTCAACATATCGTCAGCATACTGATAGGCAGTGGTTGTAATTTCATTGATGAAATCAGTATCCTTGCCTTCACGAATGATGAGTGCTTGTAGGGCTTGACCAGCAAAGTAATCACGCAATGTCATACCAGGCTGTGCATGATGGATATATTCAGCATCTTGGCTATGTGGACGAGCAAACGCCGCTTCTAATTCTTTTTTCATTTCAGCACCTTCTTCTTAGCATCTTTGGCGGCAATCATCTTGGTCTGCCATGCCTTGTTTCCATCGGTAGCCGCAAATGCCTCGATGTAGATGTTCTTTAGTTCATCAACTGTTGTAGTGGCTTCAATGGCGGCAATGTAGTCAAGCATCTTGCCTTCATCTGGAGTGCCTTCATCGCTCTCACCTTCTGGCAAATCTTCACCCGCATAAATATACAAACCCAAACCATGCAGACTCAAAGCCTTTGTCATACAACGCATGATGGCTGTATTGACTGCAAATGCGTCTGGGTTAGGGATTGCTTTGTTGCGATAGTCCATCACGGGAAGTTGGCAAGTCATTGGTTTGCCAAACAATGTGACTGTTACGAACACCATTGCTGTTCCGTTGATGTCCATGAAACACTTATCGCCAAACATTTCTATCTTGTAGATTGCTTCAGGATCAGCCTTTAAAGCCTCTGCCCAAGCCCATGCCCATGATAGGTATGTAAGATTGTTTTTCTTCTCTGTATGCTCGTTGACGTTAGTCTTGAGCATTGCTAACACTTGTTCACTATTCATCATTAACTCCTTTTTAAATATTCACTATGTTTAACTTGCTGTTCACCTATCCAATGACTGAGCATAACCAGATCATTCTGTATTGCGCTTATGTCTTGGATGAACCCATCATACTTGCTGTTCAAGCATTTTTTATCTAGGGTTTTCACCGATTGTTCTATTCTCATTAGTATGGTTGAGTAGTCGTTCAAAAGTATCTCCAAATAGCAACTGCAATCATTCCGAGAACAGTAATTAGTCCAAATAAAACAGGTATGTCGTGGATATTGGGTGCGCTGTAAAACGGCCCTTCAATAATGTTTTCGTTGACATAATCTTTTGGATATGCCTCACGCAAAGAACGTGAAAACATACGGGTAGTTGGGTTGAACTCATCCATTTAATATCTCCTGTGCAATTTGTTTTTGGTCATTGGGAAACAAGTATTTGAACTCTACGAAATGGTTTTCTTGGCAACAAGTAATCTTCTCCCCTTGTGTCTCTAAGCAGTAGCAACAATAGTAAACATCTGCTTGATCTTCATAGATGGCTTGTAGTTCGTCTTTGATTTTCATGTTCGCTCCCTTATTCTTTCAGCAATGACTTGTGAAGGGTGAGGCCAACCAACTGCCCATTCGTCAGCAATCTTTGCACACGCCTCACGCTCGGCTTTAACTGCTTCATCAATCATGCGTTTAACTAACTCATGTTCAAATGTTGCTTTCATTTAGCCTCCAGAACTTTGATGCGTTGCTCAAGTTTGGCAACCAAGGCTTCTAGGTCTTTGATGCGATCTAACAGCATATCTTTGTATGTGTAGTCGCTCTTGCGGTATGGGGCTGTAATGCCCACAGTAGGTCTATCCATCATTAACTCCTATATTAAAAAATATTAACTTTTCATTGCCCTAACAAATGCGGCATAACTAGCGGCTGTGTCCCCAAAAGGTAACTTAGCCAACTCGACTGCCACCTCCTCCAACACATCATTACGAAGTAGTAATGGGTCATTACTTGTTTGTAATGTGCGTAGATTCTCTGTCAAATCCCTGACCAAGGCTCTTTGAATACTGCCATCTGTAACACCAGTAGAAATCTTGCGTTGTTCAGCAAGGTATACGCTATTTCTAATCTGGTCTGTCACATCAAACTCCAGTAAATCAAAGGCTCGATCCAGTTCTTCATTCATTCTCTAACCCTCATTGTGTCAACAATGTTCTGGGCTAGATGCTGTTCTTTCACCATGTTGAAGATGATGGAAGCAATAACATCCCGTTCATGTTCAGCACCAAGATCAAACGCATTGCTCATGCCTGTAATCGTGTTCTCATTACAAGCCGCCATACGTAGGTGCTGAACCATTTCTGCTTTAGTCAAAACAAGTCTCCCATTCTTTGTGCCATTGTGTAGTTATGTCTCGCATCTCATCACTTGCTTTGTTTTCACAATGGTTATATTGCTTCTTGCTTATATCGTAAGTAATGTGTTTATCTTGCTCGTCAAATACGGCAAAGTCAATCTCGTAAGAATCGCTATGGTCAGCGTCAAGTTCATCGCCAGGACTCAGTATGTCAAAGCATACTAAGCACTCGCCAATGCCCTCAAGATAGACACAAATCTCATGTTTAAAGTCACTAGGTTTTACCGACATATTCACTCCTTTTTAAGTTGGTGAGAGGATTGTCAATGATTAAAAAAGACTTGTGAACTAGGACAAACCCTATATTGACAAACTAAATTTAAGTATAGGATTGCCTGTCAAAAGGAGACTACATGGAACTAAAGCAACAACATATCTCAATTCTTAAGAGGCTGGCGCATGGCGCATCATCCCTAAAACGCTTCACAGACAAAGATGGTGAAGTCGGCAACCAAGGCTTCCACTATCTGCGTTATTTAAACTATCTTCAGAACTTTGGGCTTGCTTTGGAGATTAATGAAACTTGGCACATCACGGGGTTTGGGGTGGCAAAGTTGGCAGAACAAACTCCACGGGTTAACAAGGATAGAGTGGCGGCTGGAACTACGACAGAAACCTATGATGGGGCTGACCTGAAACATGGTGGCAACAGGGTTGGCGCATCAGATTTCCTTAAATATCCTAGTAAGTTTGGGGACAATCTAGTATTGCCCAGAGTTTCCCTATAATTGTTTGAAACACGGCTAGATGCGGATTGATCCCCACATCGAAAAGGGTTACACCTTCCCCTGCCGCAGTTTCTTCTAAAGGTGCGTGAAAAAGGGAAAATTCGATGCACTTCTATCAATTTCATATTGGCGATTACAAGTCGCACACAAGCCATTTAACTCCAATGGAAGATTTGGCTTATCGTAGGTTGTTGGACTTTTATTACTTACATGAGAAACCTATAAAGCAACGAGACATTGCTAGGCAGATAGGCATGAAGGATTACGAACAAGATGTGCTAACTGTTCTCAATGAGTTATTTTTATCCACAGACGAGGGCTTTGTTAACCCAAGGGCAGACAGGGAAATTCAAGAATACAGGAATCACAAGGCAACTTCTGCCTTTGGTGCGTTCATCAGAGATAATCCATCACTAAAACATTATGCTAATAAAGAGTTATTTATTGATGCATATAATAATAATAACCACCTACAATACATCTCTACATTAATGACACATCATGTACCCATCATGCCTACATCCCCGACACATGATGCAACCAATAACCATAAACCAATAACCATTAACCATAAACCAAAGGTAGAGAGCACAAGAGGCTCACGCCTCTCCACCGACTTTTGTTTAACAGATGAATGGAAAGACTTTTGCCAACAAGATAGACCTGACCTTAACCCGTCTAAAGTGTTTGAGACATTCAAAGACTATTGGGTAGCCAAGGCGGGTCAACAAGGCGTAAAACTAGATTGGTTTGCTACTTGGCGTAACTGGGTAAGAAGTCAGAATCAAGCCCCTGTAAACAAAGCAGACCAAGTGTTTACGACTGTGCCAAGCAGATTTGAGCGTGATCCAGCCTTGATTGATGTGGAAAACAGACTTAAACAAGGCGTTCCCATGCCACCAGAGATTAGAGCCGCAATGGAAAGGCTTAGAAAATGATTAAGCAACATGACCTTTTTGAAGAACTAAAGCCCAAAAAACAATTTAACAAAAAGATTTTGGTCATTGATAGCCACAAGTCTACAAACGATAAACCTGCTGAAAATCTTCATTGGCAAAACGCAAGAATGATTGCTGATGCCTTGGATGCAGACTTGATTTGGTCTTATCCAGACGTAAATGACTATGTTCGTGGAGACTATGAGGCGATTGTGTTTGTCCATGCAAGCCATTACGCCTACACAGACTACTCATGGATTGAAAAGTCTCCCAATGCCAAACTCTACTATGTGACCAACGAATACAACCTTGGAGAGCCTAGAACGCTGTGGATGGCGGCAAAGGCTGGTAGGAAATACACAGTCCTAGCCAATCACCCGCATGAGGTTAGTAAAGTGGTTATGAAGTATGTAGATGAATGGATTACCATGAATATTAACTCTTTAGTATTTGGTAATTACTCATTTGATAGCAATAAGAACAAAGAATGTATTTATTACGGCTCATATCGTGATGACCGAAAAAAGTATTTCAAGAAGTATTTTGATGGCATGACTGTATCCACCCATTTGAAAAACAGACCAAAGATTGATGCCCTTGAGGTGTGTCCAAGTTACATAAACAGGCTTGACATTCAAAAGGGAGACTTGTCTAAATATGGGTTTTCGCTCTACATAGAGGATGAAAAAACTCATAAGGCTTACAACTATTTGGCAAACAGGTTTTATGAATCTTTGAATAGTGGGACTATTTGCTTGTTTGACGAATCATGTGAAAACACTTTAGGCTTGTGCGGATACGACATTGATGCAAGCCAAATAATCAGAAGCAATACTGAGATGAGAGAGGCAACCCAAAGCGAAAAGAATTGGTCAGAAGATATTTATACAAAAGCCGCCAATGACAAAAAAACAACTATTGAGACAATCAAAGGAATCGTTTTATGACCAAGAATGAAGCCCATGCCCACCTTAATCGACTCAGAGAAGGCCACCCCATGCCCGTATCTCTCACAACTCAAGCCCTTCTCATCACAGGAGACATTCCTAGAATATCTGACAAACCATTATGCTTTGATAGCAATGAATCCACAGACGATAGAGGTGGCGAGATACAGAACCAAGGAATTGAAGAAGGATTTTCCTACTCTGCCTACCTTGATAGCCAACAGAATCAAGGAGTTAAAGAATGAAATGCCCTAAGTGTCAATCAGACAAAAACAGGATTACAGAGACAATTCAACACAAGAATTTCACCTATCGTAGGCGAATGTGCAATATGTGTTTCACCCTTTTCAGAACAAAGGAAGAGGTTTACAAAGGGGTTTTACCTCAGAAGCCCCGTAGACTGATTAAGGCTGAACCGAAAGAGTATCAAAAGCACTTTGCGACTGACTTGCTTAAAAGGTTTTGGAAATGAGCGTGTTCTGCGGGGTAGACCCTGCGAGTGCCACAGGCGCAATAGGTGTTCTTGATTCTCAGGGTAACTACATTGAGTGTTTTATGATTGAACATGAGGACAAACACATAAGGGCAATGGTGCTTAAAAATGCACTTCTAAGGGCAATAGACCCAAAAGAAGGGGCAGAGATAGCCATTGAAATGCTCTATTCACGCCCAAATCAATCATCTAGCGCCATGTGGACATTCGCAAGGGCGGTAGGTGCAATAACCGCAATATGTGAATTAACTAACTATCCTTGCCACATGGTAAGGCCCCAAGTGTGGAAAAAGTTTTATCACATACATGATAAAGATGATTCGCTCGACATAGCCCGAATGTTCTGGCCTGAAGCCCCGTTAAAGCGAAAGAAGGATAACAACCTAGCGGAAGCCCTTTTAATTGGGGATTATTGGAGACAACAAGTAATGGGGTTAAGAAGTGGCAAAACAGATAATTAACAGGCCAAAATATGACGATATGCAAGGGCATTTGTTCAAGTTAACAGAATCAGAGCGTCATATTATCAAAACCATTGGAGGCGGTAGTTATGCCGAAGGGGTAAGAATTTGCATTATGTGGGGCGCACATTTCTACAATTTAGGGCTGACTACTGAAATGGATATAAGGCACATTGGCCTAGTTACTGTTTCCAGCACCGATAACTATCCGCACGAATAGGGCTAAAACGCATTAAAACACCCCTAGAAGGCCATAATTTAGGGCTTCCCTAATCACCCTACATTAGTATGCAAATGGTAGGCTTTAAAAAGGCATAAAAAAACCACCCCGAAAGGTGGCTTAGTTAGTTAGTGCTTACTAACAACTTATTTTTAGATGATGGTCAAGGGTATTGGCCCAATCTTTAGCCGATTCCTCACCAAAAACCCAAATTGGGTTATATCCTAAATTTTGTGCCGTATCTTCTGCAGCTTCCCAATCCCCATGATTGCCTAAAAAATAGATGTTCCCATCTCCTGACAAGCAAAAATAATTGTCTGTTTTCATATTAACTCCTTTTGTATGTAAGTGCTTACTAACTTATGAATGGGTTACTGGTTCATAAGTCCAATTAACCCCGTCATGTTCATCAGCAAAAACCCATTCAATCAATTCTTCACTCTCAGGCTCTGGATTTTCTTCTATGATTTTCGTTTGTGCATCTTCTAAGGTTTCAGCGTCAACAAAATACTCATAAGAGACATTCTTAAAAATTTGAAATGTTTTCATTGTTTAGCCCCTAATAGTTTGAGTGTTAAACGTGTTTTTTAAATTAACTCCAAATTCATCATAATCTTCGTCATTTAAGACAACATAACTTGGTGCATCTTCCCGTTCTAGAATTTCTACTTTTCTATTTGTTGCCGCTTGCAATTCAGATGCAACGGCATGAACTAACTCTTTAAAATCATAACTATTAAAGTATTCATCTAAATTGTTAAGTGTGGCAAATAAGGCAAAATCCCCATCATCACGGGTAAACCCGATTGAAACTGTTTTCATATTAACTCCTGTTTATTTACGTTTTAAGATTATTTGTAGAATTAGTGCAATAGTTGCATAAATCATGTAACTAATTCCATAATTCTAAATTCCTCAGATGTGTAAGGGCTTGCAATATTTCCATCTTGGTATTCCCTTAATTCCTCTTTTAAAAAGTCACTAAGGGCATTTTGTGCATTTTGGTAACTATCGAAAATGGTAGGGATTTCGTTTTCATCTTGGTCATAAGTTGTCCAAGTATTTACCCAATCGTCACACAATGTCAAATGTTGGATTTCGTATTTCATGCGTCTATCTCCTCAGAGTTTTCCTCTTTATATGCGTCAAACATGGATTGTGCTATCTGTCTCCAGTTAACAGCATCTAAAAAGGCCATTGCATAGTCAAATGTAAGCCCCTTAGTGCCTTCCATTTCTAGGATTTCAGTGGCATATTCTTTTAAACTATCGGCGGCCTCATAAACTTCCATGCCATCATCAAATTGGTCTAACCATGCAACACCATCAAAAATTTCTAGGTTAACTCTCCAAGTTTCATAGTTAGTCCACCCATTGCAAGTTTTATCAGTCATATTTACACCTATTTAAAAAGATTAAAAAACCCCATGCCCTAGAATTAAGGCATAGGCCATAAACCCCTATTTCTAAGGGTTTACAGTCTAAGGGTTAGATTGTTGCCGTTTCAGTCTCTACGGGCTTAACAGTAGGCAAGTAGCACCATTGGGGAATTGTTGCACCAGTTCCGTCACGCATGGGCATAATTACCCCAATAAAGTTATCAACCCCAATGTTAACCAGAGCACTATTGTTGCCACGTTGCAAAATAGAAACAGTAGGCGTAGCACCTTTTTTGCTCTCTTTTATATCTAACGCCGCTTGGTGAAATGCCAATACGTATTCAGGATTAAAGCAAGCAGGTCCAATGTCATCATCTTTTAGGACCAAGGGCAATACCCTATCACAATCGGGAAAATGCCCGTCTAATGTTTGGAATGTTTGTTCACCAGTAGGCGTTATAACGTGTATTTTTACGCCGTCAATAGTGAAATGCAATATTTCATTGGCATTTCTAGCAGTTCCAATAAGGGCTTTTAGTGCGTCATTACCGATAATAACGCTACATTTCTCCCTTGGTGCGTCATCTATCAACAAACGCCCTAGCATATGCCCGTTTGTAGATTCTAGATAAGTGCCCCGATTATTTTGCACTACATGGATACCGCACAAATAATATCTAATGTCCTTAGTAGAACTAAAACGATTAAGGGCTTTTAACTCTTTACGCATAACTGAAAATTTCATATTGACACCTATTAAAAAACCCTAGGGAAATTCCTAGGCCACTAACCCCTAGTAAAAAGGGTTAGCAGTCTAAGTGATTACAGGGATAAACCAGTTAAACGATAGCAGTTACCATTTTGTAATTGCACGTCAATCGTGCCAAATGGGTGAATTTTGATAACTTTCACTGGTTGCACTTTACCAAATATTGGCATCATGTAGATTTCATTTACTTTTAATTTCATAATTAACACCTTTTAAAAAGTTAAACAATCAAAATATGCAAGCAGTAGGCTAACCCATGCTATACAAAATGCAAGGCCACAAAGGGTTTCATATAAGAATTGACGCATAGTTAACACCTATTAAGAATTTTTAGCCAATAGATTAAAAGATTTTAGGTAATCCCTTGCACCTTGGTAAGTATCGGCCATTATTTTGTCGCATAGTTGCCCGTTTTTATACAGTTTTACAATGTAGTAACCATTGTATGCAATGCGCTCGAATGTAGTGTAATTCCCGTTTTTTTGTTCAGTAATTTTCATTTTTAACACCTATTAAATTAGTTGATTGAGATTGATAGTTTAGGGATTGTTAGCCCCTAAACAATAGGGATAAACCCTAGTTATTTATCAATAGAATACATTGTGTGGCCTATTGTGATTACCATAGAACCAGATTCTATTAACGTGCTAATCCAATCCCTATCAATTTTGCCCCATTGGATACTATCAATAGGCAACGTTTTTACAGTTTGCCACCCATTAGAATCGGTTTTTTGATGTAGTGTGATAGTTAGCATTATTTACCCCTATTAGACTTTGTTAGCCCATGCAAGGCCATTAGTAGTTGCATGGTAGGTATGATTATCATAATCATGCGTTAAAAATCCATGTTTAACCAGAGTATCCATAATGGATTGAAACTGATTAAGACTAGCCCCATGCCCCATTAGTGCACTATAAATAATGCCACTAGGTGCACCAGTATCGCTTAAGTTAGCAGATTCTATGATTCCCTTGCCTATGCTTTGCAATGCTTTAATTTGTTGATTAGTCATTTTTACACCTATTAAAAAAGATTGATTAAAATCCTAGATTGTGAAACCTAGGCCATAAACCCCTAGAGTTAACCAAGGGTTTATAACCTATGCTTTACTGTATAGCATCAGTTTGTGAAACGTGAAAAACCGATACTGGTCTAACTAGTTTGCTTGGTTTACCAGTTTGCTTAGATTCTGTATCTATCCAAGTAACGCATTTAACGCCCGTTTCCCCTTTTCTAACTTGTCTACCAAGGGCTAACCAAGCATTGTAGGTAAACACGTTTTCTCTAGGTTTAATCTCTAAGGGATTGATACCCTTTTCAATAAACCCTTTTATTATTGTAGGATAGTTGATTAGTGAATCCCCATGCTTTGCACGATTAAGGGATTCTAGTGATTGTGTTTGTTTATCCATTTTGACACCTATTAAAAAAGTTAAGATTAAATTCTAAGGGTTAAAAAACCCCTAGAGAATAGGGATTTTCCCTAAGTTAGCCCCTATGATATTGGCAAGGTTCAACACTTGGTTCACTTAAATATTTTGCCATTTTCTCTAATTTCTCTATTTCAAAGGCTAACTGGTCTCCAGTGTAGATTTTCTTAATTCTCTTGCCACTACCATAAGCATGAGTGACGTTGTATTTTTTATCTTTTCTAAGGCTAGTTATCGTGATAACGTGCCCCGATAATCGCCCGTCCTTTTCAGTCTTAAATTCTCCGTTAACTTGCTTGAAGATTCTGATTGTTTCTATCATGTTGACACCTATTAAAAGATAACCTAGGAAAATACCTAGGGCGTTAGCCCCTAGTGATAAGGGCTAAAAACCTAGAATTTAACTTGTGTGATGATTAAAAAGAATCTGCTCTACATTACTCAGAATTAATTTTGCTTGTGTTAGTTGACGCGTAACAATGTTCTCTATCATTACATTATTTCTAGTGTTGCTATTTTCTAGTTCAATAATTCTATTTCCTAAAATTACTGATAACTCTGATAATTCTGAGATTTTGAGATTAAGTGTTGTCATGTTAAAGCCTATTAAGTTAGTTAAAAACACACTGATTATTTGTTAACCAGTGCTACTAATATAACGTCACCACTACAATAAAGTAACTAGGACAAACCCTAGGTTATCTACAATATTTTCTATCAGTTTCCCTATATTGATAGTCAATTACTATTGTAATACTTAACTATTTAATTGTGGATTGTATGCAATAGGTGTATACAGTTTATAGAGTATTACCATTATGGTGCATGACTTCCATATGCGAGTAATTCTCATTTGCATTTGCCTAATGCTAACGATTCTCATTTGTATTACAAGTTAGTGAGTGCTCACTTACCATTAAGACTTGCTTAGTTAGTGGTTGCTAACATCTAAGTTAGTTAGTGCTTACTTATGTATGGGGGGAGGGGGTAGTCGTGCTGTGTAATATTTGTGGGAGCCTCGTATCCACACGAGAAGGTAAATCGGCATTTTCAAAGCCTCCTACCCACAAGAAAAGCCAATTTAGACTTTTACTAACAAACAGGAACTAGGTTAGATGACTGGGTACGTATGGACGATAGTACGTATGGACGATAGTATGTAACCCGTATATACAGGTAGTTCTCAAGAAGAGAGAGCCTCTCGTTTATCTAGATTACAAGACTGTTTGTCAAACAATCATGCCTAAGTAACGTTGCCCCGTCCACCTTGTCTATGTTGCTTCACAGCATTTAGAGGGCTACTAGAGACTCACCTAGTTCATCACGTTTATCCTACTTGGTCGGCTCAACCGCATAGAGGGGTGGGTC
>Ga0209296_1002256_pt1 | contig 13988 bp, 11 predicted proteins | sample S_130206_EF_Meta_FD_187319 | JGI IMG/M metagenome (GOLD analysis project Ga0209296, IMG submission 187319) | Freshwater microbial communities from Lake Simoncouche, Canada to study carbon cycling - S_130206_EF_MetaG (SPAdes) (version 2) | ecosystem: Environmental > Aquatic > Freshwater > Lake ...
AAGTATCATCCGGTTTTTGGTCGTCTTTCTCTCGATGACCGCTTCTGGGTCGTCCATCTGCTTCATTTTATCTTGGTTGCGTTTTCCTTGAATATCTATTTTTTTCATAAGGGCGGGCGGACGGGCGGACGGGCAGGCGGACAGGCAGGCGGACAGGCGGGCAGGCGTGTGGTATTACATACTATACCTACTAAATAACATCTGTAACGAACGCTTTACGACAACCAGCCGTGGCGCAGGCCGCCCATATATCTTGCGTAGCCCGCGCGCATACCACAATGGCATCTCGCGCTGTTTCGCCCATTTCGCAATCCGGCGCTTCGGTTCGGACAAATAATAACTCCGGTAGGACGCAATCGCGTCGTAGATGTCATGGCCGTGGCTGGTGCCGGTGCTGCGTTCTGGGTCGATGCTGCGAACCTTGAATTCGTCTGGCATCGCTAGCGCGAACGGTGTCATTATACCAGAGGTCTTTACGTGTTCGAACATTGCGGCGGGGGGTGTATTCTGGCGCAAATACCGCGCAACGCCGTACGATTTGTGTTCCTTGTGGGCGGGATGCCCGTACCTGTATTTCCATTCCGCATGCATCGCGTCGATGAGGTCGAGTGTCCAGATGTAATTCGCTTGGGAGGCGCGGCACCAAATCGTGACGGGGTGGTTCTTATGCGCGATTTTATACACACATGGGTCGCATTCGCTGCCTACCAGCAAGCGTTGAGTCGTACATAACATCTGAACCGCTTCAAGGATGATTTTGGCGATATGTTTGTCCATCATATATTCTGCGGTTTTAGCTGGGTCGAGTGAGAGAATGAAGAGATTCATCGTGTCTGTTGTGTGTCTATTGTGTTTGTCCGTGTCCCGTATAAACGGAAATAAATATTTCAATTTTATGCGGCGGCGGCGGCGGAAGCGAAATAAACATAAAGTATTTTCTATTACTATATCATAACATGTCTTTGAATCTCTCTACTTTCGCGTCGCCTGCTTCCGCAGCTCCCTGCTCCAAACTTACGCTGAATATCAGCGCGTTTAATGGCAACACGACCAATCTGAATTTGGGTCGTCCAAAGCCGAAGTCGTTCGCAACCCCGAACCCGATACTGATCCTGACCCCGACCCAGCCAAAGACCGCGCCTTGGAATCCGATGTCATCAGAACATCTCCGCGCAGGAATGATACGCCCGATGTAAATAACGTAGTAATATTTCATCCAGTGATGTAACAATAACAAAACGCGTTTCTTTATTGTTACAAATCAACAAAACCGATCAACAAAACCGACCGAAATCAAATCGCGGCCCGTTCAATATCGTAACAGGCAACCAAGGAAGCATCGACGGATTACACATTTGTAACGTTAATGGGCCTACACCGAGAGTAGCACAAGCTCCGATCGCGAGTCTTGTCGAGAGAACGAACCGATTCACTTCCCCCGATAATTCTACTCTAGCACCCGCATTCGACCTACCGATTTCAAATGACGCGCCGGGGATGGGGCGTGTCAGCGTAAATGAAGCCGACCATGTATTTCCGATACTTCGGCTCGTGCCTAAAAGAGTCGCCCATGCTCTATATCCAAAATTGGCCGGCGAAGCACACGGCAGAACCCACGCAGTCGCTCCAATCGAAATATACGTTTGAAGCCCAACCGTGCATCCTAATTCTCCGCCGAACCGCGCGTCTCTACATGTACAAAAATTCGGAAGGCGGAACAGGCTTGTAATCGGACCGCAAATACTAGTAGAGGTCGGTTTCAGTCCCTTCCCGAAATCGCGCATCTCGCTCACTTCAAATGCGTCTAAATTAAGAACTGCGTCGATTTCGGCGGTTGCGGTGGCGGCAGCAGAGCCTTCATCCAAAAGGGGGTGGTTCGGAACACACCGAGAGTTTTCCGCGCAAGAGTAACCGGCCTGACACGAAAAACGCGCGTCCATACATCGAACCGCGTTCGTAAGAGGTGAACAAGCATATATCAGACCCGCACCGGTGATATTACTCATACATGTCTGTGATGGCGCACAGAAGATTCCATTTCCACAGTTCTGAGAGATTGGTGCCAAAGTTGGAAGCGCGCTGCTGCCGCCGCCGCCAAGCAATACAATAAGTGCGTATGATAAGAATGTACTAGACTTCATTATAATCAACAGGTTATACAATCACATTACATAATATGTTTATGTTCGTTCATGAAACCCATATTATACGAAAAACGACTTTAAGTCATCTTACTATATAATGTATATCAAAATGCCTCGTAAGATTGCTTCCACTGCCGCGCCTGCGCCCACCGCGCTTACTTCCACTGCCGCTGCCGCGGCTTCTGCGACTCAACAATCACCAGCACCTGCGCCCGCAAATCAGCAGCAAGACGATGCTGCGCTCAAGAGCATTAATTACAAGAACATGCTTCTCACCGGCAATTACAATATGTTGAAACCCGATATTGTCACCAATCCAAACATCGATGATATACTTGAAAACGAGAAAAACGCGAATAAAAGCGACCCATGGAACAAACTGGATAAATCCGGAAAGGTTGTTAAACTGAAGGAGTTTGCGACACGTCATGGAAAGAAGGAAAATCATACGGAACAAGAAATAACCGCGCTTTATCAGTTTCTCGTCAGCGCACTTGAACAGAAGAAACTTATGCGTGCCAAGGATGTCATCTATGATAAAGCCACCGGCGAAATAACGAGCATTCCTTGTCTCATTTATCACGCTGGGTTTAAAAAATTCACGCTTAAAAGATGTGAAAAGCGTCAATCTACTCTGAAATCTCTCGCACCTACGTCAAGTATGTCGAAGAAGAGGAAGCTGGGAATGACAATCGAAGAGAGTTCTGCGCCTGCGCTTTCGCCTGCCGGCACACTTCAAAAGACGCCAACAAGCGGTGATTCTTAATTACGGGTATTACGCCGCTTCTTCACAGTAAGATTTCTCTTGTGTGATTTCTTACCGTGTCTTGTTTTAGCGCCGCTGCTGCTACTGCTGCCCCGCGCCACCTTGAAACTACACCGCGGGCCACATCTCGGTTTCATCAGTTTGCGTGTGATGTCGTCCTCGTGCTCCAATATAATATCTACCATATTCCGGTAGAATTCTCTAAATTTACCTCGGTTCTTACGCAATTCAGCGAATGAAAACCATTTGATTTCCGCCTTTTCAAGCAGACCATTATGCGGGTTCTTCTTCGCCGCTGGCAGATATTTCTCAAAAAACTTATAATTATTCAAATAATAATCCTCTAGTTTCTCATCGTATTCTGTTTTAAATACAATCGTCGTATATGACTTGAATTTAAGCTCCGCTATTTTATGCCGGACTGCTTCGCGTTTCAGCACACTCTGAGAGCCTAGAAGTCCGTTGAGCTCTTCGCTCCCTTCTCTCGTAGCTACATCCAGAGCCGACTCATTCCGTTTCGAACCGCCGCCAAAATCGGCCCAACCCGGTGTATCATTGAGTTCGTTCTCTCGCCCAAACAATAAATAAATCACGCCTTTATGGACGGCAGCGGGCAATAAACCTGCTCCAACCATGAATGAATGAATGAATTACTACTATACCCTGATATAATATTACTAGGACATAAAATTGAATCTACACACACGCTATTTACGAATATAAACGCATTTCTTTTATTTATCTAAGTTATATGGAGTATGGTTTCTGAACAACATGCTAAAATCGATTATCACGAACGTACTTGCGACAGTTACAGCAGCGACGCCACAATCACCGACGACGACGACGACGACGCCGACAACGCCGACGCCAACATCGCAACGCCCTATTCCATACTTCCAACCGATGAAGAACGAGAGAACATTATCAACGACGCGCTTGATGAATTGGCCGGCATTGCGCGAGAGAATATACTGGAATTCAAACGCGAGGACTTTGACGACAACGCGGTCATTGGAACATGGATTGAAAGCTATCTCTGTCAATACTTCGCGGAAGTAAGTCCTGTCGTATCAAACTTCTCATCCACCACCGCAGCTGAAGCCGACGCGATAAATAACGTCCTTGATACGTATATTCACGAATTATATGACGAACTCTTTGAGAGATTTTACGAGGAAATATCTCCACCCCGCGTATCGCCAGCGACACACCCCGCTGCCGACCTCGACGCCGCCACGATTCGCTATTTGACGTCGAAAATCCAGACCCTACGCGAAAAACCGCAACCTGAACAACGAACGCCAGAATGGTACTCTCGCCGCAATAACCTCATCACCGCAAGCGCGGCATCAAAAGCGTTTGGAACACAAGCATCGGTGAATCAACTTATTTATGAAAAGTGTAAGAAACATACTGTCGGAGGCGGGACAGAAGACGGCGGCGCAGGGGTCAGCGGAGGCCCGCTTCAAGGTTCCGTGAATTCCCCGCTTCACTGGGGACAACGCTATGAACCCGTCACTGTAATGGTGTATGAATACCGGAATAAGACCAAACTCGGCGAATTCGGGTGTATCCAACACGACAACTACCCCTTCATCGGCGCATCACCCGATGGAATTAATGTCGATCCCACGTCGCGCATCTACGGTCGGATGGTGGAAATCAAGAATATCGTTAATCGTGAAATCACGGGAAAACCCAAAGAAGAATACTGGATCCAAACCCAGATTCAAATGGAGGTATGCGACTTGGACGAATGTGATTTCGTAGAGACCCGATTCAAGGAATACGACAGTGAGGCGGAATACATCGCGGACACTCATGGTGTCTCTGGACACACAAAGCGCGGAAATGAAAAGGGAATCATCCTTTGGTTTCAAACCGCGCCTGCCTTGACGCAACAGGGATATGTATCGCCGCCGATACAGTTATATGAATACGCGCCCATCGGCGTGACGACAGCGGATGAAGAATACACGGAATGGGAGGCCGCGGTGTTCGCCAAACACCAGAAGAGTGGGAGTATCTGGGTGCGGACGATTTACTGGTTCCTCGATGAATACAGTTGCGTTCTGGTCCGTCGGAACCGACTTTGGTTCTCGGAGGCTGTGAAAGTGCTACAACGCGTCTGGACGATGATTGAAGAAGAGCGGCAGACGGGGTACGAACATCGCGCACCGATGAAACGCAAACCGGCGACGGCGGCCGCAGGGGGCACGGAATTCGTTAAAATCGTGAAACTGGATACGGCGATTATAGACGCCGACACACAGGATGCGACGGCGACGGCGACGGCGACGGCGACGAATATGGCAATAATGATGTCGGCTTCGTTCAATCATACTAAATCGTCAAAAAAACCATCGGATGTATTAATCAGCTGTTTCAAAATTGACGACCTTGAAATAGATGAAAATAAGGTGGGGTGAATCATCGTGTGGAATAATATTTTTGTTTCATTTATTTAGGAATAATTTTTGTTTCATTTATTTAGGATTAAACTGCGTTTGTTTGTAATGAACTCCGTTTTGTAATGAAATCAATTGATAAGTAATTATTGAAAAAATAATATTAGTATATAATATAACAAGCTTTTTATTGAATTATGAGTAGGAATGATGATAATGAGCCATACCGATTTCAATTTATGACGGACGGTACGCTTAAAATTAGTAGTTCGAATAATCCTATGGTAAAAAAAACTGTCACCGTAAATCATGATGAGGTTCGTGACCTTATCAAGGGTGATGGGGCCAGACAGGGAGTTGAATACTTTAAAGCTGGCGGATGGGAGACGGGAGAGGCGAAAGAAGGATATACTATCACGAAGTTACATCCTAAAATCAATGACTTTACCAAATTATATAATGCGTCCACTGGTGGTCGCCGCCGCCCCTCTCGTAAATACAAGAAATCCAAGCGCGTCATGCGTAGAAAGTCCCGCTCTACCAGACGCCGTTGAATAATAAAGTCATAGTTGATTCTCAATATTGAAGGTTCAATTGAATATTGAGAATATGGAAGTATATACGAATTTATTACGCCTCCGCCGCATAAAATCCCACCCGACGCGCTGGGTAGTTCAGCGGCAGCGGTTCAGGGACGACATACTCGGCCGGCGCTTTAGGCGCATACAACGCCCCGCACATCCCCGCAGGCTTACACGACCCATTATCTGGCGTCACCCATTCGCGCATATTGTTCGTGGCTTGGTCATAATTGCCGAGATTCGCCGCCACCGGATATAACTTGGAATTATTCTCGGAGTCATTCTCTCGGAGCACGACGCCGTAACCCGCGCCTTTCTTGGGATACGTTGGATACAACAATGGTTCATCTACCTCGTGCGGGTATTCACCGGATGGAACGCGGTCGGCGGCGAATCCTTCGCGATTTTTGCCTGCTGCGGCGTTGCCGGTGCCACCGACGGCGCTGAAATCATGGATTGCGTCGATGAGTGGACCAACGACCACTACCGCAACGATAAGCAGGAATAATCCAATGTATTCTTTACAGTATTTCATAATGGAATGAAATGGAATGAAATGGAATGAAATGGAATGAAATGCGCGAGCGGTAGAGTGGCGGAATGAAATGGAATGAAATACGCGAGCGGTAGAGTGGCGGAATGAAATAGATATTAAACCAGATTAATTATATATATTATACCACAGAATATAAGATGTCAGCGTCAGCAGCGGCGTCAGCGTCAGAAGACATGCTCGTCATCAAACGTAATGGCGAACGAGAGATTGTCGCCTTCGATAAAATCCTCGCTCGCCTAAAGACACTTGGTCAAGCATCTAAAATCACCGGCGTGAATTATACGACTCTCGTGATTAAAATCATCGATCAATTATATGATGGAATACCAACAACGAAAATCGACGAACTCACGGCACAACAATGCGCGATGATGGCGGTTCAACATCCTGACTACGGCACGCTTGCGTCATATATTATTATTTCCAACGCGCACAAGAATATTCTCGGTGGGTTTTATCAAGCGATGCGTCAATTATATGAGTACCGCGACGCCAACAACAAACATGTTCCGATTATTAGTAAGCATGTGTGGGATTTTCTACACGAAATCGTCGATACGCCTCGGAATGGAACGATTGCCGGACCCGGACCATATCTGGTTCATGAAGCACTTGAACAAATGATTCAACACGAACGAGATTATCAAATTGATTATTTCGGGTTCAAGACTCTCGAACGCTCATATCTAATGCGTTGTAACGGGACGATTGTCGAACGTCCGCAACATATGTGGATGCGCGTAGCCCTCGGAATCCACTTTGGGCGTAAAGATACCCGAACAATCTATGAAACTCTTGTTTATATTCAAAATACATATGATGCGATGTCGCAGAAATACATGACGCACGCAACACCTACACTATTCAATGCTGCGACGCCTCGACCACAGTTGAGCTCTTGCTACCTCATCGCGATGGAAAATGACAGCATTGACGGGATTTTTGATACGCTGAAAGACTGTGCTAAAATATCGAAACACGCGGGCGGAATCGGGCTTCATATTCATAATATCCGCGCATCTGGTTCGCATATCCGCGGCACAAATGGCGCTTCAAATGGTATTGTCCCGATGTTGCGTGTCTTTAACAATACCGCGCGGTATATTGACCAAGGGGGGCGTCGTAATGGAAGTTTCGCGATTTACTTGGAACCGTGGCATCCCGATATTGAGAATTTCTTGGAAATGAAGAAGAATCATGGCGATGAAGAAATGAAAGGGCGTGACCTGTTTTATGCGTTATGGGTGCCGGACCTCTTCATGGAACGGGTGAAAGGGGGCGGCGCGGGGTCGGTGGATACATGGTCTTATTTTTGCCCCGATGAATGCCCTGGTCTCTCGGATGTATATGGCGATGAGTTCCGCGAACTATACGAGAGATACGAGCGTGAAGGCCGCGCACGCAAACAAGTCAAGGCGCGCGAACTGTGGCTGAAAATCCTCGATAGCCAAATGGAGACAGGAACGCCGTATATTCTGTTTAAAGACGCGGCCAACAAAAAGAGCAACCAGAAGAATATCGGCACGATAAAGAGCAGTAACTTATGTACTGAAATTATGGAGTATTCGGATGAGAATGAAACCGCGGTATGTAATTTGGCGAGTATTGCGCTTAACCGGTTCGTGTCCGTCCTCGCCTCCGCCTCCGTCCTCGCCTCCGGCTCGGACGCTATCTCCTCCGTCGCCTCTGACCACTCCGTCCCCTCTGGGTCCTCCGTAGTCTCTGGCTCCTCCGTCGTATCCGAAACAGATTCCGGCGCGGCATTAGCCTCCGAGAGCGTCGTCTCGCGACGCACCCCCCCCTTTGACTTCGCAGAACTCGAACGCGTCACCGCGCTCCTCGTCGATAATCTCAACCAAATCATCGATATTAATTATTATCCCACCGATAAAACCCGCACGAGCAATCTGCGCCACCGTCCCATCGGAATCGGCGTCCAAGGACTCGCCGATGTATTTATGATGCTGAACATTCCATTCCACAGCGAAGAAGCCCGCGTCCTCAACCGAGAGATTTTTGAGACGATTTACTACTCCGCACTTCAGGCATCGATGACTCTCGCCGCGCGTCATGGCGCCTACGAAACATTCCCCGGTTCGCCCGCATCGCAAGGAATCCTACAGTTTGATATGTGGGGCATCGACCCTACTGCGGATACGTACCCCGAGCCAAAATACCGCAATCGTCGATACGACTGGGCAACCTTGAAGGCCAAAATCCAACAATACGGCCTGCGCAATTCGCTGCTCCTCGCCCCGATGCCCACCGCGAGCACATCCCAAATCCTCGGTAATAACGAATGTTTTGAACCGATTACTAGTAATATTTATACACGCCGAACACTGGCAGGCGAATTCATTATGGTGAATCGGTATCTCATCCGCGACCTTATCGCGCTTGGATTGTGGAATGAGCGCGTGAAGACGCATATTATCGCGAACCAAGGGAGCGTCCAATATATTGACGGACTGCCTGATGCGCTGAAATTGAAATATAAGACGGTTTGGGAGATGCCGATGCGGCACATTATTGATATGGCGGCTGACCGCGGAGCGTTTATTTGCCAGAGCCAGAGTATGAACTTGTGGGTGGAAGAACCGAATTATAATATTCTGACATCGATGCTCTTTTATGCGTGGAATAAGGGGCTGAAAACGGGTGTGTATTACTTGAGGCGGAAGGCGAAACATCAACCACAGCAATTCACGGTGGAGCCGGAGAAGGGGGGGGCGGCAGCAGCGGAAGATGATGATATATGTGAGTTCTGCTCATCTTGAACAAGAATCGTCTCACTATGTGAGACGGAGTTCTGCTCATCTTGAACAAGAATCGCGGTAGCGGAATTTTGTTCATCTTGAACAAGAATAGCGTAAGCGGAATAAATTGAAATTCCTTTCCATAATCATACATAGAATATCATGACGACAATGCTTCGCATATCCCCATCCCAGAAAGATAAACCAAACAAAGACATCGCGGACCATCAATATAAAGACCGCGAATATTATCACGAAATACGCGATTGGACAACTCAACACAATTTCAAGTTTCCGCCCCCACTCATAATGAACGACAATCTTGGCGTCGCACCCGAACGTTTCCGCGCGATCCTCGCCGTCCCATCCAAGAATACTTCACTCTATTATTTGCTTTCACAATCTAATCCATGGCTAGATTGTGAAATGACGCGCGAAAAACGCGCATTGTTGAAACCACACGTGGGCGAAATATCCTACGCAGTAATATGTGATGGAACTGCCGCGTCGTCATTCTTTCGCAATGAAACCGTCGTTGATATAGCGAATATATACTTATGGCCTCTTCTTCACTCTCGCGCGGAAGATGTTGTCGCATGCCGAACATTCGCAGATTGGCGGCAACTCTTTACACGCACGATATCTCTCGCATTCGCCGATTATGAATACTGGCGAACACTCGCCAAGGACCCATTCGTATCTATCTCAGACAAACGCCGGACTGCGCGTATTTTGAAATATATGACGCCTGCGCGCATTCTCTATCTCCTCACTACGAGCGCGGGTTTCTGGCCCTATGGAGGGGCGGCATCGTCGTCTCGTTCGCGGAATGTCGGAGGAGGGCTGTGCTGTATCAAACCCAAAATAAAAGATTATACAGATGAAACCAAAATCGAGTGGCTTGTCGGCGCGGAGTTTCTTCGTAAAATGAAACGGGTTCATATATTTATTGCGCCACCGAACGCAACGATGACAGGGGGGACGTCATCATCAGTATATGATACGACAGATGATGATGAATAATAATAATAATAATAATAATAATAATAATAATAATAATAAATATTACCAACGACGCGTATAGTTGGATTGTACATTACGACGATGATGACGACGACTATGAGTATTCGATGATTTATGATGACGTTGTGTTTTTTGTATTTTTAATAATTTACGCGTTCGTCGGCCACCCTTCTTTGATGATGATGGACGATAAGGAATGTGAACTATTATTTCAGATGGGGTAACATTCATTATTGGACCAAGCGATTCAGATTCAGGTAAATGAACCTTATATCCATAAAAATTAGTATCACCAATATCACTACGTGGTGTTCTATAAACAAGATCTGTTTGTAGGCGTCCATCAGGATTATGTCTATTTTTAAAAATTAAAACCGTAGTCGGCGGGATTTTAATATCGCCTAGCACATCCCTTCTTGATTCCGTTGCGGCTTGGGCTGCCGAAACCAATTCTGGAGTTGGATCACGAGTATTATCTATTAGAAAGAATAAGTCTATTTTATTACGAAACCTTGGCTTTAATGCGTAATGTTCCATATACTCACCTTCGGCGGCTCCATCGAATGTAAATTTTACTCCGTGACCACTCATTTTTCGCATTGTAGTGGCTGTTCGTGAGTCGCATCTACTACTTGCAATATGTAAAGGAGCCCATACAGCAACACATACGATTTGATAGCCAGCTTCTATTGCTTTATTCATAGAATAGTGAATTGCCATTTTTGAACCGCCAGTCGAATCAATAATAATATCATCTCTATTATGTATTAATCTGTCTACAACCGCATATATAATATATCTTTGATTTATCCCCTTTCCTTTCCCCCACATTTTCTCCTTATCAGGCATCATTTCCACCATAGCGTCGGCATACATTACTGGCTCATCTACATCTAAGTCCGTCGTATTTTGTACAAAGTAATTTTTTATAGATGTTTTTCCCACAGACGCGCCACCAATTAAAATAACCAGCTTACCTGGTCGTCGTCCTCGGTCCTTATTTAAGTTTGCCATTTCAGAATCAGAGACACCTAATCTTGGATGTTCCATATAATTAAAATAGCCCAAATACTTCATATCTGGGTGTCCATTGGCTGGATCTAAATTAATCGGATGTCCAGCAAATGGTGTATTTCCTTTACGAATCAGGTCTATCCACATTGGGCGTTTCTCTACGGCGGCAACTGTATTACGACGAAAATGACTGATAAACGTATCGAGATATTCTTCACTAAACCATCTTTTGACCCCTTCCCCAATCTGTGCCCGTGGGTCTGTACTTGAAGAAGTTGGCGAAGGGACATCATCGAGGTATGTGCGTTCCCAATCTTTATCTTGCTGCCACCCTTCAGCTACTACTCCTCCTCTAGCTGACGCGGGCCGAGAAGCACCTCTAGGCGAACCTTTTGATTTAGATGTCTTAATTGGTGTTTTTAATGCTTCTTGCGTGTCGCCATTACTATCAGAGCTCACGGCACTTGCGGCTTTCACAGTCTCGGTATCAACACTTTGTCTGGGACGTGATGATGCTGCCGATGCTGCCGATGCCGACTTTTTTGGAGGCATTTCTATTTTTTATATAATTATCATATAAAAAATTACTTACAAATACAGTTCCATATGTACCTTCGTGAATGTGTTAAATAGCCGGTAAATCATGACTTACTTTGATTGGTTGAACCACCAGTAAATCATCACTTACTTTGATTGGTTCAACAACCGGTAAATCCTCACTTACTTTGATTGGTTGAACCACCAGTAAATCCTCGATTATTTCGATTGGTTCATGAACTGGTAATTCATCACTTACTTTGATTGGTTCATCAACCGGTAGATCATCACTAACTTTGATTGGTTCATCAACAGGTAAATCCTCGATTATTTTGATTGGTTCATCAACAGGTAATTCATCACTTACTTTGATTGGTTCATCAACCGGTAATTCATCACTTACTTTGTTTGGTTCATCAACCGGTAGATCATCACTTACTTTGATTGGTTCATCAACCGGTAGATCATCACTTACTTTGATTGGTTCATCAACCGGTAGATCATCACTTACTTTGATTGGTTCATCAACCGGTAGATCATCACTAACTTTGATTGGTTCATCAACCGGTAGATCATCACTTACTTTGATTGGTTCATCAACCGGTAGATCATCACTTACTTTGATTGGTTCATCAACCGGTAGATCATCACTAACTTTGATGGGTTCATCAACAGGTAAATCCTCGATTATTTTGATTGGTTCATCAACCGGTAGATCATCACTAACTTTGATTGGTTCATCAACCGGTAGATCATCACTTACTTTGATTGGCTCATCAACCGGTAGATCATCACTTACTTTGATTGGCTCATCAACCGGTAAATCCTCGACTGCTTTGATCGGTTCATCAACCGGTAAATCCTCGATTATTTTGATTGGTTCATCAACAGGTAGTTCATCACTAACTTTGATTGGTTCATCAACTGGTAATTCATCAGTTACTTTGATTGGTTCATCAACCGGTAAATCCTCGATTATTTTGATTGGTTCATCAACAGGTAAATCCTCGATTATTTTGATTGGTTCAACCTCAGGAACGGTTTCATTGACTTTCAAACAATCTGCCAACAAAGTCAAAATGTTCTTGAATTTACTCTCGAGTCTCTCGAGCTCGTCTTTGATTGGTTCAACCTCATGTAAAACATCGATTACTTTGATTGGTTCAACAACCTGAGGAACATGTTCACTGACTTTAACTGGTTCATCAACCAGTAATTCATCTCTTACTTTATTTTGGGTATCATCAGGTAAATCACCACTTTCTTTATTTTGGTCATCATGAGGTAAATCAATATGTTCGTAAATTTGTTCATCAACAGGTAAATCTCCACATTCTTTAATTTGTGCATCAATCAATAAATCTCCACTTTCTTTATTTTGGTCATTTTTGCCTTCATTCTCGTTGCTGTTACTAATTTCATCATTATGATCCTGATAATCGTTATCATGATGTCTATCATCAACTTCATTATCATTATCATGAACGCTATCACGAGATTTATTATCCGGTAAATCACAACTTTCTTTATCTTCTTCATCATTAGGCAAACTGCCACTTTCTTGAATTTGGTCACCGTGATTTAATTGTTTCAATTGGTCACATAAATGCAAATAAACATCCTTAGTGTTTTTATATTTTTTAAATAGTTTATTAAAGAAATCTTTCGCAAAATAATACCGTTCATCGCTAATGTCTTTTTTATTTGATTTACATGGTTTAATTGTTGTTGAAATAGCATATTTTATCGGAGAACCAAACTCGATATAGGTGTCAATTGAACTTAAATAATCGCAAAATTTATATGACGCATATTCTAAATTTAACTCTTCATTAATTTGTCGTGTAGTATTTATCTCACAAGGATGCCATAAATGTAAAGCAGAATACTGATAAGTGCGGGTCGAGAATATAAATAATTTAATTTTTGAGGTAAAAGCATAATCCTCCCACCCTCTTCCACGAAACCGTTCGTCCCAACCATTTATAGTATTCATCGAATATTTCCGTATTCCCATTATTCCCCCCGAAAAACAAGTATTTTCTCTTTTTGGGAAAATTTGTTTAAAGTTACAATTACAATCGAGATCAATTAATTCTAATTTTCCATTCGAGTTCATATATTCTTCTGTTGAATCATAGATGTGGTCGTATGGATTTACAGCATCATATTTAAAACACGTTTTGAAGACATGAATCAT
>Ga0209296_1002257_pt1 | contig 13972 bp, 23 predicted proteins | sample S_130206_EF_Meta_FD_187319 | JGI IMG/M metagenome (GOLD analysis project Ga0209296, IMG submission 187319) | Freshwater microbial communities from Lake Simoncouche, Canada to study carbon cycling - S_130206_EF_MetaG (SPAdes) (version 2) | ecosystem: Environmental > Aquatic > Freshwater > Lake ...
CGCCACTAGTACTTTGAGTACCAGCAAACGCAGGAGAACGACCTGAAGATCCACCATAGTAATCTTCTGTCTGTTTAATCATTCCTTGAGCATTCTTAGCTTGATTGTCCATTAACTTAGAAATACGACTCAATTGTTCTTTAACAGTTTTGGTGTCATACTTATCTACGTTAGACAAGAAACTGTTCATGATGTTTGCAGCATCACGATCTGTTTGACTTCCTTTTTGTAGAATCTGAGCTTGTAAGCGAATTGACTCTAATGTAGAAGCAAAGTCAGCAGCAGCACGAGAACCTTCTGTAGACTCTCCGGCAACAGTTTTTAATTTATTACGGAAGTTTTCAGTAACACCAAATTTAAGAATACCTGTATCAATCATTCCGGTTAAACGATCAAGTTCAGATTTGTTTTGAGTTGCTACGTTAAACTTCTCTGTTTGTGGTGCAATAACAGAATTGTAAACACTAGCAGGAATATCTGACTTAACTAATGAACGTAAGCGATCTTCCAACGCAGGTATTTGACCTTGTGGGTCTCCTTGTTGTTTCAGTTGAGCAATCATCCCCTGAGTCTTCATAACTTCAGTTTGATTTGCACCCATGTTTTTACCAATTTCAGACACAGTTTTTTGCTGTTCTAGTCCGGCTTTAGTTAACTCGTTTGCTCTAGAGATAGCCATTTGAGCTTGTTCTGGATGACCTGCTTGCATTAAAGCACTTGCTAATTGTTTTAAACCTGTAGGATTAGTTGTATCAAATTGAGTTGCAAGTTGCTTTAGTTCCGTTGCTTTTTTAAGCATTGGATCTTGCACACCTAATAAGTTTGCACCAATATTACCAAGCATTTGACCACCACGGAAACCTCCGTATTGTGCTTGTTGCATAGGATCAAGTTGAGCAAACTTCATTGCTTGTGCGTCTTGCAACGCTGCTTGTTGTGCTTGATACTGTGAAGGATCTACACCAAACAAACCTTGTACTATTGAATTATCAGCCATAATTTTTCCTTATACTCCCATACCATATCCAGCATCACTCCAATTAGCACTTCCAGTCTGTGTTGGACTTGCTCCGCCATAGAAATCCATTGATCCTGAATAAGGTGAAGCTTGTGTTGGTTGTGTTTGATTACCGCCAATTTGATTCTGGAACCAACTATTAAGTGCTTGATTAGAACCAACACCTTGTAATAAAGAACCTCCTAAAGAATAAGAATTACCTGCTTGCTGTGTTTTAGCAGCAGATAGACCACCTTCAAGTAATGACTTACCAACGTTAGCACCTGCTGTGGATTGTTTTGCACCCAATGCAGTAGATAAGTCGAAAGGTTGTTGACCCATTCCTTCAATGCTTCCAATCAATCCTAATTGAGTCTGTAATGGACCATATCCTTGTGTAGTAAGTGCAGGTACTTGACCAAGCAATCCACCACCTGTACCAAATAAATTAAGACCAAACTGAGTACGCTGTTGACCATAAGCATCAGCTTGTGAAGCAAGTGTGCGTTCTTGTTGTGCTTTAGCGTTATAAAAAGCAGCTAATTCAGGATTAGTCTGCATTAAACCGCCTGAAGTAGTTCCTCCAGTAGCTAAGCCTGTACGACCTGTTTGAAATTGTGCATTACGAATACCGGCTAATTGTTGTTCATATCCGGGAGCTAGTAAACCCCTTTGTTGAGCCATCCAGTCTTCAGAAGCTTGTTGTGGGGAAGTAGCAAGATATTGTTTACCAAGACCAAAAGCACTTTCAGCTCCACCATATAAAGGCTGTGCTGCTTGTCCAACTTGTTGTGGATTAAACGCTTGAGCTTGTCCAAAGATATTACCCTGAATACCTTGTAGTCTCGGATCAAGAGTATACCCTGCGGACGCAATTGTTCCGTCAGGATTCATTGTAAAGTTAGATGACCCTAGATTAGTAGTTATACCAACAGGAGTAAACCTAGCAGCGTTTGCTGCTTGATCTGCTGCGTATCTTTGTGCGTCGGCTGATGTACTTGCTGCAGACTTTGCAGCCTGACTGGACATGTATGCACCGCCAATTGTTGCTGCTGCTGCAGCTGCTGCTCCCCATGGCATATTAAGTTCCTTCTTTCATAATTAATACCTCATCTACTTTATCTGGATTAGTTTCATCTGTTGCATGAATACAAAACCATACTGCGTCTTGCAACGCTGTAATGGAATGGTGTACACCTTTATGTATAGTAATACAAGCAGGAGCAGTGTACTTTATAGCTTTTGCATCTGTTTTAACAATTACTTCACCTGCAGCTAAAATGCTTAAATGGTCGTACTCGTGAGCATGACTTAAAGCAAAATAACCTTTAGGCAACATCATTTGTTTAGCGTACACTCCGCTAGAGAAATGGTGCTGTGTTCCTAAATCTACTTCAAAAGTACCTTGTAGTTCTTTAAACTGTTCAGATACGGGGTGCATTTTTATCCTTAAACATCTCTGTACGAATACAAACAATCATTGCTATTCTGTCTGTATCACTTTCGTTATCTACCCAGTGAGGATTAGAGTTATCAAACCACCAAGCTTGTCCTAATTCAGGATCTATAACACCATCATCAAATCCAAATATAGAACCTTTAGAGTTCATAATTGGGACATAGAACTTATCGTAATACTGGGCATGCCACCCTGCATCTGTGTGTCTGGCTATGTGTCCGTTAGCAGGTAGTTTAGTAATTAAAACACCACCCAAACGCTCACCATCCACAATACGCATTAAATCAAACACTACTTTCTTAACACTTGGTATCTTATCTATTACTGGATACCATATTGAATCGTGTTCTGCTTCAAACCCTTCTAAACTACCTTTAGCTTCAAAAGGTCTTACATCATTGTATCTTGCCCAGATGTCTTGCATTTGAGCATGTGGTGAGTTAGGAAAAGTTCTTCTATACTCATACTTATCAAACTCATCGTAGTTATCTAAAAGTTCTTTCTGTAAAGGTAAAACATCTAATCCAGAAGTCACACATAAATGAGTTTTAGGCATTAATACAATTCAGCCCAGTTAGTTAACGATGAGCTTGTATCATCGTGTTGTGCTTTGTAAGTTGCACCGGGAGGTACTATGACAGTACCTGTTACATGAATCGTATATGCACTGTGTGTAAATTGCCATACTAGCGTTCCAGCAACATAAATATATTGGTTTGAATTATCAGCGACGTTAAATGTAACTGAAACCATAATAGGATAACTACGAGAATTAGTATAGTCTGTATTAAAACTTCTAGAACCTGTTACGTTATTCCATACTTCTCCACCAATACCTAGTCCTTTTATAGTAGCAGGTGCGGTTGAAGCCCAGCTAGTTCCGTTAGAAGTAAGAACGTTACCTGAAGTACTAGGAGCTACAGAATTAATTCCTGAAGTTCCATTACCAACTAATACTGCATTAGCTGTTAATGTTGAACGACCTGTACCACCATCAGCTACAGTTAAGTCAGTAATACCAACAATAGTTCCGCCAGTAATGTCTACAGCACTTTTAGCTTGAGTAGCAATATTACCTAAGCCTTGAGCAGTTATTTCTTGTTTTACGTAAGCAGTAGTAGCAAGTTGAGTAGTATTAGAGCCAGTAGTTGCTGTTGGTGCAGTAGGTGTACCTAATAAAGCAGGACTAGATACGTCAGCTTTAGATGCAATCGCTGAAGAGATAGCTGTAAACTCAGTATCTAACTCAGTACCTTTAACAATCTTACCTGCGTTACCAGTAGGAAGAGTATCCTTAGTTGTAAAATTAGTTGACTTTGAATAATCAGACATTATATATTCTTTCCTGTTTTAATAGCTACGTCTACTTTTTGAACAGATAATGGAGTTCCATTAATATCTGATTCAAATCCAATTTGTAATACTTTACCTGATCCTGAAGCATTAAACTTTAAAGTATCTAATGAAATACCGTTAGCATATTCAGCAATTCCGTATTCTGCAATGCCGTATTCTGCTACAGTAAAAGATTTTAAAGTAAGTGTGCTGCTGTTATAGTTGTTGGTATAGTCAAAGCCCCACTTAATAGAAATAACTTGACTACCACCACCAATAACAACCATTCCTAGCTTCTTAAGAATCTTAATAGCTGTTGGTTGGTCAAAATCAAAATAGTTGGTATAGTAAGACCAGCGATAGCTTGTTGCGTTATCTTGATAGCCTGTATATTTACCAATATATCCTAGTTGTCCAACATATAAATCACGATTTTCTAATACATAGAAAGAACGTGGATTAATGTTCTTCCAGATAGTTGTTCTTGCTGCACCGTTCTCTAAAACACCACGAGTATCAAAGCAATAAGTAAATCCTACTGATGGTAACGATAATAGATAAAACGCATCTGTTGCATAATATACAGCTTTAATATTCTTTAATGTCTCAGTTGCTACGTTAGCAATTAAATCATCACGTACATTCTTAGAGACATCACGCAATGGCATAGATTTCTCTTGAATCAAACGACCAAGAGACTGTACACCTGTTTCAGATAAGAACATAATATCTGAACCAAAGACAGAAGCTACGGAATCACGAGCAATACATCCAACACCTTTAATAACATCTTGTAATGTCATTGTTGCTGGATCTTTAGGATTAGCATACACTAAAATAGTTCTGCTGCACATGATAATTAAGAAACCATTGTGTGCTGCTAAAGCTACAATACCATCTCCAGTAGGGATAACGGTACTAATGTCTAAGTACCCTGAAGTACCTGTAGTAAAATTAGATGGGTCCTGTAAGTCACTGAAGTAAACAGTTTGATTATCCCCTGTTATGTTAGCAGTCCACATCCGTCCATAAGCTGTAATAGCACAGTTAGGTAGAAATGTACTTACAGAATATCCTGTAGGTAAAGTACCAACATCACCTAATCTTTGAAAACCGTAAGATCCAGTATGATTATGTGTCGCATTACCTAGTTTATGGTAAACCAATACTGGATGACCTGCTTGAACAAATACAGCATGGGCAGAAGTATTACCGCTACGGTTGTATGGCATACCAGCAATCTGCCAGTTATCATCACTAATTGTGTATGCAGTAGTTCCTGTACCAGCAGCGTCAACAACTGTTGTGTCTACGGCTGCGGTTAATGTAGTTGTACCAGTATATATTTTATTACCAGCACAACTAAACACTACGTTACCATCAGACTTAACAAACTCAAATATAGTCTTAACTGCTGGACTAGACGTAATTGCTGTTGTATTTACTTTGCTCCAGCCTTTACGAGCACCGATACGACCATATTTATCAATGACACAGTTAAATGCTTCTAGTGCATACCCGCTTGTGAGCTGTACTGAAGCATCTTGAATATCAAGACCAGAGAATCCTGGAGCTTGTATCGACCCTGTTATTAGAGCTTCTGCCATTAAGCTGTCCACTCCGCTTCTTCAAGATAGCGACCACTCTCAAGAGCAATAGCGTCGCTTAAAGATTGTCTATACATTGCAAAAGCTTCGTTAGAAGCAATACCGCCATCTTCTCCACGTTCACCCATTGCACGAGCTAGAGCATTAAATATAACTGGCTCGGAAGGAATTAATAAAGCATCTGAGTTAGCTGATAGTGGTACTTGTGGTTTAATTACGTTGAAACGAAGATTGTAAACCCCATTAGGAATAGGATATAAATCTACTTGAGTATCACCGTTGGAGTTTGTACCATTAAAGTTATAGTATCTTGGTTGGTCTTTTTGTGCTGTCTGTATCAAAAACAACTTATTCATTTGTTCAGTTGTTTGTAATTCTAGAAAATAATCGTTGGTATCGTTAATTACATCAATCACACGAAAGCGTTGACCAGATCCAACTAATACATAGTTGAACACATCTGCACCTGTAGTAGCAGATAAAGTATCTGATAAAGCATTCCAATTATAAGCATCTTCACATTGACGCTTAGCATCATTAATAAATTTACCAATAAGCTTTGAATAAGCGTTGTCCGATACAGAAGATACCTCGTTTTCACGAAGTCTAATCAGTACGTCATTTACTAATTGTAGGTATGTCGGGGATGCCATGGTGTCCTTATATTAACACAATTTATACTAAATGTCAAGGTTTTTATCTATTTAAGAATATACTCTTGTGCCAGTTTTGTCTATAATCAAAGCCTGTTTACGTGGTAATGTAGAAAAACTATTAGGAACGCTTATATGCGTCCATGAGTTGAATTCTCTGATGATCTGGTCATACCCTATGTCCGAAGCTATAATCGCCTTCACGACCTCATCTGGGGTCATTCCAGGGACTCTGATGTCAGCAGCACATCCGATACGATGCTGGCTCGTATCTTTAGATCCTACAGCATCATTAACCTGTTTAGATCTAAAAGCAGAGTTAATCATAATAGGCTTATTACCTAGTACTTCTTTAACTCTTTCTAGCATAGTAGCTAAACGACCTAAGTTAGCACGTTCCTGCTCATTAGGAGTATTATCAAACTCACGATGATCCGTATGAGTTAACTCTTCAAGAGTAAAGTTTTCACTTACGTTCATTTAGCTTTATTCCTAATCTCTGTTACTTTCTCAAGTGTACGTGATCCAAAATACGCTCCGAAGACGAGCATGCCCCAGTTACCTAACAGAGTAACGTAGGACTCGTTGGCATTCAATCCAAAGGCTGACATCATAGCAAAGACAAAGTATCCACCAAGAATAGCTATTAGAGCCATTGGTCTAATGTTTTTAGACAGCCAAGAGTCAGAAGTCATGTCCGCTTTCCAGCGATCTGAGACGTTGTTCTGTTCATTCATATCAGCTTGTAGGTCAGCAAGTTTACCTTCCTGAGCTAACTTAGCTAGGTCTAGTTGTGCTTGTGCTTTCTGTGCAGGGTCAGGAATCAGCTTATCAACAAGCTTCATTCCTACTCCAATGATGTCATCTATTCCAAACATTATTTACCCCTAAAGTTTATAACCCCAAGTACAAAACCACGCAATAACCGCAGCAGCAGCAAAACAGTAGAACTGAACTCTTCTTACAGCTTTAATGTCGTGTTGGTATTCGTCTTTGTTTTTCTGTTCCATCTTCTCTATATCTAACTTAATCTTAAGTAGTGCTTCCCATTCTTTAGCACCATGCTTCTTAATAAAATCTATTTTTATCTTTGCTTCTTGGTCACTTATTTGTTTCTTGTGATTCCAATCGTTTAATGCTTTAATGAGAGCAGTTTCTTTTTTAAACTCTGCTTCTCTAGCTGCTCTACGTCTTTCTGTTGCTTTTCGTTGTGCAACATCTACTGCATCTTGTTGGATAGCTTCTACTTGCTTACCTAATGCTTTACCACTCTCACGACCAGCATCAAGACTACCAGTGAGTAGCTTTACTCCTTCGTTGATTCCGTATGGATCTGGCATTCAACTTAACAATCCCACTTCTTGAGTGCTAATGATTTACGAGTAGGTCGACCTTTATCGTCCTTCATAGGACCCTTAACACCTTCCATACGAGCACAGAAGCTCTTACGTCTACCAGCAGCTTTAGGAGACTTTGCAGCTTCCTTAGCGGACACTGGTGGCTTTAGTTTAGATCCAGTAGTCTTATTATAAAAGTCTCTACCTTTTTGATTAAGTCCACCTTCAGGGTTCTGATAAACTTTCTTAACCATTATTTCTTCTTTGCAGTCTTGGCAGATTCTTTAAAAGCTTTAGCTGTAGGAGCACCTTTGCTGCCAACCTTACGCATCTTCTCGCCAGAGCCTTCAGCGATACGACGACGTTTAGCAGCGATATTGGCATACAAGCCCATCTTAGTAGCCACGCTTAGCACCCATCTTTTTCATTGGCTTAGCCATTGGCTTAGACTTACCTGCACTGCTCAAAGCAATAGCAATAGCTTGCTTTTGTGGTTTTCCAGCTTTCATTTCTTTTTTGATATTGTAAGAAATAGTCTTTTTAGATGTTCCAGATTTGAGTGGCATATTAGTCCTTAGCTAAGTTCAGTTACAGAAAATGTAGAAGATGTTACACCAGAGTCTTTAATAACAGCAATCTTGTCTCCTGGATTTACTTTAACAAAAGTAACACTATTAGTTGGACACATAGGGCTTGTTGTGATAGATGCAGTAGGTGCTGTCCCGATTGCGAAGTGACAATGTCCTAAAGATGCTGCAATACGAATCATTGTAGTGTTTGCACCAAAGGCTGTTGAAGCTACGCTAGAGTTTGTAACAGTAAATACTTGTGTTGTTCCTAAAGCAGGAACTCCGTTAGCTACTCCATTAGGATCTAATTGAAATGTACTCATAATAATTCCTTAGTCAAGTGTTAGTAAATAAAGTGTTTCAAGATACTGTCCTACAATCTCATCAATGATGTTCTGTATTGCCGTATCTTCTTTAGGCACAGCTTGGTAACGAGCTTTCTCAATCCAATCTAAATGCTTAGTAAGAACTGACACAGCATCTTTAGTGTAAGTATCTTTCTCTTCTAATGTAGGAACTTCTACACGTCCATTACGTCCCTGATATTTCTCTACCAATGAATCAGTTAGCTCTAGAATGTTATCATAGAACTCATTGAGTGTCTTGTGGTGTGCAAAGCTGATTGTGTTCCAGTGCTGACGATGTGCTGTATCTCTGGAGAGAAGCAGTAGTGCGATTAGTTTACCAAACATAGAATACCTTAAGCGAAATGTTTAAAAATCCAATCCTTGAACAATGTCAAGAATATACCAATACCTGATGCTAAGAAAGCAACTCCACCTAAGAAGCCTTTATAACGAAGCATCTCATCACGCACTGCATGAATACAGTCTAGTATCTCTTTCTGGCTTTCTTGTAGCTTTTCCACTTCAGCTTCTAAAACAGCGATACGCTCTATCTGTTCGCTCATGTTAACTAATTAATGCAGTTACTTCAGCTTGAGTTAAACCAAGTGCAGTTAGTTTAGCTAGTGCAGAAGCCTTTGATGCTATTGCTGCTTGTTCTGTAGCAGTTTCAGCAGCTTGTAAATCTGCTTGTTTAGCAATTACAGTAGCTGGAACAATTGTTATAGGGTGTCCATTAATATCTTCAACAAGAAGTGAATTAACATCATTACCACGAATAGTAACGGCATTTGTATAAACGGCATAAACCGCATCATGTATATGTATCATTGTGCTATCTCCATCAAAGTAATTGTTGACATTTCACCGCTATATTGAGTAGAAACAGCCCCAGTTCCATCTGTGTTTGCTACTTGAGTTTTGTATATTGTTGCAGAAGTAGTTGCTGGAGAATCTAAATAACTTAAACTACAAGACAACCCATAAAACTGCAGTGTACTATTTGTATATCCAGCAAAATAAGCTGGTTGAGAAATTGCTGTTCCTGCTCTTAATAAACGAACACCAATATCATCATAAACATTGGTTGTTCCTTTTCTCATTCCGTTTTGACTTACTAATATAAGAATTTTACTAGTAGAAAATTTAGGAGTAATGGTCGCAGTTAGTGTTGTATCTACCCAAGAAGCACTTGAAGAAGACGCTGCTGTTGTTGTTGAGAAATTAACCACTTGCAACACATTACCAGCACTAGCTTGTGTAGTAGCGTTGTTAAATGTAAGACCATTAGTACCATCAATAATCATTGTCATGCTAGTTGTTCCTGTGTGGGTCTAGCTAAAGTAGGATGTTCCCACTTGGCTATGTAATCACCTTCTCCATCATTACGCAAATCAATATTTCCTTTTGGAGAAAAATCTTCTTTATTTAATTGTGGATAAATAGCAATAATTTTTTCGTATAAAGTCATTATGCAGTCCTTATCATGGCAATAGAAAAATAGTCATATCTATTATCTACATAAGTTGTTCTAGTTCCTGATGCACCACCAGCTTCAAGATAAACCTCAATATAATCAGTTGTTCCGTTGCAATACATTAAACCACCAACTGAACTAGATGGATATTGCGTTGCTACGTATTTATCTGAAGTCATTGTTGCTGTGCTAGAACTGCTATAAGTTCCATTTTTTACAATATAAATATAAACAATATCTGATCCTATTGCCCATCCAGTTCCCCATTGCATTGCAGCAGTTATTTGATAATAACCAGCAACATTTGGGGTATATCTATTATTTGCAACACTCCAACAGGAAGCCGTATCCCATTGAACAGTTCCAAAACAAGTAGCTTTTGTTGTTGAATTTATAGAAACAGTTTGTGTTGCATTAGCAATTGCTCTAAAAATTGGCATATTACCGCTAACCATAACATTACCAGTAGCATTAGGTACAGTAATAGTATTTGCACCAGCCTGTGTTTGAAACGCAAGATTACCAGTAGTATCACCACTAATAGCTATTGCAGTTCCAGCAGAAGTTCCAGCAGATATAATTGATGCCATTATGCTGCAATCTCCATAAGTGTAATAGTTGAGGTATCACCACCACCGCCATCTTCGTTAAATTTAACAGCATTACCAAGTCGGCTATACCATTGAAGTTTATAAGTTGTAGAAGATGTGGTTGCTGGAGAATCTAAATATTGTAGTGAAAATGAACCAACTAAAGAAATAACACCATTAGTACTATACAAAGCATTAGTATTAAAAGGTATTACAGTAGAAGCACCTCTTACCATTTGAAATGAGGGAGCTTCGTTTAAAGCTGTAGGTCTATAAACACCATTAAGAATAACAGTCATTAGAATTTTACTTGTAGAAAACTTTGGTGTAATTGCTAAAGAAAAACCTGCATCATTAAAAGAAGTTGTAGTAGTTGAAAAAGTACTTTGTGTGCTTGTTGAAACTACTTGAATAACACCGCCTGATTGTGGGTTTCCACTAGTCAGCATTGTTCCTGTTCCTGCTGGAAGCGTAATAGTATTAGTACCAGCTACGGCTGGAGCAGCTAAAGTAATAGCACCTGATGTATCGCCTGAGATTACGACTGAACTCATAAGACTAACCACCTTTGCCCTGATGCAACAGTTACAGAGTAACCTGATGCGATTGTAATAGGACCAACAGATAAGCAATTGTTACCTGCTGTCGTTGTAATATTCTCTGCAATGCTTGTAGAGTTGTAAGCAATCGCTTTAGTAGCAGCAGAGCCAAAGTATTGACCACCAGCTACAGCAGATGTAGATACGGCAGTAATCAATCCCTTGCCATTAACTGTAATAACTGGAATAGAACTAGAGCTACCAAATGAGCCTGTGTTAGAGTTTACTGTAGCAAGTGTTGCGTTAGTGATTGCAGTACCAGTATTTCCAGATAGAGTTAAATCTCCACCAGTAACCGATACAGAACCTGATACTGTAGCCCAAGAACCATCACCACGCAAATAAGTAGTAGACGATGGTGTACCAGTAGCAGTGATACCACCAACAGGTAAACCAGTAGCATTTGTAAGCGTACCTGAAGAAGGAGTACCTAATGCTCCACCAACAGTAACATAAGAACCTGCTGCTTGTTTACCATTGAATGTATTCCAGTCAGTAGATGTCAAATAGCCACTAACAGACGTAGTAGCTGCTGGCATTGAGATTGCTGGAGTTGTGCCACCTGAAGATACAACTGGGCTTGTGCCAGTAACAGAAGTAACACCACCAGTAACAGTACCCCATGAAGTAACTGTTCCGTTGGTAGTTAAATACTTACCAGAGTTACCTGTTTGACTTGGAGTGTAGGATGCTGCAGTTGTTGCTGAATTAGCAGCGTTGGTTTCCGAAGTAGCAGCATTAGTCGCTGATGTACTAGCATTAGATGCTTGAGTTGTAGCAGTTGATGCAGAGCCACTTGCTGAGGTCGCAGAAGCTGCAGCAGCAGTAGCACTGGTGGAAGCATTACTGGCTTGTGTAGTCGCTGTGGTGGCACTTGTAGCAGCGTTGGTTGCTGATGTACTAGCATTTGATGCTTGAGTAGTTGCTGTGCTGGCTGAGTTGCTTGCACTTGTAGCGCTTGATGCTGCATTAGTCGCAGAAGTACTGGCACTAGTGGCTTGAGTAGTCGCTGTAGAAGCTGATCCTGAAGCGGATGTAGCTGATGCTGCTGCGTTTGTAGCAGATGTGGAAGCAGCCGATGCACTACTTGCAGCGTTTGTTGCTTGAGTGCTTGCTGTAGTGGCTGAAGTGGAAGCGTTAGATGCTTGAGTAGAAGCTGTAGTTGCTGAGGTACTTGCATTGGAAGCCTGTGTCGTTGCTGTTGAAGCAGATCCAGAAGCAGCAGTTGCTGAAGCTGCAGCAGCAGTAGCAGAAGCAGATGCTTCAGATGCTTTAGTAGTTGCTGTTGACGCACTGTTAGATGCGTTAGTGGCTGATGTGCTTGCTGAAGACGCTGAGGTACTAGCATTAGATGCTGAAGTACTTGCAGCAGTTGCTTGTGTTGTAGCAGTAGTTGCTGAACCAGATGCAGAAGTTGCAGACGTAGCTGCATTAGTAGCACTTGTTTGTGCTGCAGTTACTGATGCAGTAATTAATAAGGCTTCACTGGCTGCGTCAGCAGTAGCATCACCTGCTCCACCAGCACCACGATAGATAGCCATTATTCAGCCTTAGATTTAGCTACAGTTTTCTTTTCTTTGATTTCTACAACAGGTTTAACCTCTTCGAGGACCTCTACGTAGCCAGGATGTTGACGCATAGTACGAATATCATGCTCTAAATCAAACTCTACTGTATTGTTTGTTTCAGTACATTTAAAAATTGCCATGTTATATCTCCACAGTTTATTTTAAGGCTCTTGGTAGAGCACTAAAGTAAACTGCCCCACTCTTTTGAGCAGGGCAGAACCTAGTTTCTAGGTATTAGGCTGGAACAGCTAGTGCAACAGCAGAACCGTCACGCAACTCTTTAACACCGTAGATTGTGTCTGCAGTGAACAAGTTACCGAGGTACTCTTGTTTGTATTGAGTTTGTGAACGAACAGCCATTTGCTCAGCTAAAACTGCAAAGTCACGATGACCTAGCAATGCAATACGAGCAGCACCTGAACCTGATGTTGTATCAGCGTTAGTAGAAACGAATACTGGAATACCATATACGTTACCAATTTCGCCTGAACGGATTGTGTTGCCACCACCAACTTCACCAACGAATGCTTGCTCAGTAAAACGAGCGATACCCATCAATGTGTTACGTGTTGAAGGAGGAACAATCAAGAAACGACCATCCATAGGTGTGTCATTGTCATCCAAACGCTGAATGGAACGACGGATAGCTGCATCTGTCAAAGCTGCTTCGTTGTTTGAAGCTGCAACATAAGCAGTTGTACCGTTTGAACCAAGATAAGCTGTGTCATAAGCGGCAGTACCAGCACCACCGTTAACACCACGACCTAATTGGATCAATGAAGTATCTACTTGACGAGCCAAAGCGTAACCAGCGTCATCAGTGTAGAACTGACGCATAGAAGCCAAAGCTTGTACATCAACGATGTCTTCGATCAAGATTGAATACTCAAAATGCTTATCAATCAATACGTTGATTTCAGTTGCTGTATCTGTATTCAATGTTACTTGAGTAGATGCAGCTTTTGCGTTAGCGGAACCACGTCCAGGTTTAGGGATGTGGAGTGTATCACCTTTTTTGCCTTTGAAAGACAATTTTTTGATGAGGTTAGCAAGAACTAAGTTCTTTTTATAGGTCGCAACTACTTCGTCGGACCAGATTTCTGGGATAAACTTATCGCCAGTTGTTTTTGTTTGATGATCTGTACCTAAAGCCATTTTAAAAATCTCCTAAAATTAAATTAACGGACTCGACCCTCGGCATAAGCAGCATGAATTTCATCTTGCATGTCGTTATACCTATTTGGATCAGTCATTCTTAAACGAATTAAATCGACACGTTTATAAATAGGTTTGCCTACTTCCCCAGTACCGCCCTTTTGTACTGCTGCTGATCTAAGTTGCTGTGAGCGTTTCTGCTCTTCACCTTTAACTAAATTAGCGTCTGCTTGTTGAGATTGTTGAGCTCTTGTACCACGGATAGCGGTAAAGGTTTCAAGC
>Ga0209296_1002258_pt1 | contig 13969 bp, 13 predicted proteins | sample S_130206_EF_Meta_FD_187319 | JGI IMG/M metagenome (GOLD analysis project Ga0209296, IMG submission 187319) | Freshwater microbial communities from Lake Simoncouche, Canada to study carbon cycling - S_130206_EF_MetaG (SPAdes) (version 2) | ecosystem: Environmental > Aquatic > Freshwater > Lake ...
ATTCCGTTCGTATCATGTACCATCCAAAGAATTCACAGATTCATCTACTTCGCGCGACAATACCGCGTATGAAGGCTCCCATTCCTCTCTTTATTCTCTTCAAGGCACTGGGCATAAAATCCGACAAGGAGTGCATTGAACTTATCTTGGGTCCAGGCGGAGATTCAACGTTCGATATGATTCTCCAAGAATCTATTGCAGAGGCATCGCATGTTCACACACAAGAACAGGCATACGAGGCTCTCGCAACATATATCAAGGTATGGGCTTCTCGCGGCAATCGTCCCCAAATTGCCATTCAAGATATTCTGGCCGAGGAACTCTTTCCCCATATTGGCGCTGATGCAATGATGTACGAGAAGGCGTGTTACCTTGCACATATGACACGAAAGGTTCTCTGGGTTTCTGCTAATCGTATTCCGATGGATGATCGTGATGCATATCCAAATAAGAGAGTCGATCTTCCTGGATTTCTCCTAGCAAATCTATTTCGCACCCACTTTGCTACAATGATGATCAAGGATATTAAGACATATCTATCAAAGGAGATTCATGGAGGAAGTTGGAAGGCAACGGGTAATTTTGAGGATATTGTGAACGTCAGTAATATCCACAAGGTAATCAAATCGACGAATCTAGAGGTTGGTATGAAAACATGCTTGGCTACAGGAAATTTCGGTTCTGCAAAGGCAGGAGGACCGTCTAAGAATGGAGTAAGTCAAGTATTGAATCGTCTGAATTATATTGCAGGGTTGTCTCATTTGCGTCGTGTGAGTACTCCTATTGAGAAGATGGGAAAACTCATTGCTCCTCGCAAGTTACACAATACGCAGTGGGGATATATTTGTCCTTGTGAGACTCCAGAGGGTCATTCTGTTGGTGTTGTAAAGAATATGAGTACTATTGCCATCGTAAGTATCTTTAGCAATCCACGGACAGTCCTAGACTATATCCATACGACAGGAAAGCTGCGCGAACTTGTAAATACTAGCCACACTGAAAAGCATCTAGGTCTGCGCGTATTCTTGAATGGATATTGGATTGGTATGTTGTCCAGCGAAGATGTAGAGGAAGTTATTGAGGAACTGCGTAGAGCAAAGAGACGGTGTGAAATCCATCCTCAGACAGGTATTATCTGGAAAATTGCTCTTCGTGAACTCTGGATTACTACAGAGGCAGGGAGAATGCTAAGGCCAGTGTACTATGCTCCTGCCCTTCGTGAAATCTTTAGTAATGGAGGAACTATGGCGTTTCTACTACAAATGAAGACATGGGAGGAACTTCTTCTTTGGAAGACTCCAGGTGGTCATACCCTTGTCGAGTACATTGATCCAGGCGAGACTGAGGGCTGCCACATTGCAATGTATTCAAAGGATGTATTGACTGATATGACAAAGACGCATGCGGAGATTCATCCCTCCTGTATTCTAGGTTCGCTAGGAAGTAATATTCCCTTTCCAGATCACAATCAATCGCCAAGAAATGCATATCAATGTGCCATGGGTAAGCAGGCAATGGGAATGTATTCTCTTAATTTCAGGGAGAGATTTGATGCGATGGCACATATGCTTTGTTACCCGCAGATGCCGCTGGTTTCCCCTTTCATGAGCAAATTCTACGGAACGCAAAAGATGCCCTGCGGACAGAATATTACTGTTGCAATTATGACATATAGTGGTTATAATCAGGAAGATTCTATTATGATTAACGAGTCCTTCTTGCAGCGAGGAGGATTTCGTAGTATCTTCTATCGTACCTATAAGGATGAAGAGAAGAAGAATCAATCATCTGGTGAGGAGGAACGCTTCTTTCGGCCTGATCCTGCTCTTACTCGTCAAATGAAGAATGCGCGATATGATAAGATTGGTGTCGATGGATTTGTTCCTGAGAATGTATACGTAGATAACGACGATATTCTCATTGGAAAGGTTGTGCCTTTGCGTGTTCCAACAGGAATGGTTCTTCCTGCAGGGAGTAAGCAGTTTCGCGACGTATCTCGTACAATGAGAAACAATGAAATCGGCTGGGTTGATCGTATCTTCAGAAATAGGAATGGCGAAGGCTATTCCTTTGCTAAAGTGCGTGTTCGGCAGGACAGAGTACCAGAGATTGGTGATAAGTTCAGTTCTCGCCATGGACAAAAGGGAACATGCGGAATGATTTTGGAGGCGAAGGATATGCCACAAACTGCATCAGGAATTATCCCAGATATTATTATTAATCCCCATTGTATTCCTAGTCGTATGACGATTGCGCAGCTGATGGAGACATTGATGGGCAAGGTCGCATGCGAGGTAGGTGCGCTAGGAGATGGAACGCCCTTTAATTCTGTTACAGTTGAGGGGCTTGCATCCTTGCTAAGAGATTCGCTTGGAATGGAGCCATATGGCAATGAAATTCTCTATAATGGGTTTACAGGTAGGCAGATGGAGACAAATATATTTGTCGGTCCTGTGTTCTATCAGAGATTGAGGCACTGCTCTGCGGATAAGTTACATAGTCGTGCAAGTGGTCCTCTTGTTATGCTTACTCGGCAACCAGCAGAAGGTAGGGCAAGAGAGGGTGGTCTTCGATTTGGCGAGATGGAGAGAGATTGTGTTATTGCACACGGTATATCTGAGTTCACGAAGGAGAGATTGATGGAATGTTCAGATGCGTTTCGATGCTTTAGTTGTAGTGATTGTGGTATTCTTGCAGTAGCAAATCCAACAGATAGTATTTGGATGTGTCGCGGGTGTGGAAATACAACGAATTTCAGCCCCATTGAGATACCGTATGCCTATAAGTTGCTGATTCAAGAGTTGGAGTCAATGTGTATTGGAAGCCGTATTCTCACAAAGAATCGCCTTCTGCTAGCAAATGAGGTGAAGGATAAGGGAGTATAAACGGTGCAGTAAGGAATATAGTATGAGTATTCCGCTAGAAGATCTTATAGAAGGAAAAAATTATATAGTAGACGATGAACCATATTCTACTAGAGAATCATTCTGTTTTATCTCAGAATTGACAGATATTTCTTCAAGACCACATATACTTATTAGAAAACAGCCATATTGGGGTGGGTTTGTTTTATTTTTTAAACCCATAGATTCGATCCTAAATGTGGGGCATATGCAATATGGACGATGTATATATATACTTAGTCAATGTTTTTCAGATAATACTAGGCATCCCTTTACACACGTAAGAAGTTTAACAGAAGTTATTGATAGAAAAATAATGGAATTTAGTTTAAGAGAAGAGTATGAAAAGATAACATGTCAATCAGGCATGAAAGGTCATGGACCGGCAGATACGATTCTATCTTTTTTGTAGGGTTTAAAATTGAAATTTAAAATGCCCTAAAACGAATATCAATGGTTTACGAATATACTTGTACTATTTGTGGAGAGGCAGGACATACAGTTGGAAGATGCGACGAACTTTGGCAAAACAAGGTTCCACCTCCTGAAAGAGGTCATGGCGACGATGAAGAGGATGCGATTAATTTACTCGCTTTACTTGGTAATATTGGATATATAAGTCGTAGTATTAGACTGGTGGTCATTTGAAACCGGCACTTAGTCGCTAAAAATTGATCGTTATTTTGTATTATTCAAACATCATAGAATGGCATCTAAGATATATCTAATTGAACTTGAAAATGAAAAATATTATGTTGGAAAAACTAATATGATAGATAGAAGAGTCTTAGAACACTTTACAGGAAATGGAAGTAAATGGACGCAGTTACATAAACCTATAAAAGTTATATCAGTTCTTGATGATAATGATATATTTGCAGAGGAGAAACATACTTATCTTGCTATGGATAAGTATGGTATAGAAAATGTTAGAGGTGGTTCTTATTCTAATATAAAACTTTCTGAAAACGATAAAAAGAAGATATTAGAGGTTATTCATTCTATGAAAGACGAGTGTTATAAATGTGGTAAAAAAGGACACTTTGTTAATGAATGCCCTATTAATAATCCTCAGAAAAACATCATAATACCTCATATTCGTAGTAATATCATTATTGGCGAAAAAGCAAATGGGGGGCACATACCTCACAAAAAATATAATGACTTCAGTGTAAAGTGCAAAGGTGATTGTGAAAGTTGTAACAATACCCGTATTTGTTATCAATACATGGATGAAGACAATGAGTATAATTATACATCATGTATGTTCTGTTATAGTGGAGATAACTGGGGAGATGATATGTTTGTCGTTATTACTAAATAGTGCCGGTTTGAAATGCCCGCCGGTCTAAAGTTAAATGGTAAATTTACTTTTATATCTTTCATTATCTGGAAGTGAGGTACGATTCTTTAAAAATGTAAAGTATTTTGATGCAAGCCTGTATTGCATTGGTTTTATTTTTTTAATTACTTTTAACCGTACATACAGTATCATTCCTACCTGCCATATCCGTTTATGCGAATATTTTTTAGATTTGTATAATCGTTCTAAGGTATGAATCGTGTTTTTAACATCATCAATACTCTTATATTTTATGGGTATGGTATCGTTTGGATTTTTGTCGATGTATACATCAAAACTTTTATCGGGGTTGTTTGGGTTAAATAAGAATTTTTTTGCAGTTTTATTTCTTGTAACTCTTTTTATTTTACGCGTTTTCATCCTATAGGAACATTATATTTAATTATGTATATATATAGTAAATTACTCTAACATTAGAAACTTACGCCCAATCTTACTCGTTATAAACATACCGCACCCGGATATAATCTGTGCATAAAATACACGTGTCCTTTTTGTACAACATAATAAATAAATTGATAACCCGACAAAAAGTAATGAACTAAGCCAAAATAATTGTGTAAATATGTCAATACTCTACTAAATATATATAATAATTTTTTGCGTTGCGCACTTTTTTGAATGTGCAAAGTAGATATGGCGCTTCCTAAAAATAAACAAGGTGATTTTATATACTATGGTGAACCTGAATTTGTCGACCGTATTATTAATGCATGGAAATCAAAAAATACAAGTAATAATTCATCTAAACTAAAAGGTGAATATGGGACTGTATACAAGGTTGCTAATGTAAATGTAGCGAATACAGAATATTATGTTAAACAGATTATTCCTACTCACTTTAATAAAAATTTTCTAGGAAATATGAAGAAAGTGATCCGAGAGATAGAAATATCAAATATATTAACAGCCTCAGTTCCAAATAGTGTATCTAATTTAATGGGTGCTAGAGTACTATCAGAAGAACTAATAAAGGAAGGTGGTAAAAAAGAAAAAGAAAAAAAAAGTCAAAAAAAAACTTTTTCTTAAATAAAGATACGTTAAAAAACATTATTGATCCAGAGTTAGCATATTCGTATTTAATATTTGAAGGACCCGAGGGAATGACACTAAAGGATGCATTTGCAGAAATTAAAGAATCTGGTAAAGAGAGAAAAGAAAGGTTAATAGATTATCTTGCTATAATTTGTTCAGCTAAACAGGCAATTGATGCTGTAAATTCAGCAGGATATTTACATTATGATTCACATGAAAAAAATATATTTGTTATAGGTCATGGTAGAAATGCAAGATGTAAATTAATTGATTTTGGTGAAGCAGGGCCCATGACTGAAGCAGTAGATAAAGAAAAATATACGTTTGATATCAAGAATATGGTATTTAAAATAGTAGCTGGCTTGTTTGGCTTGTTAATAAATCGGAGTGAAGAAACTAGTGATTTTAAGAGGTATTTTTCTATACAACTTCCTAGTGATATGTATCAATATGATAATAAAAAGCTTCTAGGAATGATTCAAACCGATACTATTATAGATGAAATATTTAGTTTATGTGGACGGGATGACTTTGTAGAATATATTATTATACCTAATTTTGCGAATAGAGAAGCTTCTAATAAGCCGCTCATAGCTGAAGACCCAGGACCGCATCGTACAGCTAAAGGGTTATTTGGGGTTAGAAAAGGTGGATACAAGAGGAAAACAAGGCGTAGAAATAAGAGTAGACGCAATTAGTTTCTACGTTGAGTATAAAAGCGAAGTAAATATGTAAAGTATATGTTTAATATTGCATTATCGATTATATCATACGATATCTGGTTTTTCATTTCACATGTAGTCTTACACAAATACGCATACCCTATTCATAAGTTACATCATGCAGCAAATGCAGATACTCTTCGGTGGTCAGATACGTATATAGCACATCCTGTTGAAGATATGGTTCAAGGCGTCGGCATGTTCTTTCCTTTTGTATATTATACGTATACAATTACTGATGTTGTCTTAGTGTTAGCCATTTTAAATGTAAGAGGAATGATTCGACACGATGTGAGAATGGCATGGTTAACGAACCATCATATACTTCATCATAAATATATGGATTATAATTATGGTGAGTTTTGGATTGATTATTTATGCGGAACATTGAAAGATGAGTCTGATTTTGATTTTGATTCTGATTCTGATTCTGATTTATAATTGGCCCTACCGTGATTCGAACACGGGTTACCAGATTCAAAGTCTGATGTACTAACCACTGTACTATAGGGCCATTATGTATTCTAAATACACAATGGCCCTAATTAAGAATAGGATTTCTCTTTATACCGGATTCATAATTCATCGTGCATTCCTCGAAGAAGTTGTACTGACGGAATCTCAAATACATATATAATTAAAATATACACAATACATATTGTAATTAGATATACACGAAGCATTCGTATCTGTATGTCTTATACAATAACTTTCTTAGACCCGCGTAAATAAAAGGCAAAAAAGCAAAAAGGCAAAAGGCAAAAAAATGATTTTCCCGCCCCGCGGTATGAAAGTCCAAACCTTATCAATAAACTTTCTTAGACCCGCGTAAATAAAAGGCAAAAAAGCAAAAAGGCAAAAGGCAAAAAAATGATTTTCCCGCCCCGCGGTATGAAAGTCCAAACCTTATCAATATGGCCTATAGTATGAGAGTTCTAAAGAGAAGTGGTCAGGAGGAGGCTGTTAGCTTTAACAAGGTGCTTCAACGTATTCGTAAGGCATCCAAGGATCTTAGTATAAATCCAGATGTACTTGCACAGCAAGTGCTGAGTCAAATCTATGACGGTGTTAAAACAAGTGAGATTGATGAATTGACCGCACAACTTGCCGCCAGTTTGTCTACCAATCACCCCGACTGGGGAACTCTTGCGTCTAATATTGTAATTAGTAATCATCATAAGAAGACATCTGATCGCTTCAGTATTGCAATGCTTGAACTGTCAATGCAGCCAAAGGGTTCCTATATTCATCAAGACATTGTAGCTCTATGCAGTGACCCTACTACAGCCGATCGCATCGATTCCGCCATTGATTACCAGCGAGACTATTTGTTTGACTATTTTGGATTTAAGACATTGGAGAAGTCGTATCTCCTGCGTGACGCAAAGCGCGTCATCAAGGAGCGTCCACAACATGTATGGATGCGCGTGGCTCTAGCACTATGGACAACGAATCTGGATAGAGCATTTGAGACATATAATGCTCTGAGCATGAAGAAGTTTACTCATGCAACCCCTACACTCTTTAACAGTGGAACACCCAGGCAACAATTGTCGTCTTGCTTTCTCTTGACTATGAAGGATGATAGCATTGCCGGTATCTACGATACTCTCAAGGACTGTGCAACCATTAGTCAACATGCAGGTGGTATTGGTCTGAGTATCCATAAGATTCGCGCCAAGGGATCCATTATTCGAGGAACAAATGGAACGAGTAACGGAATTGTTCCCATGTTGAGAAATTTCAATTCTACTGCACGCTATGTTGACCAGTGTTTTACACCTGACACACTTGTATATACACTAAATGGTCCAAAGGAAATTGAGCATATAACTGTATGCGATAAGGTACTTACGAGCAAGGGTACATATGAAAATGTAAAGCTGCCAGTTCGACACGAGTATTCTGGTACGATGCTTGAACTTCAAGTTAAGAATAGTATTTACCCAGTCCGTACTACCCCAGAGCATCAAATCCAGGCTCTTACTAACCAGGATAAGGGTCTAAATCACGATGTTATTAAAAATAGACTTGAAAAGAATTATGCAAAGATTGAGTTTCAAGATGCAAAGGATCTTCGCATTGGAGATTTCATCGCATTTCCTATTCCTACATATGAACTCGATAATATGTGTATAAGTGAAGAGGATTGTCGCATGTATGGTATCTTACTTGGAGATGGCTATATTTCCAAAACTCTTGCTGGGGTATCATTGAACACTGTAACAAAGATTGATGCCTATACATTTGCAAAGGGATATTTGGAAAAGAGGGGTATCAAGGTCACTGAAACTTATGATGTGGAATCTCCGAATTGCATCAAGGTACATTGGTCGCCAAATCATGCGGGATTTAAATTTACATCTTCGCAGATATATGATTCGGATAAACTAAAAGCATTTGATCCAGGCTTCTTGCATCTACCGAGGCAAAAGATACTACAAGTGATTCGAGGATTGTTGGAAACGGATGGGTGCATTGGTGAAAAGGAGGTTACACTTGAACTTACGTCTCAATCAATCATTGAGGCTGTTCGTTACATGATGCTTCGTCTAGGAGGATTGTGTTCTGGCTATACTCGCAATCGTGTTGGTAGCGTTTCCTCCTATAAGAATATAACTACTCGCCTTGAAACAGTAGTTATTCGTATCCCACGTATTCCTGAAATTCTAGAATTGTTTCCTCACGCACCCGAAAGTCGCTGCTTCTCATTTCTTCGTTATGAAAATATGCTGCTTTCGCGCATCGAAGATATCTCTGAAACACAATATTCTGGAGTGGTTCATGACTTTGAGGTTGAATCTCCACATGATTATGTCGTTTCTCACTTGGGCATTGCACATAACGGTGGCGGCAAGAGAAACGGTTCCTTCGCCATTTACCTTGAGCCCTGGCACGCAGACATTGAAGATTTCCTCAAGTTGAAGTTGAATACTGGCATGGAGGAAGATAGGGCACGAGATTTGTTCTATGCTCTCTGGATTCCCGATCTCTTCATGAAGCGCGTCGAGGCAAATGTAGACTGGACTGTCTTCTGCCCCGATGAGGCTCCAGGCCTTGATGATGTATGGGGAGAGGAGTTCGAAGCACTCTATCACAAGTATGAGGCTGAGGGACGTGGGCGCAAGAAGTTGAATGCCCAGAAACTGTGGTTCCAGATTCTGGATTCTCAGATTGAGACAGGTACTCCCTATCTTCTGTATAAGGATCCTGCAAATGCAAAGTCTAATCAGCAAAATCTAGGCACGATTAAGAGTAGTAATTTGTGCACAGAAATCATTGAGTATTCAAGCCCAGATGAGACGGCTGTATGTAATCTTGCAAGTATATCTCTTCCAAGTTGCGTTAGTGGATCCGCCTTTGATTTCGATGAACTGAGAAAGATTGTTCGTATTGCAGTCAGAAATCTGAACAGGGTTATTGATATTAACTACTATCCTACTCCAGAGACTAAAAAGAGTAATATGAGACATCGCCCTGTTGGTCTCGGTATTCAGGGTCTCGCCGATGTATTTGCTATGCTGAAGCATGACTGGGAATCTCCTGCTGCCGCAGACTTGAATCAACGCATTTTCGAGCATATGTATTTCGAGGCAGTCGCAGAGTCTGCTCGTATTGCTGCAGTTGAAGGATCTTACAGTACATTCGAGGGTTCTCCTGCATCTCAGGGTCGCCTGCAACCTGATCTATGGAATGTAACACCATTGACTGAAAAGGATGGTAGCCTCGACTGGGCATCTCTGCGCGCCCAAGCCAAGGCAGGGCTTCGTAATTCACTTCTTGTGGCACCTATGCCTACTGCAAGTACATCTCAGATTCTCGGAAATAATGAGTGTTTTGAGCCGTTTACAACGAATATTTATACTCGTCGTACCCTGGCTGGAGAATTCACTGTTCTGAATAAGTATCTTCTTACCGAACTAAGGGCTGCTGGATTATGGTCTGATGGTCTGAAGAATGAGATTATTGCACGAAATGGAAGTGTACAAGGTATCGAGTCTATTCCCGCTGATATTCAAGCTCGTTATAAGACTACATGGGAAATAAAGCAGAGAACCTTGATTGATATGGCTCGTGATCGCGGTGCATTTATTGATCAGTCACAGAGTTTGAATCTCTTTGTTGCTGATCCTACTTATTCCAAGCTCACAAGTATGCATTTCTATGCATGGAAGGCTGGACTTAAAACGGGTTGCTATTATTTGCGCTCAAAGGCGCCAGTAGTAGCACAACAGTTTACGGTTGATCCTCGATTGCTCAGTGCAATTTCTACAGGAGGAAAGGTCGATATTGCATCTGATTCTGAACCAGAGCCAGATTCAGACGATGAGCCGGTGCTTGATCGTGCTCAGCAGAGGAAAGAGTTACTTGAGAAGTTGTCGGCTGAATATGATGCAGAGGTTGCAAAGGGGTGTTTGTCGTGTGGTAGTTGATCCTTTGGTAGTTGATCCTATCGTAGTTGATCCTATGATTATATATTAATTATAAATAGATAGAAGATATGTCAATAAATGCCTGTACTAGAAAAAAATTTAATTCTTCGAGTTCAATGGTATTAACAAATGCAGAATGTCTTTTTACTAAAAATAGACTACTTGAAAATATTCCTAGTGCAGAAAATCCAATGTTAATTATAAAATATGGACCTACCGGTTCGGGTAAAGGAAGTGAAAAAGTTAAACAAGAAATAGAATCGCTTGGTCAAAACATAGACGATTATGTCACTTTGGAAATTGACTTATTAGTAGAATCTATTAATTCATATAGATCTAAGACAGTTTCTTTAGACCGCTGAACATTTCAAACCGGCAGTTAGCCTAATAGTGTATTTCTCAAAAGGGGTCTCCAATCAAACCTTTCGCTAGCCTTCATTCTCAAATAAATATCTACAACAGTAAATACAGTGTCCTCGCCAAAGTGGCCGCTGTATTCATTTTTCACAAATGGACCCCCCTTTGAGATAAAGTCTTTGCAAATAGTCCTCCTCTTTTCACACCCTAAGAAACACTCGTTGCCACCACTTGTATTATATCCGTCTAACTTCCTGTATTTGTAGTGGCCATCTTCGTGACAAAAGTCGCAGTACCACTTCTTTCGTGTTAAATCGCCACACAGGGCGCAATTTAAGCGCTTCTTATACCAAAGGTGCATATCAAGGCATCTGCTGTGATAAATGTGACCACAGGGCATTTTGATATAATCCCAATCGGAACGCTCTTCCATACACGATGCCCTACACTCATGAATCACAGGTTCCCTAAAACGGTTTATTGTTCCATCTTTCTCCCATTCCATACTCCATACCCAGACTCTAGCATCGTTGCAACGCACATCATCTGTAAAATCCATTTTGTGACTCATAGTTAAAGGTGATTTGCGCATCAATTTTTTTATTAAAGTAAATGCCGGTTTGAAATGGCCACGGGTCTAAAACAAAGAAAAAATAAAGGGTCTCTATTGATTTTTCTAAAGATTGTTTTACTCCATGTTGGTTTTCAGATGGCTGGTATTTACAGTGTAGTATTTCCTAAAACCACATAAATATTCTCTTCTATAATAGTGTAATGTCATCATTAGTATACGGTGGCCTTAAATATATTCGAGTAAGACATGCTGTCCATTGTGTACTATGCAAAGATACAATTGAATCAAAGGGATATCATGATTTCAAGTATTGCTCTTGTGGCGCGATTGCCATTGATGATGGACGGGTTTTAGGAGATCCGAAAGATATCGAAACTAGAAATATATATTGTGCTACTATAAATGGAAAAAAGCTATGGCTTCCTGAAGAAGCTTATTTAGACCCGTGCTCATTTTAAATTGCCGTTTTTTATAAAGAATTACTTCAAATAGGAGAAGATGGTGTAGCCAAACGAGCAGGTGTATATTATAACTTTGTATGTAGAGAAACTAATAGGAAAAAAGGCACAAGAAATACGATTAGTAGCATATTGAACTAATTCTTTCTTTACTTTGTATGAGCCTTCTTGCCTTTCTTTTCTAGTTAAATTATTATCTATTTTATATTTATTATACCATAATCTCAATGTATGACGATTACAGTGAAACACCCTACAAGTTTCAGTAAAGTTTTCAGACTTTTCATAATGCTTTATAGCAGTTAGTTTATAATCAGAAGAGTGTTGTTGTCCCACCATTGCTCCTTACTAAAAACGGCAATTTAAAATGAGCACAGGTCTAAATATCCTCAACCGAAATTCCTGCCAATCCATGAATAAATGTTAAATATTCCTTGGGAAATCCCCAGAAACACGAAGGAGGTCCATCAGGGATTTTCCTCGAAGACATATTTTTTCCATGAGAAAAGGCAACAATGCATTGCTGTGGAGGTAATTCAAGAACATCCTCCTCTCGCCCATCAAGAAATCCCTCTCCCTCGGAAATAGACGTAGATGGAAATTTCTTCTCCTCCCACCAAGACTTCTTAAAGGTAAGAGTCGCCTCAGATATTCTCTTTTTTAACCCTAGAGTAAACGGTGGAGAATTTACTGCACTTATTCCCCTGACTAAATCATAGCATGCGATTGTGGTACATACACATGCTTTGGGAGACCATGGATGCGTCAGCCAACTTACACGACGTCTAAAACTCGTTCTAGGATAATGGTCATCATCATCCATCATTAAAATAATATCATGCTGTGCACGATTCACGCCGATATTTCTCTTTTCTCCAATATCAGTCTTCCCTTCCAGAGGAATGTAAGAAACACTCATTGGAGCAGCATTTCTCCCGAATTTGATAATCTTATCCGAAGCCTGCTCATCGACATTATCTGAATCCTCTACAACTACCCATTCAATCTTTTGCTTAGGATAATCAGTCAATAGTAAATTATGCAGACACAGTTCGACGAATTTACGCCTATTATGTAAAAGAGTAACAATACTAATACATGGAAGATCTGCATCAGAAATTATAGGAGGGAGAACGCTCTCTTTCTCTTTCTCAACATGTACAAATAGAGTTGATAAATACTCTTGTGTTTCGCGCGTAAACCTATCAAGACGCTCATTAACTGCATTTTTTTGAAGAACACATGTCTCTTGAATATTTGATTCAAGGAATGCCTTTACAGCAAGTTCCAGATGTGATTCTAAATGTTCAAACGTATCAAGAAGTCCCTCCTCCTTTGGAACAAGTGATGCTGGAATTAAATAGGATGTCTTTGGATTCAGAACTTCCTTATAGGTAGGCAATGCATTTGCAATTAAAAATGCACCAGCAGCAATGCCTTCATGTGCTACAAGGCTCAGTGCTTCAGACGCGCTTATAACAATGTGACAGGGATAATGAGCCTGAAGAGAACGTATATCAGAAGTATTCAGATCCTTTACACTTACATGCACATTCGCTGAATAAATAGAAAAAAGGGGATCCTTTGTATACACATGCAGAGGAGGCCAGTCTTGTTTCCATAGAGAAATAACCTTTTCTGCAGCCATTCTCTTATGCAACGATGCACCTGCTAAGAAAAGAAAGCCCGTAGAATGATCGGTTGGCCTCTCATACATATCAAATGCAGCCGGCTTTACAGGAGATGTCCATGGTAAAACAATATGAGGAACTTTTACAGAAAACCGTTTCGCATCTTCTTCGCATTTAAAAATAAGAAGATCCATATGCTTCAAATAAGAATTCCATTCAGAATTCCACCATTCTGGGTTAACAATGCAGACATTTTTAGTTGCCCATGGCATCCATCCATATACAGGAATCTCAAAGTGAAATGCAATATCGCATGGCACAGGAGGTTCCAATGGATCGGCGTGGCGAATATTGGCTTTCAACGATATCAACGATGTCAACGATGTCAAACATGATTCGAGTAAAAGTGCGTCCTGTTGAAGACCATGTAGCGCAGCCTTTTTTTGGTATAAAAACACAATTGACAGTGGATTCATCTACAGTGTATTCTTTC
>Ga0209296_1002262_pt1 | contig 13966 bp, 12 predicted proteins | sample S_130206_EF_Meta_FD_187319 | JGI IMG/M metagenome (GOLD analysis project Ga0209296, IMG submission 187319) | Freshwater microbial communities from Lake Simoncouche, Canada to study carbon cycling - S_130206_EF_MetaG (SPAdes) (version 2) | ecosystem: Environmental > Aquatic > Freshwater > Lake ...
GCTACTTTTATTAAATCAGAAAATAACACAAATAACAAACAAGTACCGAATACTAAAATTCTATACATTAGCGGACTTTCGGTTTCTTCAGCATTTGCACTAATTGCCGCGGTCCATGCAAACCAAAATAAAAATACGCTTGGGTTTAAAGTATTCATAAAAAAGCCCGATAAAAAAGTAGAGACCAAATCTCTTTTACTCATTAGCTTTTCTTTACTATCCTCTCCCCCTTCAAAAACTATTTTTTTAAAAAACAAAGTATACACACTCATGACCAATAAAAATCCAGCACCCAGCATGGCAATGAAGGCTTTATGTGCTAAAGCCAATGTAAAAAAGGAAGTAAAAAAATTACAAATAAATAATAAGCTAATATCACTTATAGAAACACCCGCTACAAAAACATAACCCGCCTTATGTCCATTGGTTAAACTTTGTTTAAGTATCGCAAAAATAACAGGTCCTATAGAAATACTCAAGATAAGCCCAAGTAATAAACCTTTTAAAATGGGGGCTATCATAAATTAAGCTATAAATTTTTTCCAATCGTTTAGTAAATCACCTTTAATAACTCTTGGAAACTTATGCTGGCCGCCCACCTTGCCCTTGCTGCTCATAAAATCCATAAATACATTTTCTTTTAATACAGTTATAAAAACTTTCTTTAAAGCACTTTTTCTCTCAACGGCATAATCATCATTTAATTCAATTAATTTCTGATCAATATTTTTGATAAGTAAGTCGCCGTCAACAGCGTCGTCACAGGCAACATACCAATGATGTGCAAATAAATTTTCAAAAGGCTCGCCCGTTACGCCAAACTCCGGAATAGAAATATTCATTTCCTCACTTACTAGTTGAATGGCCTTATTCATATTGTCTACACTAAGGTGTTCACCCACTAAACTTAAAAAATGTTTAGTTCTACCTGTTATAATTATTTCTGCATTGGCCTTATCAATAAAACGAATGGTATCTCCAATTAAATATCGCCAAGCGCCTGCAGCGGTACTTATTAAAATGGCATAATCTTTATTTTCTTCAACTTCATGAATTAATAAAGCATTAGGGTTTTCTACCATCTCTCCATTCTCATCAAAGTTGTTATCATCAAAAGGAATAAATTCAAAAAAGATATGTTGGTTAAAAGACAAACGCATGCCCACTCCATTTTGTTTATCCTGCCAAGCCAAGAAACCCTCACTTGCCAAATAAGTTTCAATATAGGTAATGGGCTTACCTAATAATTTTTCAAAACCATGCTTATAAGGCTCAAAGCTTACCCCACCGTGTGCAAAAAAAGCCAAGTTGGGCCATATCTCATGAATATTATTCAGCTTATACTTTTCAATCACCATTTCAATACACATCTGTATCCAAGCAGGAACCCCTACAATAAATCCAATATCCCAGTCGGGTGCTTTTTCTACAATTTCTTTTAGCTTCTTATTCCAATCTCTTTCTTTGGCAATTTTTTTACCAGGTTTATAAAAAGGCTGAAACCAAATAGGTGCTTTTTTAGCGGTAATACCACTTAAATCCCCCGCATAATAACCAGCGCCTTTTTGTAAATCGGTACTTCCGCCTAGTGTGAGCCAACCCTTACTAATGGAACCAAAACTTACATCGTGATAATTAAACAAACTAATCAGTTGTTTAATCATAATAATTTTATTGCCTCTTAATAAATCGTTAGTGATAGGAATGTATTTACTGGCAGACTCGCTGGTACCACTACTTAAGGCAAAGTATTTTATTTTACCTGGCCAACAAATATCGGATTTGCCCTCAAGGGTTAAATGCCACCAGTCCTTATAAATTTTATTATAATTATAGGCAGGCACCGACTCTTGAAAAACTTTATCTGGCCTTCTTCCTAATAATATTTTATCAAAATGAAACTTTTGTCCAAAGGCAGTATACCTAGCTCGACGCAGTAATTTTTTAAGTACGCGTAGCTGTGCTCTTTTGGGACTTCTTGGGGGAATGCCCAAAGCTTTTTGAATGCTTTTTGGTAGGTTAATCTCAAAAATCGGCATCTACAGAATCGGGTTTTATTTTTTAAAGATTATCTGCAAAAATAGGAATGTTATTCGAGCAAACGAACCTACTTTTGCCATATGATTAAAAATACACTTTTAAAGGCCGTGGAGGCCGGTGGCAAAGAGCTAAAGCATTTTTTTAACGGATCTTTTACAATTGCTAGCAAGGGTTCTCTGAACGACTTAGTCACAGAGGCCGATCATGCAGCAGAAAAAGCCATTTTCAAAGTGATACAAGAGGCATTTCCCTCTCATTTTATATTAAGTGAAGAAACGGGTGAAATTAAACAAGACTCAAAAATTAAATGGATCATTGACCCAATTGACGGCACTATTAATTTCGCCAATGGCATTCCTATTTGTTGTGTGAGTATTGGCGTGGAAGAAGAAGGTAAAATGATATTAGGTGCCGTGTATAATCCCATCATGAATGAAATGTTTATTGCAGAAAGAGGAAAGGGCGCTACATTAAATGGTAATAAAATTAGCGTAAGCGATAAAGATAATTTATTGAGCAGTTGTTTGGTAACGGGTTTTCCTTATCAATATTTAGATTCAGAAAATGGACCTCTACAAATTTTTGAAAAATTAATTCGCAAGGCGATTCCGGTTCGAAGATTAGGAAGTGCCGCCATAGATTTATGTTGGACAGCGGCTGGAAGATTTGATGGATTTTATGAACATAAACTGCAAGCCTGGGATAGCGCAGCTGGTTTTTTAATGGTAGAAGAAGCGGGCGGAAAGGTAACGGACTTAAAAGGAAACCCCTACAGCCCATACCAGTCGGGCATTATAGCTACCAATGGAAAAATTCATGATCAATTATTACATGTTATTACAGGTGGAAATTTATAAATTATTTTATGTCAACAGAAAGAACTGAAATTGATAAATTAGGTGAGTTTGGTTTAATAGATCATCTCACAGAAAATTTTGAAACGCATAATGCATCCACAATTTTATCTATTGGAGATGATGCAGCAGTCATAGATCATTTTGGAAAACAAACGGTCATTACTACCGACTTGTTAATTGAAGGAGTACACTTTGATTTAATGTATACACCTTTAAAACATTTAGGCTATAAAGCCGTGGTGGTGAATTTAAGTGATATATATGCAATGAATGCAACACCCACTCAAATAACTATGAGCATTGCATTTAGTAATCGTTTTAGTTTAGAGGCATTGGAAGAATTTTATGAAGGCGTGAATATTGCTTGTGAAAAGTATGATGTGGATTTAATTGGAGGCGATACTTCTACTTCTCAAAAAGGTTTTATTATTTCAGTGACCGCCTTAGGAGAAGTAGCACCAGATAAATACATCAAACGCAGTACCGCTGAAAGTGGTGACCTGATTTGCATTTCAGGCGATTTAGGTGCCGCCTTTTTAGGCCTTACGCTTATGGAGCGTGAGAAACAAATATTTGTAGAGAACCCGCAAATACAACCCAATTTAGAAAACGAAGATTATATCGTAGGTCGTTTATTAAAACCAGAAGCTAGAAAAGATATTATAGAAATTTTAGAAAATCAAAATATACTACCTACTTCCATGATGGATATTAGTGATGGACTTAGTAGTGAGCTATTGCATTTATGCAAACAAAGTAATTTGGGCTGTAGAATTTATGAAGAGAAAATTCCTATTCATGATGCTAGTCGCGCGGCTGCCTTTAAGTTTGGTTTAGACCCCACTGTTTGTGCCTTGAATGGAGGAGAAGACTATGAACTTTTATTTACCATGAAACAATCCGATTACGATAAAATAACCCTGCAAGAAGAAATTAGTGTGATTGGTTATATGTGTGATAAAGAAGAAGGCGCTAAATTAATTACCAAGGGTAAAAATTTATTTGATATTACCGCACAGGGTTGGAATGCTTTTGGAAAATAAACTGCGCCTAGGCTACCATCATTTTTATTAAACTAAGGTCTTCGCTTAAGCAAGCTAGGTCTGCTTTTGCGCCTATTTCAATACTGCCTTTAATAGTAGCATGTTTCATTACTTTAGCTGGATAGACACTACACATTCTTATCGCTTCTCCTAATTCAATACCCACTTTATCTACTAAGTTTTTAACCGATTTTAATTGAGTTAAAGCAGAGCCACTTAAAATGCCCTTGCTTTCATATTTATCACCTACCAGTGTATGTTGATACATACCGGTACTAGTGCTAGTCACTGCATCGGTGATACAGAAGAGTCTATCACCCATTATTTTTTTAGCAATTTTAATGGCAGCAAAGTCCACGTGGTAACCATCTGCCACTAAACTACACATAGCAGTGGGGTGATTAAACAAAGCGCCCACCATACCAGGTGCACGGTGTTGTAAACTACTCATGGCATTGTATAAATGGGTGCCTACTGTTATACCCTTATTTAAAAAATGAGTTGCCATTTCATAACTCGCATTCGTATGTCCTGCAGAAATTATAATATTATTTTTTTGAATTAAATCAATAATTTTTTGATCCACTACTTCGGGTGCAATGGTAATCATGCCAATACAATCTTTGCCATATTCAAGAATGGCTGCCACCTCTTCATAAGAAGGGGAGTGAATAATTTCGGCTTGGTGTGCACCTTTTTTCTCTACATTAATCCAAGGCCCTTCAATATGGAGCCCCATACAACCCTTGCCACCATTAGCTTTATAGGCTCTAACAGCATCAATTGACTTTATAATAATATCATTAGACTGAGAAGCAATGGTTGGTTGAAAATATGCAGCCCCACCTGCTAAACAGTTGCGATAAGTTTTTTCAATGGTATCCGCTTCTGGAAATTCAGATAATAATTTATCCCCGGCACCATAAATTTGAAGATCAATTAAGGCAGGTATTACAATAGGCATTGCATTAGTTCCATCATAGCCATCACTGCTAATATTTTTTATCAGTCCATCTTCAATAGTGACCAACACTTTTTCTAACCAAGCATCACCGGTAAATAATTTTTCGGCAGACAAACTTGTATGCATAAGACTTTTAATTTCTAATTATTGAATTTGAAAAAAATCGGCATCCTTCCAAAAAGGAAATTGATTTCTAGCAGTGGTAAGTTCTTCTTTTTGTAAAGTAATGGTAAAGACGTCTTCTTTGTAAGCGCAGTGGTAGAGCACTTCTCCAAGGGGTCCTACAATTAAAGAGTCTCCACTATGTGCTATATTATTACCATCTATTCCTACTCTATTCACTCCAATTGTATAACACTGGTTTTCAATTGCACGCGCAGTTAATAAAGTTTTCCATGCATGATTTCTTTTTTCTGGCCAGTTCGCCACATAAAGAAGTACATCATACTCTTCCCCTTGTTGACGTGCCCAAACAGGAAAACGTAAATCATAACATACTTGTAAATTTATTTTCCAACCTTTCACACTGGCAATTAATCTTTTCGTTCCTGCAGTATAATGTTGGTCTTCACCTGCAAAAGCAAACAAATGCCTTTTATCATAATAACCCAATTCACCATTGGGTAGCATCCATATAAGTCTATTATAAAAATGAGGCTCTTCTTTACTAACTTCTTCTTTGATAATTAAAGACCCTACAATAATCACTTTTTTCTCTGCAGCTAACTGCTTCATCCACCTAAGAGTAGGCCCATCCATGGTTTCAGCAAATTCAGTAGGTCGCATACTAAAGCCCGTACTAAACATTTCTGGTAAGATCACTACTTCTGTATACTCCTCAATACCCCTAATTTTTTGAGCCAACATTGCTAAGTTGGCCTCTTTATCTTCCCAAGATAATTCGGTTTGAATAAGGGAGAAACTAAGGGTAGATACAGACATTCTTTTTTCTTATTTACTAAAGGTACAATATTCAAATAAAATTCTTACTTCTTGTTTAGTGCTTGTAAAATGGGACTTATTAAATTCGATTCAAAGCCTCTTTGATTTAAAAAGGATTGCGTTTTAGCCATACGACTCATGCCTCTTTCGCCTTTTAATGAATTCCATTTTTTAGTAGCAAGGTTTAATAAAGCTTTTTCATAAGCATCTTCATCAATAGAAAGCAAGGCTTTTTTAATATTCACAGGACTTACTCTTTTTTGTTGCAAGGCATATTTTATTTTTTGTTTGCCCCAAGACTTTATTCTAAAATGACCACCCGCAAAACTCTCTGCAAACCTTGCTTCATTTAAAAAATTATCTGAAATTAAATCTGAAATTATTTCTTCCACTTCTACGGGGCTCATACCAAAACCATAGAGCTTATCTCGAACCTCTTGTTGGGCCCTTTCTTGGTAAGCACAAAAATGCCGTATCCTTTGTATAGCCTGCTCTTTGCCTATTCTAATCTTTTGCATTTTGTAGATAAGTATGTCAATAAGAAATGCTAAAATAGCTTTTTAATCTTAAGATTTTGCATTAGTTTCGTTAGTGTTATTTAAGGTTATTTTGGTCGGTCAAGGAAACAGTTTTCAAACCCTATTCCGAGCCAAAACCTACTAAAAAACAAAACGTATTATCCTATGAAATTCATCGTTTCTTCTTCTTCGCTTTTAAAACACCTACAACAAATTTCTGGTGTTATTAATACCAACACAGTGCTTCCTATCTTGGAAGATTTTTTATTCGAAATCGAAGATAAAAAATTAAATATTGTGGCCACCGATTTAGAAACGGTAATGCGCGTTCAAATGGATGTGGAAAGCAAGGCCAATGGTCGTGTATGTATTCCCGCTAAAATTTTAATCGATTCTTTAAAAAATATTGCAGACCAGCCCCTTACTTTTAATATAGACAAAAACTATAGTGTAGAAATTACCAGCGATAATGGTAAGTATAAAGTGATGGGAGAGAATCCAGATAATTTTCCGAAAGAGCCTACAGCCGATGATACCACTGGCTTTAACATGACTAGCAGTAGTTTGTTAACCGCTATTAATAAAACTTTATTTGCAGTAAGTGGAGATGACTTACGTCCTGCGATGACAGGCGTGTTCTTTGAATTAACTAAGGACAGCGTTCAGTTTGTAGCGACCGATGCACACCGTTTAGTGCGTTATAAAAGAACCGATACCAAGGCAAAACAAAATGCATCTTTCATTGTGCCTAAAAAACCTTTGAACTTATTAAAGAATGCTTTGCCTGACAACGAAGACCCTATTACTTTAAGCTTTAATAACAATCATCTTTTTGTAGACCATGGTTCTACACAATTAATTTGTCGATTAATTGATGCACGTTTCCCCGATTATAAAGTGGTTATACCAGCCGACAATCCTTACCGTCTAACAGTAAACAAGCATGATTTTCAAAACGCACTTCGTCGTGTAAATGTATTTAGTAATAAAAGCACGAATCAAGTGGCATTAAATATTACGGGTAATGAATTGCAAATGGCCGCTCAAGATATTGACTTTAGTTTTGAAGGAAATGAGCGCATGAGTTGTGAATATAAAGGAGAAGATATTCAAATTGCTTTCAATGCTAAATTTTTAATTGAAATGTTATCTGCTGCTGATACCGATGATGTATTCTTAGAACTTTCAACGCCTAGCAAAGCCGGTCTTATTAAGCCTTCTGAACAAGCGCCAGGTGAGGACTTACTTATGTTGGTCATGCCTTTAATGTTAAATAGCTAGTATAATCCCTACCCTATAAAGTGTTTATTTTTACACGCTTGAATATTCAAAACCCGGTGACCTAATCAATGGTACATCGGTTTTTTTATATACATTTATACTATAAAAAAACGAACATGCTGGATACTATAAAAAATTACTTTGAACATATACCAAGCGCACATAGGGCCTTGTTATTAGCAGGGGGTATTAGCTTTTTTTGGTTGGTAGAAATTGCAGTACCTCTATTTAATTTTAAATACAATAAGTTTAAACATGCGGGCCTGAATTTATTTTTTACATTCACCACCATTGTCATTAATTTTTTGTTTGCTTTAGTAATGGTAAAAGTGAGTGATTGGACAATAGCTAAAAATTTTGGATTACTACATATTATACAATTAAGCCCCTGGGTGGAAGCAATTGCGGGTTTATTATTATTAGATTTTATTGGTGCTTATTTAGTGCATATGATAGAACATAAAGTAAAATTTTTATGGAAATTTCATATGGTGCACCACGCCGATACACAGGTAGACACTACTACAGGCAATAGACATCATCCAGGAGAGTCGGTAGTAAGAGCGGTCTTCGCTATTTTGGCTGTACTTGTTTTAGGCACGCCTATCTGGATGGTAATGGTATACCAAAGCTTAAGTGTGGTACTTACTCAATTCAATCATGCGAATATTAAAATTCCAAAATGGTTTGATCAAAGTTTTGGATACATAATTGTCTCTCCTAATATGCATAGAATACACCATCATATTACGCGTCCTCAAACCGATAGTAATTATGGAAATATATTTTCTTTCTGGGACCGTTTATTAGGCACCTATAACTATACACCTATGAGTGAAATTACTTATGGGCTTGATGTAATGGACAATTCAAAAGACAAGTCAATTGCTTATCAACTAAAAGCGCCTTTTGATAAATCGATAAAATCAGATTACTAATCTAGTTTTAAAAGATAAATAAGATAAAAAAATAATGACTAAAATTGGAGCCTTTATTCCTGCCCGCTATGCGGCCACACGCTTTCCAGCAAAACTAATGCAGGCCCTGGGCGATAAAACAGTAATTAGACATACCTACGATAATACAGTGGCAACGGGCCTCTTCGATGAAGTGTATGTAGTAACCGATAGTGAAATTATATTCAATGAAATTAGTTCACATGGCGGTAAGGCCATCATGAGTAAAAAAGAACATGAAAGTGGATCAGATAGAATTGCTGAAGCGATAGAACATTTAACTATTGATATTGTAGTGAATGTACAAGGGGATGAACCCTTTGTAAAAAAAGAACCCCTTGAAAAACTCATTGCTGTTTTCAAAGATGATAAAGTGCAGGTAGCATCACTTATGCAAGCACTAACAAATACCGAACAAATTGCCGATCCTAATTATGTAAAAGTAGCCGTAGATAAAAATAGCAACGCCTTGTTTTTTTCACGCAGCGTTATTCCTTATGCAAGAAATACAGAACTTGCCATTACTTATTACGAACATATTGGGGTGTACGCCTTTAAAAAACAAGCCCTACTTGATTTTACCAATTGGCCCATGTCGCCACTAGAAGCTGCGGAAAAAATAGAATGCCTTCGTTATTTAGAAAACGGTGTTGCTATGAAAATGGTAGTTACAAGTTATATGGGTGTAGAAATAGATACCCCAGAAGATTTAATAAAAGCAGCGAAACTTTTAAAATAATTATTTACTGAAACCTTCTTTATAATATTAATATTTAACCATGAACAAAGGAAAATTATTTCAATCAACTGTAGTGGCCGCCTTGGCTGGTTTTATTTTTGGCTTTGACATGGTAGTTATTTCTGGTGCCGATAAACCTATTCAAGAGCTTTGGCATACTACACCTCTGTTTCATGGGTTTTTTATTATGTCCATGGCCTTATGGGGAACCGTTATTGGCTCTGTGTTTGCGGGCGCCCCCACTGAAAAGTATGGTCGTAAAAAAGTATTAATTTGGTTAGGTATAATGTTTATCGCATCTGCCATAGGATCTGCTTTTGCACAAGACCCTTATACCTTTTCTTTCTTTAGATTAATAGGAGGTATTGCCATTGGCGTTTCATCTGTTGCAGCACCTACTTATATTTCTGAAATTTCTAATAAAAATAATAGAGGAAAATTAGTGGGCATGTACCAGTTTAATATTGTCTTTGGTATTCTAATTGCTTATTTATCAAATTATTTTTTAGCGGGCTTTGGTGGTGCCAACGATTGGCGTTGGATGCTCGCAGTTTTATTAATTCCATCTATTATTTATACTTTAATGACACTGGGTTTACCAGAAAGCCCAAGATGGTTATTCTCTGTTAAAAACGACGAAGCAGGTGCTAGAGAAAACTTGGCCATTGTGGGTGTGGAAAATATAGATCAAACCATTCAAGAAATAAAAACTGCCTATGAGGAAGAAAAAGCGCAAGGCAGTATACAGTTATTTACTAAACATCACCGTAAAATTTTATCCATTGCATTTTTCGTTGCCTTTTTTAATCAGGCATCGGGTATTAATTTTCTTTTATACTATGCCCCTAGAATTTTAGAAGAAGCAGGCTTTGCTAAGAATAATTCTTTACTAAGTTCAATCTCACTTGGTTTAATGAACCTGGTATTTACATTTGTAGGTCTTTGGTTAATTGATCGCATTGGTCGTAAGACTTTATTAATTATTGGATCATTTGGATACATTATAAGTTTATCCATGGTAGCCTATGGTTTTATTAATCATAGCGCCCCCGAGTTCATGCTTAGTTTTTTATTATTATTTATAGCATCACATGCTATTGGACAAGGTGCGGTAATTTGGGTATTAATTTCAGAAATATTTCCTACTCAAATTAGAGCCAAGGGACAAGCCTTCGGTGCCAGTATTCATTGGGTATTTGCCGCGCTTATTACCTTGGTAACCCCTGTATTTTTAGATAGTGAAAATGGAATTTTCAAAGAGAATCCTTGGCCCATCTTTGCTTTTTTTACAGTAATGATGGCCTTGCAATTAGTTTGGATTATTGCTAAAGTGCCAGAAACCAAAGGTGTTTCCTTAGAAGAACTACAAAAGAAATTAGCAGAATAAATATTAATAAGATTGTAACTTTGATACTAGTAAAAAAATAAATATGCAGTTTCGTAATTTTAAAATGGTTGACTATGTGGTGTTTGGCCGTGGTTCTTTCAATCAAGTAGATGAAATTATTGCCCCACATCGTAAGGGCGATTTTCCAATGATATTTTTTTTAGATCATTTTTTTGTGGGCAAACCACTTGCTAGTAGAATACCCTTAAGAGGAAAAGATAAAATTGTATATTTAGATGTTACGCATGAGCCTAAAACTAAACAAGTAGATGCACTTGCTGCAGAACTGAAAGCAGAATTTGGAGAAGTAAGTGGTATCATAGGTATTGGTGGTGGCTCTACCTTAGATTTAGCCAAGGCTGTTTCATTAATGATGACTAATCCCGGTTCTTCTGCAGACTATCAAGGTTGGGACTTAGTAAAACAAGCAGGTGTATATAAAGTGGGTATTCCAACGCTAAGTGGAACGGGTGCTGAAGTAAGCCGCACCACAGTGCTTACAGGGCCTACGCGTAAACTAGGTATGAACTCAGACTTTACACCCTTTAATCAAATTGTGTTAGATCCTGAATTAACGAAGAACGTTCCAGCGAATCAACGCTTTTATACAGGTATGGATTGTTATATACATTGTATTGAAAGTTTAGAAGGAACTTTTTTAAATGAGTTTAGTAAAAGCTACGGAGAAAAAGCATTGGACCTATGTCAAAAAATATTTGTGCAGAAAGACAAATGGGATGAAGAAAGTGACGACCAATTAATGATGGCTTCTTTTGCAGGCGGTATGAGTATTGCATATAGCCAAGTGGGTGTGGCACATGCAGTAAGTTATGGTCTTAGTTATTTATTAGGCACCAAGCATGGTGTTGGTAATTGTATTGTGATGAATCATTTATCGGAATATTATCCAGCAGGGGTAGAAGAGTTCAAGCTAATGGTAGAAAAAAACAAAATTGAAATACCAACAGGTATTTGTGCTAATTTAACAGAAGAGCAGTTCGATTCAATGATAAATGTATCTATGGGCATGAAGCCTTTATGGGAAAATGCTTTGGGCCCTAATTGGGAAAGCATAATGACTCGAGAAAAATTAAGAGATCTTTACGGTAGGTTGTAACAACTTACTCTGCTTCTGCTACTACTTCTTTCACTTCAGGTATCATGCGCTTCATCATGCCTTCAATACCTGCTTTTAAAGTAACCATGCTAGATGGGCATCCGCTACAAGAACCTTGTAACATTAAATTTACGATGCCCTCGTTATAACTTTTAAATTGTATGGCACCGCCATCCATCTCCACTGCGGGCTTTACATAATTTTCTAATAATTCTTTAATACGCTTTACTACATCATCGTCATCTGCGTTAACGGTGTTGCTTGCTTCTTGCTTCATTTTAGCCACTTCTTCTTCATTCACTACCGCGCCACCATTTTCTAAATACTCTTTCAAGAAAGTTTTAATAGTAGGAATTACATCCTGCCAATCATCTTGCTCGGTGTTTTTTGTAAGGGTCACAAAATTACTGGCTATAAAAACACTTTTAATAAAAGGGAAACTAAATAATTCTTTAGCAAGAGGTGAGGCGAAGGCAAGGCTTTCCTCAGCAATGTCAATACTTTTTCCAGGATACAAAAGTTTGTTGGCCACAAACTTCATGGTTTCTGGGTTGGGAGTCATTTCTGTATAAATACTTACAATGGTATTGCCTGTGGTAATCATAGTTTCAATTTTAGTTCAATGCGTTTTAAAATTCAACGCGCTACAAAAATAATCAAAAAGCTTGCAGGAAGAGGGCTTTAGGCTAATTGGACCTTTATTTTTCCGATATCGAAAGACTTTTAGGGTACAATACTAAGCTTGGCGTAGTTCAGCATGATCTTTTTCTCGCCATTTTTATCAAAAAGGATAATGGCAATGGGGTTATGGGCCGAGCCCTCAATTTCTTTAATCACCCCAAATCCAAATTTTTGATGCTCAATTTTAGCACCTGCCTCTAGGGCCGAAGGATCACAGGCAGTGAAATTGGCCGATGGAATATGGTTTTTATTTAAAGTATGGGGCGCCACAACAGGTAAGTAACTAGGTTTAGACCCCTCTGTTTTTTTACTAGCAGCCTTTTCTGGATCTATCCAGCTTTTACTACTTCCGCCTTGCATTCTATCATATGCCGATCCCCATCCACTAGATTGATTTCTTGCCCCACCACCTGAACTGCTTTTATCAATTTGGTCTTCTGGCATTTCATCTATAAAACGGCTAGGATCGTTTTGTACTAATTGACCATATCTATAACGCGTGTTGGCATAAGTTAACCATAAATGTTTTTTAGCTCTTGTAACTGCGACATAAAATAATCTTCTTTCTTCTTCTAACTCTTCTCTAGTATTCACACTCATTCCACTAGGGAATAAAGATTCTTCCAACCCTACTAAAAACACGCAAGCAAACTCTAAACCTTTGGCCGCATGCACAGTCATTAATTTTACTGTATCCTCATTGCCGTTATCATTATCGGCATCGGTGATTAAAGTAATTTGTTGTAAGTAAGATCCTAAACTTTTATCGCCCAATTCACCATCGTCATTGCTTGGGCTTTCGGTCCACTCTTTAATAGAGTTTAATAATTCTTGAATGTTTTCATAACGCGCTAAACCTTCGGTAGACTTATCATTAAATAATTCCTTCACTAAATTGGTGTGCTTGCCTACTTGTACCGCTACATCATAAGCATTATGTTTGGTGAGTTGATTTTGAAAATACTTAATCATGGTTACAAACTCTTCAATAGCTGTAAGCGTACCTGCTTTAAATCCAAATCCTTTTGCTTTTTCTAGTACTTCAAAAAATGTAATGTTTTGTTCACCCGCTATGACCAAACATTTTTCCATGGTGGTTTTTCCAATACCTCTTGCAGGATAATTAATAATTCTTTTAAGTCCTTCTTCGTCCTTGGTATTGGCAATAATTCTTAGATAAGCGATATAATCTTTTACTTCTTTTCTTTGATAGAAGCTAAGCCCACCATAGATCTTATAAGCAATGCCCGTTCTTCTTAAGCTTTCCTCGAAGGATCTACTTTGTGCATTCGTTCTATATAAAATAGCAAAGTCCTTATTATAAAAATGATTTCTTAATTTATTTTCTTGAATGGCGTCGGCTACAAATTTACCTTCATCGTTGTCGGTCATGGTGCGCACTAGCTTAATTTTATCGCCAGCTTCATTTTCTGTCCATAAC
>Ga0209296_1002263_pt1 | contig 13958 bp, 7 predicted proteins | sample S_130206_EF_Meta_FD_187319 | JGI IMG/M metagenome (GOLD analysis project Ga0209296, IMG submission 187319) | Freshwater microbial communities from Lake Simoncouche, Canada to study carbon cycling - S_130206_EF_MetaG (SPAdes) (version 2) | ecosystem: Environmental > Aquatic > Freshwater > Lake ...
TTTCTGATGCTGCTAGTCTTGCTCTGATTTCTGCTAAGGATGCCATATTATGTTGCCTTTCTAAGTTGATTTAATATGAGTGATTTAAGTTGCCTTAAATGGTTGCCTACAGTGTTATTATACACATCACTGATTGTGTTTGCTACAAAACTGGTTAAATTACTTTTTTTACTTGGGTTGCCTGTGTGGCGCATGTGTTATTATAGCATGCACCACTTTTTATTGCAAGAGTATTTATGACTATTTCATTCCAGAAAGTGTTTTTAGGCGATCCAAGAAACTGGTGTCTTTATCCACTTCCTTCATCTTGCCCGAGTGACCATACTGGCCAGCTAAGGGTGATTTTTCTTCCAATGCACTGAGTGCGGCCTGTGCGGCTGTGGCTCCAGCTCCCCATGCAAGTCCACCAACTGCTGAATTTTTTATGTTATCCGAATCAGTGCCTTCGTCAGTTTCGTCTTTGGTTAAAAGGTGCCCGGCTGTGCCACCGATAGCAGCCCCAGGAAGTCCACCAAATGTGCCTCCAAGGCCAGCACCAACGGCTGTGCCCAATTCTCCTTCATTGGCCATAGATCCCCAGCACTCTTGGACACCGTGTACTGGACATGCTTCACCAGCTTCGGTCATGTTACAAGTGGAGTCATCGTACAAGATTGAATTGTCCATGCCACCATCCACGCTGTGTGCGGAACGGATTTCTTCTGGTGCATAGTCGCCTGCACTTTCACGCTCAAGACCGTAGTCTTCATCAGGAACACCACCAATGATACCACCGCCACGTAAATGGCTTTCTAGGTTCTGTGCTACCCATTCATATGGATCACCATCACGTGCCTTGGCTGTGCCATACGGCATGTCACCAGTGTCCATATAGTAGTCAAACAAGGCATCATATAAATCATCGTCTAAATCGCCACCTTGTTCAAAGTTGCGAACTTCATATTTGAAACGATCCAGGATATGATCAAGTTTTGATTTATCTTCGTCCAGCATGCGACCTTCGGTTAGGCCAGCGGCTCTGCGCAAGGATTTAATTGCGGTGTCTTCCGCTAATTGACTTTGTAGGCTATAAATCTTGCTCAATAGTTGTTGTGCTTCCTGTGGACTCTTGATCTTGACTGGATATGTTTTGCCTTGAAATTCAAATTGCGGTTGTCCTGAGCCTGCGGCTTTTAAGTGAGCTCTTGCAAACTCTAATGCTTCTTCTTTGGTACCAAACAACTTTTGTGCCAACCAGTTTAAGCCTTTGTATGTTAAGAAGCCACCAAGTGCGGCACCTGCGCCAAGCAATGCACCCGTGCCCAATGCTGGCGCAAATAAAGCGGTTGCGCCAACAGCAGTAGTTGCCATTGTAGCTCCTGCCATTGCTCCTGCTCCAGCAGCTGGCATCATTCCCATTGCCAATTTTGCAGAACCAGCTTGCCCTTGTCCTCGCTTAAAGTCGCGTAACTTGTCCCCAACAGCACTACCTGGGAACATAGCTTCTTCCAATTCACCTTCTGCTACACCTGTCTGACCCATGGCTTTGGCCACGTCGGCCTTGATTCGGTTGGTGACCAATTGGGCATAATTTTGTCTAGTTAATTCGGTACCTTTATCTCTATAGATGTGTTGTAGCACTCGTTCTGCTGTTTGAACAAAACCATTTGTGCGTTGTTGTCCAAGACCACCACCTTGTGCTATTTTGTTAATGAGAGTTGGATACTCTTTTTCTTGCCCAATGGCAATGTCTTTTGCATTTGAGAAGGGACTGTCTGGATCGCTTTTACCAAGACCAATATAGTCCATGAATCCTTCCTCTATGTCTTGCGTACCGTAGTGTGATTCAACCCAATCATACATCAAATCAAAAATTTCATTATTGTCTGGGTTGCCAATTGTAGGATCAAGTCCTGCCTTGATTGCTATGTTTTTATAAAGCTTTCTTGCTGCTTTTACAATATGCGGCGGCTCATCACCTTCTTCTGCTGCAAAATATAATAAATCGCGGCCTGGACCAGGACCAAGTCTGACTACTTCGTGGAAGAAATCTTCCACTGTGGCCGAAGGGTCTGTACGGGGAGGATTGTCCCAGTCTCCTGAGCTTTCTGATACTGCCTGTTCTTCTTGGTCGTCCAGGTCAGCCGGCAGGCTTTCTGGCGGATTCATTGTAGCATCAGCATCAATGTTCAACTGTTCGAGCACGGCACGCACATCAGGAAGGTCACTGAGTTCTTGCATACGGTCTAACACCAGTTGACGGCAGTCAGCATTTGGATCTTGTTGTGCTAGAGATTCTAATAGGTCAAACAATTTATCATCGCCTAGTAAATCATACAACTGCTCGGTGGCGTTGGTAGCATCAGCACCCACTGGTAATTCTGCACTCATTAGTTCCAGTAATTTTTGTTGGGATTCTGGTGTGTCTGGAGTGCTCCAGGTTCCTTCGACCAGGCGTTCAGCCCAGGCTTCAAATATGTTAGCTTCTTTCATAGCGTTTCCTTGTTGTTGTATACGAGCTAACACGGGCAGTGCCTGCTCAATCCTTGCGTCTAATGTCTGCTTGACAAACATGTGTTTTAAACTTTCAATCACTACATCCTGTTCGGTAAGATCTACTGGATTCCATGATTCAAAGTAAGTGGCATATCCACGACCAGTTCCTAGTCGTTTGAGATTTTCTTTTAGGCTTTTGCGATACACAGCGGCTTCTGATACCAACTGGGCAGTGTCACCTTCCAGTACAGTTTCTCTGGCCACACTTCGCTCAAAGCGACCAAGCACATTGAGTTCTTCTACTATGTCTACTATGTGTTGTCCACGGATGTCGTAGGGTCTGCCACCTTGGCGCACATGCTCCAGCATGGCGCGGCCACCCACTAACTTGGTAAATGGTAATTTGTACCGCTCACCTTCTACTGTTTCAATAAACAGGCTTTCAATATACAAATGACGGGCATCTGTTTCATCCAGATTGCGTTTATGCTTGATCATTAGTCTAGCTTCTGTGGGGCCAGCACTCCAGCTCATGTTTTTACGACCTTGCCAACTTTCAAACAAGCCTTCTTTGATAGCGGCCTGGCCTTGTAGGCTGTGTCTTAACTGATTGATGTTCAAGGGTCTAAATCCGTTGAAGTTTGTTCGTGTGGCAAAATGTCTCAGTTGCTCCATGAAAGCAAACCATTCGTTTTTGTCTTCGGGATCTTCCATGGTCTTGCCCAGGTTGTCACCAAAGTACAGTTCTAGTTCGTGTTCGGGAGTTAGTAATATAACTGCGGTGCCATAGTTTTTGCCACGGCTACTGCTCCAGTCAAATGCAAACATGTCAGCCATGCTAACATCTTGTGCGCCGTTTTGTGGGTTTGTGGGTACTTTTCCAGTGCGGCTATCTAGGGCCTGGAAGTTTTCGTAATCTCGGGTTACTAGTAGATCGTAGAGTTTTTTTTCTGTGGTTTCTTTTGCCATGGTCTTGTATTTAGCGCATCGTTGCTATGAACGGCATAGGAGGTATGTAGGTATCAGCAAAATCTCTCAACTGTTTGTCCATTTCTGGGTGATAGCCCTGTAACTGTTGCATCATTCTTACTGCCAATATAGTGCTCATTACCAAATCGTCTGATTCGCCCACCTTGGCTGCATAGCCCAGTCCACTTGCCACAAAAGTTTTGAGTTCGCTGATCAAAGCTCTACTACGCACTTTCATTTTGCCATTTTCAATCAGGGTTTTTAACTTGCTACAGGCAGTAAGTTTGCTCTTGTTTGTGGTGTTAAACCCTTTCCTGTACGAGTTATTGCTACGGTCGGACAAAAAGTATCCTTTTATATTTTCTTCGCCATACTGATTTATGCTGATCAAGGCAGCTTCACCAATGGTGTTGTTTTCCACGCTGTAGTATATGCTTTCGGGATTCTGTACTGTTTCGTTTAGGTGATTACATATAGACGCCAGCAATTTGATCTGCTCGGGTATGGGTGTGCGATTGTGTTTCCATTCAGCAATCTGTTCTGTGGTGTTGGCTTCAAATACCTGTATGGCTGCATTGTCTCCACCAGTGCCTAGACTAGGGTCTAGAGCTACAGTATAGATACGGTCTTTTTTGGGTGTCTGGTACCAACGTACTTGTCCCATCATACTAGTGGGTTCAGAGCCAGTCATTTCAACCAACTTGGCTGGTGCAATTAGTGTTTCATCAAATATCAAGAACTCACAGCCCATTTCACGTCTAAATCTATCATCGCCCAGCTGTGCTCGTTGTTCTGACGCCCATTTCTCATCTCTATCTGGGTGTTCATTCCAGTAACTGCGATAGGCTCTGAATCCATTCACGCCTATATCTGTAGGATTACCATACGCATCTTCGCACCGGTTGGCACCCTTCCACAGCAGAGCAAATTGATCTTCATCCGAATTTGGTGTGCTTGTGATAATTGCCTTACCACCAGTTGCCAAGGTAGGGCTTATGGATGTCCAAAATTCTTTGGCTATAGTGGGTCGCACAAATGCAAACTCGTCACAGTATAAGAGTGATATACTCATACCTCGGCCGGTGTTTTCAGTTGTGGTGGTTGACACTATTCGACTTCCGTTTTCGAAGTCCAGGTTACCCTTGTTGTAACTGGTCACACCGGCTCTGATATGATCCGGGCATAGTTCATAAGCATAACGTATACGTTGCATGATCTCCTGTGAGCCAGTGTATTTGTGTGCGGCAATCAAGATTGTTGAATCAGGATGGAACATGGCCATCCATAGCAAGTATCCAGCGGCACTGGTACTTTTACCAGTTTGCCTGGGCATCATGCTGATACTGAATCTGTAGTTGTGATAGGTATTAATTAATCGTTTTTGATATTCGAACGGATGATACAACATTTTTCCCTTGACCGGATGTTGTATATGAAAAAAGTTGTCCATGAAATACTCTGGACCAGTTTCAGGATCAGCACAGGCCACAAATTCAGTGAGTTGTTGATCGCTAAAAGAATGTCGTCGGTATGGTGCCTTGACTAGAGTATTTTCTTCTAGTGCCATAATAAACCTTCTAGTTCAGGCCAGCTCACAGCAAATTGACCTGCAGAATCTGGATGATATTCTGTTTCTAATTGTGTTATAAACTGATCAAGTTTTTCCAAGGCTTCTGGATCGGGTCTTGTCTGTGTTTTGTAATGGGCTAGGACTGTGTCAAAGAATTGCTGTTCTTCGGTATCAACTTGGCAGGTCTCATACATACGTTCGATTTCAACAGCGGCCAACTGTGCCACTTCAACTCCATAGGTCCGTGGATCTAACGGTCTGGGTCCATGTAGGTTTTGCCATTTTATGATCAAGCCACGTTCTTGGGCAAACTGTTTGATTTCACGTAAACGTGTTGCGTTAAACAGATTATACACTGCATGTATGCCACCCCAGTGTCCGTTATTACGCATAAGGTCCTGTACTAGATCAAGATTGTGTGTCATGGTCTTCCAATTGGCACCGTAACGCACATATTCAAATCGATCTTGTATGTTTTCAAAGCTGATACTCCAGCCAACATTGCGTCTTTTTGCCAGTTTCTGGAATATACTATTGTTTTCTAACTCTGTACTGAGATTGGTGATTATGGTCACTACACAATCATCGGGTATCACTTCCAGCAAACGATCATTTTCTTTTAACAGCAAGGGCTCTCCACCAACCAAGGCCACTTCTTTTACTTGATCGTAATGCTTTTCAATGTAGTCGCACACCTGTTCATAGTAGTGTCTTGTTCCTGATACCACAGGTTGTTTTAATATTGCGGCCCACTTAGAGCTGTTTGGAGGATCACAATAGTTACAGCTGAGATTGCAGGTGGTATTCCATCTGACATCGATTAGAGTAGGAAATTCAAAATGATCTGGGGCGGCTGTAGGATCAAAATCTTCATTTATTCCGTTATGCCAACTGCGTTCGCTGTCGCCACCTTTGGCTTCGCGATTTATACAGCCATGACAGTATTGTTCGTGCATGATGCCTTGGCGCAAGGTATCCTGTATTTCACGTAGAACAGGGCCGTTTAGTATTTGTTCAATTGTGTTTGTGTTGAGGTTGCCCAGCATATTTGGATTGCCGGCACAGCAGGTTTTGACATCACCGCGTGGATTGATGTGCAAGCCTCTCCAGGGAGATGCACAATAGGTTTTATTCATATATTAATTTATGACTACAACTATTACTGACCCAAATTAAAACGTATTCCTGTGGCCTGTTCGATTGTGGCCATGTTTGTTTGATATCGAGGCCAGTCTGTGGCCGGAGTGATTGTGTCGTTGGGCATGAGGTATGCTTGGACTTGACGACTGTTTTTTTCAATGATAATCTTGTATAAACGGGTTGGAATACCCAGTCCGTTACCGGTTACAGGGTGTCCGGGATCGTAGATGCCACCTGATATGATGTAGAAATCTGTGCCCGGCATCTGAGCCCATTGGCGTTCAGCTGTTTCTAACAGGCGCCAAGCACCGCGGTTGTTGTTGGCCACTTGGGCTACCATGTTGCTTAAAAAGAAGCTTTCGCTCATGACAGCATCGTTCTGTGTGTTGTTGCCAGCTGGTGCCATGTGTCCACGGTCGTGTGTGCGGCCCACTGTGGCATAGTCACTCAGCTGTGCCTGGCATTGTGGTAAGACGGCAGGATCTGGTCTAAAGTTATCTTTTCTTTTTGCTGGACCTGACATGGCGGCTACGGTAAGATGTTCAAATACCGCCACTGGTGCCTTGACACTACAGCGATGTATCACAGCATAGTTGGTCTTGCAAAGCTCTTGGTCGCCTGGTTCAGCTTGATATTCTGGTGTGCCGTTCACAGTAAACTGTGGGCATTGGACGTTGATCTGTGCCAGAACTGATACCGGAACAAATAGTAGTACGAGTAGTAAACTTTTCATGCCCTTAGAACGGTTTTGTCGATGATGTTTGTGTCACGGTTCCAACGTTGGTCACTGTCTGTGTGCTGGATGAGTCTGTGGTCACTACTGCACCTAGCATCAAGTATTTGGTATTGGCATTCGTGGTCAATGGTGCTGACGGCGCGGTAACTGTTGCACTGGTACTGTTGTATCTGGCTGCACCAATTGTGACTCTAAGATTGGTCATGTATCCTGGCCAGTATCCGCCATAGAATCTGCCTATCCAGTTACAGACGCCCGAGTAATCAAGATTGTTTACCTGTGTGCCACCACTGATACTGGTTCCGCCTGAGGCCGCAGTGGCCTGACTACAGGTCACATAAGAACTGGTATTGACAAAGGTGCCCACCCACATGGTTTCAACCTGAGTGCTGGCATTGCGATTGAGTATAATGTACTGCCACTTGTTGATCTGCAAAGTATTGCTAGGAAAAGTATAAGTCCTAACACCCAATCCACCATACTTGTCCAAGGTAAATGATTGTGCGTCAGCGTTAAATAGGCTTAGAGCACTTGCTTGATCTGTGGCAACCAAGCCCTTTTGAGTTGCATAACTACTGTTGTTGTAGAACCAGCCTTCTATGGTGTAGGCTCCAGATCCTGGAGCAAATCCCGGCGACATTGTTAGATACTGAGTGGAACCGTTGAATAATAAACTGCCGGCCAGCGGAAAATACGTTACAGTTGCTCCTTGACCCAACATCATTCCGGCCATGGCGCCCATTATGTCAACCCTGAACCGTTTACCATCCAGACGTTGGCTTCCACATTGATCAAGGTGGCCATGCCGTATGCACTCAGCACTCTGCTTCCGGCAGTTGCATTGCCAGCATAGTACAAGCTGACGCCAGTGCCTGGAGTGATAATGATATTGCCTGCTGCCCGTTCTATCACAGTGATAGTGGCACCAATTGGCCAGCTTACACTGGCATTGTTGGCAATGGTCAATGCTAGATTAGATGCTGATGTAGAATAATAATGCTTGCCAGCATCGGTCAATGCTAGAGTGGCGTTGGCTGCAAAAGAAACTTGTGGAATGTTCAAGTAACCAATTGTGAAGCCTGCTGTGGTACCGGATATGTTACCTGTTGCTGATATGTTACCCGCAGTAAGGTTGCCAGTGGCACTTATTAGACCAGCTGTTAGTACATTGCCACCTGTGACATTAGCAGTGGCACTTATTAGACCAGCTGTTAGTACATTGCCACCTGTGACATTAGCAGTGGCACTTATTAGACCAGCTGTTAGTACATTGCCACCTGTGACATTAGCAGTGGCACTGGTGTAACCTGTGACCTGGATGCCTTGTCCAGTAACATTGGCCACGGCATTGCCGGCGGCATTTATGATCAGCCAACCGCTGTTGGCTCCTGATCCTTGATAGTATGAGACATAGCTGTCCCAGGTTGTGCCACCAGCTAAGGTATATTCAGATCCAAAACGACCAATTTCTTGCCCTTGTGCGTCGGTTCCAGAACCGTTTTGTGATTGTACAGCCCAGCTTACGTTGCCACCGTATGCGTAGGTTCCGGTGACACCGTTAGCGCCAATGCCGGACCCCAAGTTGATTCGTCCTGCTGTAAAAGCATAAGTGCCAGGATTCCAACTGATGCCAGCACTGCCCTTGAATGGCAAGTTACCTGCTGTATTGGTTGCCAGTACTGGACGATATTCTTGATTGTTGCTGACCAATGATATAACAGCATTTACAGTCACGTTGGCTGCGGGCACTGTGCCTGTTACATTGTTACCAGTTAAACTGGTAAGAGCACTACCGTTGCCCAAAATGTTGCCACCAGTTATGTTGGCTGTGGCACTTATCAATCCAGCTGTGAATATGTTTCCACCGGTTATGTTGCCAGCCACACTTACTAGGCCACTTGTGATTATGTTACCAGGAGTGACGTTGCCCGTGGCACTTATAAAACCATCGTTACTTATATAGACCACTCCAGGATGGCTATCGCCAATAGTAATATTACCTATGGTACTTAAAGTTCCACCTAAGACATTGCCAGCAATTACATTACCTGAGGTACTTAAAGTTCCACCTAAGACACTGCCTATGATACTGGCGACATTGGCTCCTAGGTTTATGTACGTATTTAAATTAGCCATTTGTTTTTCCTATTATCCTGCGTTGTAAGTGCGCCATGTTGATCCGTTATAGAACAAGCCTACACTTTGATTATCGGTGCTCACAGTCATATTACCTGATGCCCCCATAATGGTTCCACCATTTGGATTGATAATCAGGTTGTTTGTACTGTATGTTCCGTTGCTATCAGCAAAGAATATGGACTGTCCAGTTGTGGGCGACGCTGGCAATGTTGCTGTGACAGCACCGCTGCCTGTGTTCACACCGTAACGACTGCCGGCAGTAGCATTAAAACTAGCACTTTGTATGCTGAATACTGCTTCTGCCACAATGTTGCTACCGTATACAGTACCACTGGTACTGATCACACCAGATCCAGCAAGCAAGTTACCACCTGTCACATTACCACCAGCTGACAGATATGTCATATTGATAGCACCGTATGTGTTAGCACCGTCAATGTTGCTGGTCAACGTGCCTGAGAACACTCCAGTAGTACCTTGTGCGCCTGTAGTTCCTTGAGCTCCAGTTATACCCTGGGCGCCAGTAGTACCTTGTGCGCCTGTAGTTCCTTGAGCTCCAGTAACACCCTGAATGCCTTGTGCACCGTCCGTACCTGTGGTACCTTGTGCTCCTGTAGTGCCTTGAGCTCCTGTAGTGCCTTGAGCGCCTGTGGTTCCTTGGATGCCCTGTGCGCCATCTGCGCCTGTGGTTCCTTGTGTTCCTGTACCTGTAGTACCTTGTGCGCCTGTACCACCAACACCCTGTGTACCTTGTGCACCGTCATTGCCTGTAGTTCCTTGAGCGCCTGTAGTTCCTTGAGCGCCTGTGGTTCCTTGAGCGCCTGTGGTTCCTTGGGCTCCATCGTTACCAATAACACCTTGTATACCCTGTGCTCCTATGGTGCCTTGTGCTCCTGTTACGCCTTGTGTACCCTGTGCACCATCGTTACCAATAACACCTTGTATGCCTTGTGCTCCAGTAGTACCTTGAGCTCCGTCCGTACCGGTTGTGCCTTGGGCTCCATCGTTACCTACGACACCTTGAGCTCCTGTGCTACCCTGAGCACCTGTGGTTCCGTTTGTGCCTTGTGCGCCATCAGTACCTGTAATACCTTGTGCGCCATCTGTACCTGTGATACCCTGAGCACCTGTGGTTCCGTTTGTGCCTTGTGCGCCATCGGTGCCTTGTGCGCCATCGGTGCCTTGTGCGCCATCGTTACCAGTTGTGCCTTGTGCACCAGTAGTGCCTTGTGAACCTGTACCACCAACACCCTGTGTTCCTTGTGCGCCATCGTTACCTACAACACCTTGTGCTCCAGTAGTACCATTGGTACCTTGTGCTCCAGTTCCAGTAACACCTTGTATGCCTTGAGCTCCATCATTGCCTACGACACCTTGTGCACCTGTAATTCCTTGAGCTCCAGTAGTTCCTTGAGCGCCATCCAAGCCATTTGTGCCCTGAGCTCCAGTAGTTCCATTAGTACCTTGTGCTCCATCTGCGCCAGTTGTGCCCTGTGCACCATCAGCACCTGTAATACCTTGAGCACCTGTGGTTCCGTTTGTTCCTTGAGCACCTGTGGTTCCGTTTGTGCCCTGTGCTCCGTCGGTGCCTGTAGTTCCTTGTGATCCATCCAGGCCATTTGTTCCTTGAGCACCTGTTGTACCAAGTGTGCCTTGAGCACCATCAGTACCTGTAGTACCTTGTGATCCAAATCCTACTGTGCCTTGTGCACCATCATTACCTACAACGCCTTGTGCGCCGGTTGTACCCTGTGCTCCTGTAGTACCTTGTGCTCCTGTAACTCCTTGGATGCCTTGGGCACCATCTGTGCCTGTAGTGCCTTGTGCACCATCTAGACCGTTTGTTCCTTGTGCGCCATCAGCACCTGTTATGCCTTGAGCACCTGTGGTTCCTTGTGAGCCAGCTCCGGTAGTTCCTTGTGCACCATCAGCACCTGTAGTTCCCTGAGCTCCAAATCCACCAATACCCTGTGTACCTTGTGCTCCATCTAGTCCTTGTGCACCGTCATTACCCACTGTGCCTTGAGCACCAGTTGTGCCTTGTGCGCCTTCAACGCCTTGTATGCCTTGAGCTCCTGAACCTGTGGTTCCTTGAGCTCCATTAACACCTGCGGTACCCTGAGCACCATCTGCTCCAAATCCGCCTACACCCTGTGTTCCTTGAGCTCCATCGTTACCTGTGGTTCCTTGAGCGCCGTCTGTGCCCGTAGTACCTTGTGCGCCATCGGCTCCAATAACACCTTGTGTGCCTTGTGCTCCTGATCCAGCAGTACCTTGAGCTCCGTTATTACCAGAAGTGCCTTGAGCTCCATCTGTACCTTGAGCTCCACCAACGCCTTGTGTTCCTTGTGCGCCATCGTTGCCTACTGTGCCTTGTGCTCCATCTGCGCCTACTGTTCCTTGAGCGCCGTCATTACCTACTGTTCCTTGTGCGCCTGCACCTGTAGTACCTTGTGCACCGGTTGTTCCTTGTGGTCCTTGTATCTGGCCAACGTCACTCCAAGTCGCACCATCATACACCCACAAATTGCCAGAATCTTCTGCAATCACCCCATTACCAGCAACAGCTCCAGGGAACGCTGCATTCAATGCCACCTGTGGAGTTGCCCCAACTGTGGCTATTGACCCAATAATAGTTACCGAAGTACCATCAGCACCTGTGGTTCCTTGTGTTCCTGTACCTGTAGTTCCTTGTGCGCCATCAATACCTGTAGTGCCTTGTGCACCGTCAACTCCGTTTGTGCCTTGAGCACCTGTGGTTCCTTGTGATCCAGCTCCAGTAACACCCTGGACGCCTTGTGCACCGTCATTACCAACTACGCCCTGTGCACCATCTGCTCCAGAAGTTCCTTGAGCACCGGCTCCAGTAACACCTTGAACGCCTTGAGCGCCATCCGTACCTGTAGTACCTTGAGCACCATCATTACCTGTTGTGCCTTGTGATCCGGCGCCAATAACACCTTGAGTTCCTTGTGCGCCATCTAGACCGTTTGTTCCTTGTGCACCATCATTACCTGTAGTTCCTTGTGCACCAGCGCCAATAACACCTTGTGTTCCTTGTGCGCCATCGTTACCTACAACACCTTGTGCGCCATTATTACCTACTGTGCCTTGTGCGCCATCGGTTCCAATAACACCTTGGATGCCTTGGGCACCGTCTGTACCTATTGTACCTTGCGCACCATCTGCACCTACTGTTCCTTGTGCGCCATCGTTACCTACAACACCTTGTGCTCCATCTGCACCTACTGTTCCTTGTGCTCCATCTGCTCCAGAAGTACCCTGTGATCCAGATCCAATGACACCTTGTGTGCCTTGAGCGCCGTCATTGCCTACAACCCCTTGAGCTCCTAATGTTCCTTGTGCTCCAGTAGTGCCTTGAGTACCTAATGTGCCTTGTGCTCCATCAATTCCGTTTGTGCCCTGTGCGCCATCAATTCCGTTTGTGCCCTGTGCGCCATCTGTGCCAGTAGTTCCTTGTGAGCCTGCGCCAGTTGCGCCTTGTGCTCCGTCAGTACCAATTGTTCCTTGTGCTCCATCGGTACCTGTAATACCTTGTGCGCCATCGGTGCCGGTAGTTCCTTGAGATCCATCTAGGCCGTTTGTTCCTTGTGCTCCATCAATTCCGTTTGTGCCCTGTGCGCCATCTGCGCCGGTAGTTCCTTGTGCGCCATCTAGTCCTGCGCCAGTTGCGCCCTGTGCTCCGTCAGTACCAACGGTGCCTTGAGCACCTGTTGTACCTTGTGCTCCTATAACTCCCTGTATGCCTTGTGCGCCATCTGTGCCTTGTGCACCGTCCGTGCCTACTGTACCTTGCGCTCCTGTTGTTCCCTGTGCGCCTTCAACGCCTTGAATTCCTTGTGCGCCATCTGTACCTTGAGTACCTAATGTGCCTTGTGCTCCATCTTGACCAATTGTGCCCTGTGCGCCATCAATGCCGATTGTGCCTTGTGCGCCGTCATTGCCAACAGTTCCTTGTGTTCCGTCAACTCCCTGTGCTCCATCTTGACCAGATGTGCCTTGTGCACCGTCATTACCAATTGTGCCTTGTGCACCGTCATTACCAATTGTGCCTTGTGCACCGTCATTACCAATTGTGCCTTGTGCACCGTCATTACCAATTGTGCCTTGTGCACCATCTGTGCCTTGTGCACCGTCCGTGCCCACTGTACCTTGTGCTCCGGTAGTTCCCTGTGCGCCATCAACACCTTGAGTGCCTTGTGTGCCATCAGTTCCTTGTGTGCCATCTACACCCTGTGCGCCAGTAGTACCCTGGCTTCCAGTTGTTCCTTGAGCTCCTTCACCCGTTGCGCCTTGTGCTCCGTCAGTACCAACGGTGCCTTGAGCACCTGTGATGCCTTGAGCACCAGTTGAGCCCTGGGCTCCATCAGTGCCTTGTAATCCGTCAGTGCCTTGTATGCCACCAGTACCTTGTGCACCTGTGGTGCCTTGAGCACCTTCAACTCCTTGAATGCCTTGTGCTCCGTCATTGCCTACGACGCCTTGTGTACCTGTTGTGCCTTGAGCACCTGTAGTTCCTTGAGCGCCTTCGACTCCTTGAATGCCTTGTGCTCCGTCATTTCCTATAACACCTTGTGCACCTGTTGTTCCTTGAGCTCCATCATTACCAATCGTGCCTTGTGCTCCATCGTTACCAATTGTGCCTTGTGTTCCGTCAACGCCTTGTGCGCCATCTGCGCCAGTTGTTCCTTGAGCTCCATCATTACCAATCGTGCCTTGTGCTCCGTCATTACCTACGGTACCTTGAGCTCCATCTGCACCTGTAGTACCTTGTGCGCCATCTGTGCCTACAGTTCCTTGAGCTCCGTCTGCTCCTACAGTTCCCTGTGCGCCATCTGCTCCAGTTGTACCTTGTGTGCCTGCGCCAGTTGAGCCTTGAGCTCCATCTGCACCTGTAGTACCTTGTGC
>Ga0209296_1002264_pt1 | contig 13954 bp, 22 predicted proteins | sample S_130206_EF_Meta_FD_187319 | JGI IMG/M metagenome (GOLD analysis project Ga0209296, IMG submission 187319) | Freshwater microbial communities from Lake Simoncouche, Canada to study carbon cycling - S_130206_EF_MetaG (SPAdes) (version 2) | ecosystem: Environmental > Aquatic > Freshwater > Lake ...
CAGTTGATTGTCTGCGACCCAAGTTATGGATGTTCACGGGATCATTTGGATGCACTTCAGGATGGTTGTGCAGGTCCTCGGCGACAAGGATATCGCCGGATAGGATTAATACATCAGCATTCTCTGTGTTCTGAATGTTGATGTCCTGAAATTCTAAGTGTAAATCACTACATAGTGCTATTTTCATTTTATTAGTTCTGTTAAGTGTTTACATGCTCCGCGGAATGTATATCCCGGGCATGTACATGTTTTATCTTCTGTGTCAATTGAGTAGACCTGACCTTTGCTACCGGACACTTTGATAACCGTAACCTTTTCCTTTACTTTGAAAGGATTAGTTTTTAGTGGCGCAAACTTACGTCCACGCTTGTCAATCGTCAATGGTGTTTTGAGATAGAATGGTGTAGTAGAACCCTGCTTGATATACGCAAGGACCTTAGTACCATCAAGCAAGTATTTATGATTGGGCTGAACATCACCCGACCATTGTGTAGTTTCTATTACTGCTTCCATGATATAGTCAATCTGTTTAAAGTTAAATTATAACACCAAATTGATATGTTGTCAACTACTTTTTCCAGATATAGATTTTATCTTGTTTCTTTTTCTTTGTTTGCTGACCCAATTGCTGTAGCAAATCTTCTTCCATAAGACAAACGGGTAGTCCATTTGCTACGGCAGCATCATACATTTTAGGGCTGATATTAAAACAAACATGTCCGCCTGCTTTGATATTATCAATACATTTTTGCCATAATGGAATAAAGAATTCTTTATAGAATGCGGTATCACTGTTCCATAGTTCCATGTGTTCGTATATTTCTAAGTTAACATACGGTGGACTAGTCAATACAAAATCATAATCTAATTTGGAAAAGTCAACTTCTAAACAACTTTGCCAAAGCATTTTCAACTTACTTGAATTATCCTCAACAAATAATCCATTGCCAAATTCATTAGCCTCATTGCCCATGAAGCGCATCATTTCATCGTAAGCGGGTTTCATTTCAGTATTAGTATCGATGCCAGTATAGTTGATACCTAATGCCCAAGCACCTAGCATACGGCCGCCCCAGCCTGCTGTAGGATCTAGGACACTTGTCGCATTGTATTTTTTATATACATATTTTGCTGTTGTGGCTTTGAACATAACCACACTGCCTAAGTTTATTCTAAAGCATTCAAAGATATTGCCGGCGGCTGTTCTACCACCACGATTACGTTTACGTGTATTCTCCAACATCTTTTCCCATTGTGCCGGGTCGTTGTAGATATCGTAAATTGTTTTGTTAGTGTCCTCTCTTTTACATTTTAAGAGATTTTTAAACTGATGATGATATAAGAATTTATTGCCAAAGAAGTTATTTGCATTTTCACTTGCGTCAAATTTTTTGAGATTATCAAGGTCCTTCTTCAGTTCTTTAACCGAAAGGGTTTTGTGAGTTTCGATATCCGATATCGTTACACTTTCTAAATTTTCGTTGATTGGTTTTAACGTCATCAATTATTTACCTAAGGCAAACTTCAAGGCATTTTTTTCGCACTTTTCCCGATCAGCATGTTTAAAGTAGTTTGTAAAACCCCACTTCCCATATTGAGAATATTGTGGGCGTGGAGATATTTTCCAATTGCGATTTAATTTACCTGTTAGAGCAGCCATTTCTTTTTCAAAACGTGCGTCATTGTCCTTGAATGATCTAAATTGTCGTTCTAGTAATTCTACTTCGCCGGTCGAAATAACATCACTTCCCATAAAAATAGTTGTTTTGTCATAGTTACTGGAACAAAAAATGTACATACCATTCTGCTTGGGCAGATTGTCATTCCACATTGGCTTCGCGCCGGCGGCACTTTTGCATTCTAACGCAACAAATTTACCATTGAAATCTTTAACTAGAATATCAGGGTATCCTTGACTACCTGAGGGCTGTAACATAAAAGTGCCATTGGGCATTTCTTTTGCGACTTCTTTTAACTTTGTATCGTCACTTGTTTTGGACCATGCCTTTAATATTTTTTTGCTAAGATTAGGATAGTTTTCTTTCAATTCTTCAGTAAAAGAAGCATCTTTCAATTTTAAAGCCACTGCATTTTCATGCCGATGAACAGTAATTCCACTACTAGCGGAATCATTTTTAAAATAAGGCATTGCTAAAATGCTAATCATTGCCTGCTTTAATTGTTTACTCATATTATACTACCTCAGCTTGTAGCTTAATTCGTTTGTTCATTTTTCAACTCCGTAACGGGCAAGTTCTTCAAAGGTGTTTATTGTGCCATCTTCAATCAATGCAATGAGACAATCAAACTCGTCACGCTCACTAGAACCAAACACTTCATCTTCCTGCTCGTAAGCAAGGGCTAGTAATTGTTCTTTCATTATGCTTCCTCAGTTAACTTAGCCAATTGCTCAGACAAGACATACAGTTGTCCGGGCACCATGCCGTTAGTTTCATACGCAACACCAACATACCACACACCATCGTTCATAATGTAATAGTATTCGTAATCATAATCCTTGCTCAGGAATTCTTCATATGAATGGTCCACTGTAAAGTCAACACCTGTTTCCTTACGATCCCGGCCGTAGAAAACTGTAATTTCTTTAGCTGGGGCATCAAACGAATGTGCGACACCTTCAGGGATTTCAACGTTGTTACTCAAACTAGAGATATCACCTAATGACACCAGATGATTTGCTTTGGAACTATCATAATGGTCCTGAAGAATTTGACCATTGTGCGACAGATAACCATCCCAGTGACAGTAAACGCTTTTCAGCTTGTCACCATGCATAACACCAATTCGTGAACGTGTACCCATTTTCTAACTCCTGTAATTAACTGATTAAGACTCTATTATATACCCAAAACCATTTATTGTCAACTATTAAGAACCAGTGTGCAATTCTAGGATTTCAGGATTTTTACCATTCGGGGTGAAGGCTTCAATGAAAACATGATAATCACGGCTATCACGAATGACAGCATTAGCCGCAACAAACAATGCGGCCCATGTAGAACCATTGATTTCAATCTGATATTCCTTACCATGATAGACCTTGTAAGAAACAATTTTAGCATCCTTGAACGGATGGGGTTCGCTGAGGTTTTCAATCTCAAAGATAGACCAAATAGCACTCAATCCTAGTTCCTCACGAACGGTTTCGTAGTATTCAAATTTAGTGTCAAATTCTGTATCTGTCATTTTCTTGTCCTTTAATTAACTGTCTAAGATTGTATTATATACCCAAAACCATTTAATGTCAACCTTTTTTCATCGGAATACAGACGAATTCCTTCTTCAAATCCATTTGAATTTGGATAACTTTCTCCAATTCCGGGTTACGTTGACCGGGTACATTTAGTCTGGTTGCGTAGATTTCACGCATGGCATTCTGACAACTAGGTAAATCATTATAATTTCCTAGGAAGAATGTCAACGGAGCCTGAGCAACCACAACCATGTAAAGTAAATTGTACATTATACTAGGTCCACTTGAATTTGTTTGCCGCGAATAGTAGTTCCGAGTCCTGAGGGAATCGGCTTCCCGTCAACCTTAGCAAAGTAACGCATATTAGCCAACTGCAAAAGTGCGTCCCAGCAAGTAGCACGGGCGTTAACTGTAGCAAATTGCTCGGTCATTTGCTTGACCGTCATGTACATACCAATGTCGTTTTCAGAGCCATCGCCCTTGAAAATCACACGGAATTTTTGTGAATTTTTAAAGCCTTCAATCACTGTTTTTGTACGCATTTTCTAGTCCTGTTCTTAACTGTCTAAGTCTATATTATATACCCAAAACCATTTAATGTCAAGTCGCGGCCCTGAATAGGCCACTAGCACAAATGACGATTGAGACAACATTCACCAATATTTGGGGGTTGTTGCGGACACGCAACGCCCAAATTAGGAAGAAAATCGTCCCAAAAGCAAAAGCAATTATATTGTAGGGGTCCATATTTCCCATCGCATTGAGCAAATGCCCTGCGATAACAAAGAAAACCCCGCCCCATTGTAGTGTATCATTTTTAAGCATACATGTATTATACGCCCAAAACCATTTATTGTCAACCTCTGGGATTGTTTAATTCGTTTTCTATTTTATAGATAGGTTGAACACCCTTCATCAGTGAAGTTAAACTACTGGTAGACGGGTGCCAATATCGTTTTCTACTAGTTTTTGTGGGTTGCCAGTAATTCTTTTGAGTAATAGAATCAAGTAATCCTAAACTCTCAAACGAAACCGGTCCATCAAGATCCTTAATCTGTTTGCTTAAACTATATTCATATTGAAGGTCCTTAAGCGCATGACTTTCTGATTTGCCTCTTACAATTTGCGTTGTAGTGGTACCGTCGTGCCAGTATACCTTAATTAAATAGTCCATACTATTACGGGCGCTTTTTCAATACAGAATCCGCTAATCCATATTGTACCGCTTCAGTCGCACTCATAAAAAAGTCACGTTCCATATCTTTAGCTAGTTCCTCGTATGTCTTACCAACACTATTGTGGTCAACATAGATTTGAGTAAGACTCTTTTTCATAGCTAAAATTTCTTTAACTTGAATTTCCATGTCAGTAGCTTGACCACGTGCGCCACCTGAGGGCTGGTGAATCATATGTCGAGAATTTGGCAACATATAACGCTTACCTTTACTACCTGCTTGAGCAAGTAAACTACCCATTGAGCAGGCCTGCCCCATAACGATAGTCATCACTTCGGGTTTAATAAATTGTATACAATCATAGATTGCCATACCAGCAGTTACACTACCGCCCGGGCTATTGATGTAAATAGAGATATCTTTCTCTCCTTCACTTTCTAAGTAAAGTAATTGGGCAACAACTAGATTTGCCATTTGATCATGTACTTCGCCCTCAAGCAAAATCACACGGTCACGCAACATGCGGCTGTAGATATCGTAACTACGCTCACCTTTGCTTGTTTGTTCTAAAACGATTGGGACTAAACTCATAAGTTTCCTTTTGTTAAAATGAGATAAATATATTATCAACCACTATTATATATGAGATATTACGAATTTTCAACTCTTTTGGAGAAAGCCGCAGCCCCAGATATTGCTCCACAACCAGTTACCAAACAGCAAATTGAGTCTGTATTACGTACCAACGGGTATGAGGATTTCAAAATCAACGGGAATAAGATTAACGTATTGGTACAAATACCAGCCGGACAAAAGAAAAATGAATTTAGAACCGCAATATTAAATGAAATTTTAGCTTTGTTACAACAACAATTCCCGGAGGGTGATGCTGAATATAGTGCTGATCCGGGAATCAGTAGTTTGGGTGGAATCGTTTTCACTAATAGCCCAGTTATAGTAGTAGTCAAAGATACAGGAAAACAAGGTGATCAAAGCGCCGGGGTAGCAAATGAAATTGAATTAGCCGGTTTATTAGAATCAGTGGTTCAAAAATACGGTACAGCTAATGTAACATTTGTTGATCCACGCGGCAAAAAAATGACACTTAATAATTGTACTAATGTAGAAGTTGCCGGACGTGATACAGCGGATCGTAAAAAAGCCGATGTTGTATTGACTAGCGACCGTGGACAACTACCAATCAGTATTAAAAAACTTGATGCTGATATGTGGGAAAGCGCAGATAATTTGTTTGGACAACGTGCCCGTGCTATATTAGATAAATTAATAAAAGAAGGTGTTGTTAAATTAAACAAGATTGGTGATAGAAAAATGAAAACAGGAACAGTTCCTGTATATGAATTGAATAAAGAAATCGTATTGGAGCCAACTCCACAAGAAGCTATGCAAGCTATCTTTGGTAATGATTTGAATCCTAAAGGTGGGGTTGTTATTCAAACATTTAAACCAGAACACTTTAAACAAGATAACAATAATGTAATAGTAAACGCACATGCGGTTATTACTAATCCAGAAGAAATCCCTGAAAGCCACATGATGGTATGGTTAATACGTAATGATAGTACACGTAATGGTGGAAGTTTAGGTATTGCCGGGCTACGTCCATTGGGCGTCACATTGACTCGCGGTATTGGTAAGCGTGGTGACAAAGACGTTATACTTGTTGACCGCAACGGCAATGTAATCAAAAACCCTAATATCAAGGGTTAACTAATCCAATCTCTATTGCGATAAGGTTTGCCATATAACGCATTTGGCAAATATCTCACAACCTTTTGCTTTACTCGTTTTATGATTGGATGCTCATGGTCGTGATTAAATGCTTTTAGATACATTCTCCAACTGTTGTGCCTTCTTCGTTTACCTGTTTGGTCCTCGTTAAGATATTCAATTACTTTATCAGTATCGTTTTTGAATTTCCACAATAACTCACAAGCAATATTGAACCCATAAGCATCAATCTCATCAGGACATCCTAAATAAGTTTGTTCTTCTCTTTGTGCGGTTTTTTGTGCGGTACTATTATATGATGGCAGTTGTTTGAATTTTCTTCTACGATATTGTCGCATATGAATCAGTTCATGCATTATCGTGTTGGTTATACTAAGACAAGACCTATGAAAATTTCTTGGGGTAATCTTAATCGTATCTGCTTTACTCTTATAAACTAAAACTAATTCAATTGATTTTTGTTTTTCTTTATCTAACTCGCTGTAATATGCTCCGCCAATCCAAATACAATCATTATCTACCTGGCTATCTCCCCATTTTTTCAATTTAATTGGGATGTGATTTTTAATGTGATTTCCTACTATTCTGTGGAACTTTTCCGTAGACATTACAGTATTGATTACTTTTGGATGTAATGTCCATAGATATTCGGTTAGTTGATGCCGATTAATAGAAGACCAGTCAAACTTAGATTTACGGATAGCCACGTTATTCTCCTGTTACAAAGTATTTATTCAGAAAAAAATTACAAATTTATTGCCCGATAGTAAATACTATGAAGGAGAAAATTATGATCAAATTTCTAAAAAGTCTATTCGGGATTGAGTCCCCAGCCCCGGTAGCAACACCCGCAACGCCTGCACCCTACAAAGTAGAATCAACACCAGCTCCAGCTGTAGTTGCTCCTGAGCCTGTAGTTGCTCCAGTTGTAGCTGAAAAGGCTCCTGCTAAAGCTAAAGCACCAGCTAAGCCAAAGACAGCAAAGCCAGCTGCGGCTAAAGCACCCGCTAAGCCAAAAGCAGAAAAAGTGCCAGTAAAAGCTAAAGCACCGGCAACAAAAAAGCCTAAAATTAGCATCGCAAAATAAATGACTACGATAGGGTTTGACCTAATTAGTGATTTGAATCTAACCCCTGAGGATAGTTTCAATTGGGAAGGCAAAGCAACTAGTTTATACTGTGTAATAGCAGGTAATATTAGTGATGACTTACGCACTATTAAACAAACCCTATCGCATTTATCTAAATTCTATCAGGGTATATTCTATACTCTAGGTTCACTAGAATATCACAATACAGGTGATGTAGCAAAAAGAACAGAAGAAATTCACAAGGTTTGTCGCACAGTTCAAAACTTAGCGATAATGCATCATCATGTAGTTATCATTGACGGCATCGCAATCATCGGGGCAAATGGTTGGTATGGCAATACAGTTTATGAAGATGAAACTGCTAGCATACTAGAAGTTCATCGCAATGAAGATATCTTATATCTCAAAAATACAATAGACCGATTACAAAAACATTTGGATGTTAAACATATAGTAATCGTATCCAACTCAGTTCCTAGTATAGATTTATACTTTGGTGAACATCCAAATACGTTAGATACTCAACTTAATTTAAGCATAGCATTAATGGCTGATACAGAAACTAAAGTATCACATTGGATGTATGGCACATATGGAAAAGTAGTTGATACTAATATTAATGGCATCAACTACTTTAATAACAGTTGTTTCAAAAGAAACCCCTATTGGGCTAAACGTATAGAAATTACCGTTTAAGCCTCAGCTTCTACTTTTACTTGTAATGGGAAACCCTGACTACGTGCTTCAAGCGTAACTTCAATTCCCTTTTGTTCAGCAATTTCATAGGGCAAAACAGCAACAATCGCACTACCCTCTTCATGGATATTATGTGTAATTGACTGTGCGGTATCTTGGTTGTAATTAAAGTAATCAATTAAACTACCTACAACAAATTCCATACTGGTAACATTATCATTGATGTAAATGATTTTGTATAATGGAGGTTCGGCCAATGCTAGATTAGGTTTGATGCTGATTTTTGTTTCCGTTTTAGACATAGTAGTTATATTGTTAGTTATAAGAGTGTGTAGCCACTATGACTACACACATGATGCTATTATACTATTTAGTATAGGTAATAGCAATAGACTTGGGCTTTTGTTCTTCAGGTATTTCACGTTTTAGGTGAACATTAAGAATCCCCAATTCTAAATGAGCATTTTCAATCTCAACATGGTCGGCAAGTTTGAATTCACGACGGAAATCTCTTGCGCTGATGCCCTTGTGTAGATAGTTAATGTCAGGTAAATCTTCTTCCTTGATTGTGTTTTTACCTTCAATAATCAAAAAGTTTTTATCTTTTGTTACTGAAAGATTTTCAAGACCAAACCCAGCCACAGCCATACTAATCATATATTCGTCCTCAGTGATTTGGACTACGTTATATGGGGGATAGTTTGTGTTGGTTTGTTGTGAATGCATTCTGTGCAAATCATCAAACATTGTATCAAAACCGATACCAAATTTGTGAATTGACGGAATGTCAAAGGAACGAAGGGTTAATGTATTTCTAGTCATAGTTTTCTCCTTATATAAGCAAGTGACTAATATATGAGCCCGACTATCGGCACTCACATTGTATTTATTCTAACAGAAATGTGTAAAAAATTCTACTATTTAGGTCAAAATAGTTTTTTGGGTAGACTCTGGTCACGCAAGTATTTCTGCCATCTGCGTTTGGCTAAACCATGATTCACTTTACGCTGTACTGAAGGTTTGACAAATTGTTCCCGATCACGCAATTCCTGTAACAGATTTTGGTCCGTTATCTTCTTTTTGAATTTACGTAATGCTTTATCAACGTTTCCGTCAGTAACAATAACTCGTCTTCCTTTTATACTCATATTAGTGATTTTGGTTCTAAAACTTGCTCCCTTGTTATATTTATCTCGGTTACGTTATTTTCTCTGTACTTTTTGGTATTGAACATGTGTGGCATTAAACAACGCTCAATTTCAGTATGTAATCCACGTGCCCCGGTCTTTAGTGTCAAGCAATTATCAACAATTTGTTCTAACGCATCGTTACTAAATTCCAACTTAATATTGTCGATGCTTAGAAGATACTTGTACTGGTCAATGTAATTGTTTTTAACTTCCGTCAATACCCGCAATAATTCTTCCTTGCTCAATTCCCCGATACTAACTGTAGTAGTGAAACGTCCAATAAACTCTGGAATCATTCCATACTTGGTCAAGTCATCTGGGGTAACTTCAGTCAAACTACCTTCTACCTTCTTGTCTTTAATATCAGCACCAAACCCAATAGTAGAACCATTTTTACGATTCCCGATCAAGTCTTTCAACCCAACAAATGCACCACCTGATATGAATAGAATGTTTTTCGTATCAATTTCCATCATATCACCGCCGGGGTGTTTTCTACCTCCACCAGCTGGGATACGACATACTGTACCTTCAACCAACTTAAGTAATGCTTGCTGAACGCCCTCACCTGATACGTCTCGGGTAATACTTGCCGATTCGCTGCGCCGGGCAATCTTGTCAATTTCATCAACGAACACAATACCACGTTCTGCTAATCTAGGATCGCCACCGGCAGCATTTAATAGCATACTAATCATTGATTCAACATCATCGCCGACGTAGCCAGCTTCTGTCAAACTTGTAGCATCGGCAACAACAAAAGGCACTTTGAGATATTTGGCTACAGTCTTGGCTAGCAATGTTTTACCTGACCCAGTTGGTCCAATCAATAATACATTACCTTTGGCAATCTCTAAATCTTTGGGTGGATATGTAATACGTTTATAGTGATTAGCAATAGCCACACTTAATACAGTTTTAGCACTATCTTGCCCAACCACGTGAACATCTAAGTATTCTTTAATACTTGATGGGTCATATTTAACCTCTTCTTTAGGTTTTTCATCAGCAACTAAACTATCATCTTCAATGAGACTAGTACACAATTCAATACAATCGCTACATATAGCAACATTGTCGCCTACGATTAGTTTTTTAACTTTATCTTTGTGAGTTTCACAAAAGGAACAATAGCTTAGTTTATTTTCAGAGGTCATATATTAATTTATCTTTTTATTATTTGTGTAATTATTTTACCAACGACATTTACTGTCTGGTACTACCGATACCTCAATTCTGCTTGCCTGTTGAACAACATAATTGTGTGCCGGATCAACAGTAGCTTTCAATACACCTTCATCATAATCATTTCCGTGTATTGTCAATAGTTTAGGATCACCCATACTATAGTATGTTTTCATAGGGATATAGCAAGTATGATATAACAATGTTCCACTATTATCTGATATTTCCAATAATATCCTAGGGGTTCTATCACCACTCATTGAGTCTTTGATACGATCCAACATTGGTATATCATTAAATTTATATACATTTTTGCTACCGAATACATAATCTTTAGGATTTTTAGCCATAATGATTACGTTACTAGGAGCTAAATTTAAGAAACCAATCAACCCAACTTTATCTTCAACTAATGACATTGCTTCATTCATTGATTCAATGAATTTGTAATTCCATTTAAATGTATATGGTATATTAAAAGTTGCGTTACGATAACTATCAACAGTCAAAGTGTATGGCTTTTGTGTAACTATGAATGCTGAGTGAGGGTATGTCCCCAATACAGCTTCAAGCATCCTATCGCCCTTTTTCTTTTGTTCCAAGTAAGTAGTTAACGCAGCCCCTGCACGATCACCATTGACAGCTTGATTAGTTTGTCCTGTGTTAATAGTTTGATTGATTAATTTACTATCAGCTACTAACACATCCAATGTGATTCTAATATCAGAACCATTTTGATTGATATCAATAATTTTGAAATCATCAACATATCCAGCACTAAAGACAGATATGTTATCTTTGTTCAATTTACCAAATATAGCTTGACGTTCGTTAATTACAACTGCGCCGGCACGTATTTGAATCGCTTCACGGAAAGCATTTTCTTTTGCCTGTTCAACGGTGCTACCTTCGCCGCTAACACGAATATATTTCTCGGCGGCATCAGCATTGACAAACAAAAAACATGCTACCAAACATAGTAGCTGTAACATGTTTTAGTTAGGATTAGGGTTGAATTTTTTACGCAATGTCTCAGCGGCACGTTCGTTGTCTTTGTCCCAACGAATAGTAACTGCTACTTCTTGATTACCAACTACATCTTCCTTGATTTTAATAAAACCTTTAAGGATTGCTTGTGAATTAGTACGAATAGTTTCAGTAAGAGTATGTACTGTTTCGTTACTGTTTTCACGCAAACTAATAGTAGCAGCTTCCCTGTCTGTCATTTCCACAGTAGATCCATCTGCTGATCCTGACTTAACTTTGTCATTCGCTTTTTCAAGATTCTTGGCAATAGTATGTGTTACACGGGTCGTAGAAATGTCCTTAGACATAAATTCTGCTACGTGCGAATTGGCTCGCATTTCAGCAACAGTTAATGCGGTTTTACGATTGTTTGAAGTATTGCCAAATGATGTGGCAGTAGCAGTGGATTCAATCGCAATTACTTCGCATTCGTTTGGTTTGAACAAATGCCATGTACAGTTTGTTTCAATTTTAATTTTCTCACTAGTAAATGATGTAGAAAGTTTTTGTGTTTTTACAGAACCTTCACCTTCACCTTTAGTTGAGGAACAGCCAGTAACTGCGATAGCAATCGCAATAGCAGCAAGTTTAAGTTTCATGGATAACTCCAGTTAGTTAATATGATAGTATTATATACTATGTGTGATAAAGAATCAAGTCTTTTTGGATAAGTATTCTTCAATTTGTTGATTTTCGGATTCGGACAATAATTCAATATCGTATTCACCCGATTCTATTTTAGTGACCAAATATTTAATATATTCTTGGTCATACAGGTAACTAGTTGATTGTTCTTTGTTAACCGCAATCCATCTTGCCCCGTCAAATTTATAAACCTTATTTGGTAACGCATCTACTCGTACAAAAGTATCACCTTTGCTAGCGATACTAGGAAATGATGTTCCAAAACTAGTTTTACTTTCTCTACCCGAATCAGCTACTAGCTTTAACATATCTGGGCGCATACCCAATAATACATCTCTGTGCATGTGCTTACCGTCAAACATTACATAACCACCATCCAATTCCTGATAAGGAATAGTTTTAGACTCTATAGAATCGGGCAAATCAACTTTACGTGTTTCTGTGAAGGCAGGCCCAGTTTGTACCCATTCTCCGTCAACTTTAATTGCTTCAAAATTTGGAGCATCGTCAACGATCGGAGCAGGTGGAATATATGTTATCTCAATGGGTTCTACACCATTTGTATTGTCTGATACATCACACTCTTTATTTGGACAGAACGGTCCAATGCCAGGAGCAATCATCAATGGTGTTCCGCATTTATAGCAAGGCGCCAATGTATCATCACTTGGTTCTGGCTTGTATACTTGTGGACCAACTGGTTTAATTCCGGGAGGGGTATCACTACCAGCAGGAGTAAACAAGTATGGATGCTCTTTTAAATCAAATTCTTTTTCTGCTACTGGTTCGGGAATGCCAACCCCTCCGGGATATTTAATATATTCATCATCGTATCCGGGTATATGAGGTCTAGTAGGCCATGTAGTCTTATACCCATCTTCTGAGATATCTTCTTCTACTTTTTCTTCAACAGGTTCTTCATCATCCCAATCTTTACTCTGATTAGCGGCTAACACTAGCATCAATGCTAATGGATCAAATACAATAACAAGTAAAATAATAACCCAACGTACAGCACGTTCTAATACGTTAGTGTCAGGGTTATCACCATATAGTAATGCTGCTATGTACTTTATCGGTCCAACCTCTGCCTCCACTTTTCGTACCTCGGCGGCAATAGGCGCACGTTCATTGTTAAGTCCCGCGATAGACTTCTGCGACTGTAGTATTTCATTTTGAAGGCGAGTACGTTCTTTCTGCTGGGACTTTCGCATAGCCACAGCTTTTTCGGCACCCGTTTCTGTTGTTGAGCGGCCCAGTACTTGGTCCACTCCCTCATCCATCTGCTTAAGTGCCTTGCGGTTTGCTTCAATATTCTCTTTTTCGGTTTTAATTTTTTCATCATATATTGCTATCTTAGCTTGTACATCACCTGATGTAACACCTTGATCCATGTGTGCTTTACTTAAAAAGCCAAAGATACCCATACTTGTAATCAATGCGATAGCCATTACAGCAGGCACTAAGTATAGTTTGAGTAGTAGACCAGCACGATGCCAATATTTACGTAACCATACTGTTGCAGTAATCTTAGCGAGTTCAAGTGCTGAACCCATAATAATAACTGGAACTACTGCTCCAGCAAAAATAGTAGTCAAACCAATAATACTATACCATGCGGCGATAGTACTAAGTGTTAATGCTACTAGTAAAGTGAGGTTGGAAAAACTGAATATTCTTTTAAGCATTTTGTATTTAGTCTACAATAGACTACCTAAATAGTCATTCAAATAGCTGACCGTAGATGTCCATGAATTGTTCTAAATTTAGTATTAATTTTTGTGGAATGCCAGGCCCTTGATAAGCCAAGTAAGTAACACTAGAACCACCACGTAGTTCATCTACTTCTCTTACTTGGATTATCTCCATCCTATTGCCATCTTCAAAGGTATATGATTTACCTACTAAAGGATGTGTCATACTATATGACCAGTAACTTGATAAATTAAATTATCCAAGAGGTTTTGATAGTCTTGCCCGT
>Ga0209296_1002269_pt1 | contig 13942 bp, 12 predicted proteins | sample S_130206_EF_Meta_FD_187319 | JGI IMG/M metagenome (GOLD analysis project Ga0209296, IMG submission 187319) | Freshwater microbial communities from Lake Simoncouche, Canada to study carbon cycling - S_130206_EF_MetaG (SPAdes) (version 2) | ecosystem: Environmental > Aquatic > Freshwater > Lake ...
AATCTGTACAACATCACGACCTTGTTCTAAAGCTCGCAAACGAGAGGCTGCAATTTGTTGTGTCTGCAGAATTGTCCACGTGTAACTAGAACCATTCGTGGGATTAATGATGAAGGTTGCCCCATCAGTAACACCTTCATTGACGCGACCACCAAAGAATATTTCCCAAGAAATTGCAACACTTGCGCGAGTGTCTGCAACATCTAACCATCCGCGCGAATCGCCAGCACGTGCATCTCGTGGTACTAAATCTGTTGGTGCACCAATAGCTTTCAACAGCGATCGCATTGGCATGTACTCACCAAATGGAACTCGACGTACCTTGTCGTAGCGGCCACTTACTGAACCATCGATGTTTATAACAACTTGCGCATTCGTAAATTGACCTTCACCTGCATCTTCGGTGATACCGACAACGAACGGCACATTTAACCGTTTCGCCTCTTGCGCAATTTCTGCGTATTCCGGGCTGTCAAAAAAGAGTCCATGATTCGTGATGCTGATTGCATTCTCTGGCCAGATCACTGCATCACGTTGTGAGTTGGGCTGGAGAGTCTTCGTTGCAGTCATGTGAACATCGAAAACATCACGTGGGTTCGTATCAACTGCGTGAGTTCCTTGTTCTCCACCACCTTGAATAATGGAAAGATTCAATGTGCGACCGGTGGAGTGAGTGGTGTTCCAAACGCTTCCCAATAGAACTAAAAATCCAACGATGCAGATTGCACGGAATCGGCGATGAGTCAACGCGAGATACAACGTCGCGGTCGAAATGCCGATCACTCCCATTAGCGGAGCAAGTCCAGCAAGAGGACCAGATACTTGCCCAATGGCGAGTGTGGCTAGTGGTACTCCGCCGAATGGAAATGATAATCGCACAACTTCTGCGAGCGAATGGCTAATGATTAACGCAGATCTATGGGATTGGTTGTTAGTCGACAGTTTGGCTGCGATGTAACTGGCAGTTCCGTGCATCACACAAAAAATAAGAATTGCAGCGATGTATCCCGGCGCTGTGAGAAACCACATCCATGCCATTGACGGCAGGAACCACGCAGCAGCGAAGAGAAAACCAGGCAAGAACGCTTTGTCTCGTCGTTGAACAGCGGCCGTGCCATACATTGCGATTCCTGCAAAGCCAAGTGGCCACCAACCCCATGGTGGCATAGATGCCGCAACCAAAAGCCCGGCAAGTAACGGCGAGAAGGAGCGACGAATCATGTTTGCAACACCGCGCGCACAACGTAGCGAGACGTTGTCTTCCCTTTCGGATGACAAGAGAAAATTGTCAAAGTTGCGCTACTAATCTTTTCAGTGATCCATACCGACGTTGGCTTTACAATGCTGTGTCCGGTGACGACGTATGTGTACATCTTTGTGCCGACTGAAATTGAAATAATGTCACCACTCAGTAATTGATCAATCTTGCCAAATGGACGTGGAGAAGAAGTTCGGTGGCCACCAATTACAAGATTGCCGTATGCGCCCGGTTGTGCTGAACCCGGCCACTGTCCTACGCCACGATCAAATACATCGTTTGTTATCCCTAAATAGATAGGTGATGTGACCTTCAATTTTGAAATGGAGAGAGTCCCGATCCGTTTGTACGTTTTGGTGGGAATTAGCGAAGTTGCATGGGCTGAATACGTAGGAAGGATTGCAGTTAGTGCAAACAATGACCCAACCAAAACTGCGGTCAGTTTACGAATGAAGCGTGGCAAGGTGAGCAATGGTTGCTTCGCCTGCAGTACGCGCTTGTTGCACGCACGCGGGAATTCCGATACCTCTGTAACTAGCACCAGCAAAGACTATTCCAGGAGCAGCAGAACCGAGCGAGTGTTCCAATTCGGCTAAGCGAGCAAAATGATGTGGCCGGTATTGCGGGAACGATTCTGCCCAGCGACTCACGCGAATTTCGGATGGCGTCATATCAACTCCGAGATGAAGTTTCATATCGGCTAGCGCAAGATTGATGAGTTTGTCGTTGTCGAAATGCATCACTTCAAGACCATCACGACCTAACGACACGCGAAGAATCATGGAACCGTCGTCGGGGCGCCAGTGCGCCCATTTGTTTGACCCAAATGAAGCAGCAGACACCCATCGTTGATCAGGTTTTGGAACTAGGTAACCACTGCCTTTGAGACGTGCTGGCCATTGTGATGCAGGAATTGCCATCGTGATCAGTACCACTGATGCGTGAGACCATTCGCCAAGAAGGTCTGCAGCGCGATCATCAAGTGGGCGAATGAAGTGAGAACTTGGTTTCGCTGGTGATGCCACAACGATTGCATCGCCATGATGTTGACCACGTGAAGTAGACACGGTGTAGCCGGTATCAACTTTTTCAATTGCGGACACACTTTCACCAGTGAGAATGCGACCGCCGAGAGCTGTCACTCGTTGTGTCAATAATTCGATTAGTGCACCAAGCCCACGTGTCGGCGTTGAAAAAATAGGGCCAGCTGGAGACTTGGCCGCTGCAGCACGTGCGCGACCAGCTGCCAACAGCATGCTGCGACTTGCCGTGAGTGCTGCGACCTGCGGTACTGCAGCCATAGAGAAGTGGTCAGAATCAGTTGCGTAGATACTTCCGATCAGCGGGTCTACCAGTCGTTCATGAATTTGATTTCCGAAGCGACTGCGCACGTATTCACCAATCGAATCTGTGTCAGTAGTGGTGGGCAGCAACGGCTCGATAGCTGCGCGTAATTTGCCGAGCGGAGAGATAAGTCCGGATGTAGCGAATGCACGAACTTTTGCTGGTACTCCAAGCATGAGATCGCCTGGAATGTTGTGCATGCCGTTGTGCCAGATTGAAGCATGCGCATCAGTCGGTGAGGTCATTGACGCACCAAGTCCTAATTCGGCTGCGAGTTGCGTTGCCCATGGGACACGCGCAAGAAATGCATCAGGACCTTCATCAATGGACAATCCGGCAAATTGTGTTGTGCGAATTCGACCACCCACGTTTGACTCAGCTTCAAGCACCGTCACGTTTACGGGATCAGTCGAATTAGTCAGAACAGTAAGCGCGCTGGTTAGCCCTGCTACGCCTGCACCGATGATGACAACTTGACGGGGTTCACTCATGCAGTGATAAGTCTACGAGCAAGCGCAGCCATGACCAATGAGTCACTGTTGACGCACGCTGTGCGAGCAAACGCCATGCCGTAGGAGGCTGCACGTTGAGAAGCTTCAAGATCTAAGTCGTACAGAACTTCAAGGTGATCAGCTACGAAACCACATGCACACACGACAACGCCATCGACTGATTCATCGGTGTCGCGCATTGTTGCCATTTGATCAATGACAGCAAGGATGTCTGGACCAATCCATGGTTCAGGAGTACGTCCGGCAGATTGCCAAGCGATGGACCATTGTGACCAACGCGTTAGCTCTGCCTTACTTGCAACGAGCTCTGCAGTGGCGCGAAGTTCTTCTGGATACGGATCACCAGCGTCAATAATTCGTTGTGGCAACGAGTGAGCTGTGAATAACACTTTCGTACGCTCTGGCATCTGTGACAACTTTGTGCGCAGATCTGAAGCTAAGAAATCAATGAATGCATCTTCACGTGCCCACGTTTCAACGGCACGCACTTCAATATTGTGAGGTTCCGCTGCTGCGCGTACACGGTCTGTGTATTGACCAATTGAATACGTTGAATAGTGCGGTGCCAGCACAAGACAGATGATGCGCGTGAAACCGAGAGATGCAACTTCTGCGACAGACTCTTCAATGAATGGCGTTGCATGTTTAAGGCCAAGAAACACTTGGTAGTGACCAGGGTTAATAAGGTCAAGTTGTTCTTGTAATGAATCTCGCTGTGCTTCTGTGAGTTGCTTTAACGGAGACAACCCGCCAATAGCTTCGTATCGCGCGATGAGATCGTTCAGTTGTTCGTCAGTAGGTGCGCGCCCACGACGAATGTCTGTGTAGTACGGCAAGATTTCTTCTTTGGTGCGTGGCGTGCCGTACGCCATCAACATCACTGCAGTGCGGGAGGCGTTGCTCATTTTTTTGTCTTTTCGTGTACGTAGGCCACAATGTCGGTGAGAACACTGGGGTCTGTATCGGGTTGTACCCCGTGGCCGAGGTTGAAAATGTGACCAGGATGTCCCGCGTTATCTGCAAGGACTGTTTCTGCACCGGAAAGTGCAATGGATGAACCTGCCAACACAAGAGCTGGGTCGAGGTTTCCTTGAACAACAGTGTCAGCACCAAGGCGAACACGTGCATTACGAATTGTTGTTCGCCAGTCGAGACCAATGATTGCGTTACCGACAGTGTTCATGGATTCCAATAAGTGATCGCATCCGATCCCGTAATGAATGCCAGCAACACCTGGATGACGTTCAGCAAGTTGTGAAAACACTGCGGTGGTATGTGGCTTCACGAACGTGTCGTAGTCGGAGCGAGAGAGCGCACCAGCCCACGAATCAAACAATTGAAATGCTTCTGCACCGGCTGAAATTTGAGCCGAAATGAATTCAACAGAATGTTGTGCGAGATGTTCCATCACGTCATGCCACAACACTTCATCTTCACGCATCAGTCGTTTTGTGTTTTGGTAGGTACGACTCGGGCGCCCTTCAATGAGATAACTAGCAACCGTGAACGGCGCGCCCGCAAATGCCAGAAGCGGCACTTGTAATTCTTTTACTAATGAGAGCACTGTGTCAGTGACGTATTCGATGTCGTCATGATGCAATGGTCGAAGGCGCGCGAGGTCATTGCGCGATCGAAGGGGTGACGGTGCAACAGGACCAGTTCCAGGCGCAACATCGATACCGAAACCAACAGCATGTGCCGGCACAACAATGTCTGAGTAGAGAACCGCTGCATCAACGTTGTGACGTCGAACAGGTTGCAATGTGAACTCTGCGGCTAATTCTGGCTTCTTGATTGCGTCAAGGATGCTTCCTTCACCGCGCAACGCTTTGTATTCGGGAAGGCTGCGACCAGCTTGGCGCATGAACCAGACCGGGGTATGTGTGGCCTGTTGGCCATGGGCGGCGGCAAGAAAGGGGTCATTCGGGAGGCTGGTCATGAGGTGGTTGTTCCCTTGCGCGTCATGGGTTTCACGCTATCGGTGGTTCCCCCGAGGCATTTGGCGCAGTTGTGCGTCTATGCGGGCGATTCGAGTGCGAGCAGGGGGGTGAGCGGTGATGAGACGGTCTCTCCACTGGTGGGATCTTTCTCCCTGACCGTGTTCCACCACGATGCGAAGTGCGTTCAGTAACTGACGGCCAAATCCCATAGCCACGACTGTTTCATCAGCTTTGAATTCAGCGCCTTTGCCAACTGCGTTGCCGATGTATTGCGAGACAGTGATCATGGAAAGAAAGAGCCACGAAATAATGGTGATGAAGCCGGTGAGAGTTTTCCCAACAAGGGATGCGAATGAAGATTTCGTTATGAACACATCGGTTGCGGCGTGAGCAACATTTTGCAACAGGAAACCGATTTTGGCGAGCAGCACAATAGGAATTGTTAACCATTGTCCGATGGTGAGTGCGATGGTATGCATGCCCAAGTGGTGACTGAGTTCATGAGCCAAAACTCCACTGAGATTGTCTTGCGACAAATTTTCAATCGCCCAACTTGACACCACAACAAGATGGCCGCCTGAAGCAAAAGCATTCAAATCTTCTGAATCAGCAACAGCGAGAACAAACTTTCCCGGCGGAATGTGATTTGCCTGCGCCACGATGTGCCATGAACGTTGCAAAGTGTCGCGCTCTGCGCGTGTTGGTGTTCGTGCGCCAAGTAAACGCTGAAGAGCAAGTCGTTGAATTGGGCGGACAAAAAGCAGGCCACCAAGTAAAAACCACACGGTTGCAAAGAGAGCGAAAGTCACGTAATAGAACTGCGCAAAGGCCCACCAGAATGAAGCGACCGCGATGAGCCAGGCAGGCACGAGTGCGAGGACCGGAGCAATGGCCGCCACCGCGTATCCGTCAATCTTGCGTTGTCGTTGGAGATGATCAGCGCGGGCCATGGACTCCTAGTCCACCAGTATCTGCGCCTTGGGTCAAACTCTCCGTCATAGCCGTGCCAAAGGTCTCACCTACACTGAGCGAGATGACTGGCACACGGACCGAGCGCATTGAAACTCACGAGCGAAATCCCAAGTGGAAACTTGCTCCGATGCGTATTGAGATGTCTGAATGCATCAATTGCGATGCGTGTCTTCGACACTGCCCCCCACAACTAGGAGCCATCTTCAATGTGGGTGCCGATGTGGTGATTATTCCGGAACTGTGCAGCGGGTGCGACAAGTGTCTTCCGGTCTGTCCGGTGAACTGCATTTATCCTTTTCCAGAGTGGGAAGAGTCCGAAGTGCCCGCCGAATGGTGGGAACAACCCCTCTCTGACAATGACCCCTACGATTAGTTCAAACGAAAGGACGTCACCATGACAGCACCATCAATTCCAGGAGCAGAGGCCTTCTCTCATAATGGCAATGGCGATGTCGGAGTGCTCGTCCTCCACGGGTTCACAGGTAATCCAGGTTCTATGCGCGGACTTGCTGAGGCATGCGCAGCGGCAGGTTTCCATGTTGAACTTCCACAACTTGCTGGTCACGGCACGGCAATTGAAGACATGATTCCAACTCGTTGGGCCGATTGGAGCGGAGATGCTGAGAAGGCGTTTCAGGTTCTTTCACAGCGTGCAAAGAAAATTGTGGTGATGGGTTTGTCGATGGGCGGCGCACTCACATTGTGGATGGCAGCGCAACATCCCGAAGCTCACGGCATCGTGTGCATTAACCCCGCGACGCAACCGCAACCACAAGAAGTAATTGACATGTTGCAGGGAATGATTGATGGCGGCACAGTCACAATGGATGGCATCGGCTCAGACATTGCAGATCCGAACGTTCATGAGTCTGCATATTCCGGAACCCCGCTCGCTGCAATGAAATCTTTTTTGGCTGAGGGTCTTGCGCCGCTTGCGCCGCGTTATCCGTCAATAAAAATGCCGATGTTGTTGTACACATCAGTACAAGACCATGTTGTACAGCCAAGTGACAGTGATGCAGTAGCGGCGACATACGGTGGCTCTGTCGAACGCGTCATGCTTGAACGTAGTTATCACGTTGCAACTCAGGACTACGACAAAGACATCATCTTTGCGGGTGCTGTTGCATTCGTGCACCGCGTCACCGCATGACAATTGGTTTTCTCCTAGGAATAATCCCGAGCCCATCGTCTGGTTCGATTCATCTCGGACCGCTACGTCTCAATGCATATGGGTTGATGATTGCAATAGGTGTCATTGTTGCAGTTCGTATCGCAGGTCGTCGTGCAGAAAACAAGGGCGTCGGTACAACTGAAGATATTTCTTCCATTGCAATGTGGGCTGTTCCAGCAGGTGTTCTTGGTGGCCGGGCGTATCACGTGCTTACGGACTACGAGAGATTCCAAGGTCACTGGTTTGACGCCATAAAGATTTGGCAAGGCGGCTTGGGTATATGGGGTGGCGTCACAGCGGGTGTTGCAGTTGGTTGGTGGTGTGCACGTCGACGTGGTCTTGATGCGTGGTGGATTATTTCGTGCGCTGCGCCTGCCATTGCGATTGCACAGGCCATTGGCCGATGGGGCAATTGGTTTAACCAAGAATTGTTCGGACGGCCAACGACCCTTCCATGGGCATTACAGGTGTCGGGAAATATTGCCGAGAAAGCTGGGTATGTCGCGGGAACGACATTCCACCCGACCTTTCTTTATGAGTCAGTCGGGTGCGTTGTGTTGGCGTGGCTTCTCGTTCGTCTCGAGCGACGCATTAGCCCAGCCCGCGGCCGACTGTTTGCTTGGTATGTGGTCGGTTACACCGTGCTGCGGTTCGGAACAGAGAGCATTCGAATTGATACTGCCCACCACGTTGGCGGCATGCGCTTGAACCAGTGGGTTGCCATTGGGGTATTCGCAGTAGCAGTGCTGTTTTTGGCTGTTGATCGTCTGCGTTCTCGGGAGACTCCTGAAGCGTCTACGGTCTTAGACCATGAGTGAATGTCTATACGAAGTCCTAGAGCCCGGTATCGGTCTCATCACCTTTAACCGTCCAGATCGCCTGAACGCGTGGACAGGTCGAATGGGCAATGAATATTTCGCGGCTCTCGATGCTGCGAACGCAGATCCAAAAGTACGCGTCATTGTTGTCACTGGTGCAGGCAAGGGTTACTGCGCTGGGGCAGACATGGGAACGCTGCAAGCAATTCCAACAGGGGACACTGCAAAGAGCGATGACGGCCCAAGCATTGTTGAAGGTCGCATGCAAGATGAGATCACTCGTTTACCAAAACCAGTCATCGCCGCAGTTAATGGTGCAGCAGCCGGTCTTGGCATGGTGCAAGCCCTCATGTGTGACATGCGCTTCTGTGCAGACACTGCAAAGTTCACTGTTGCATTCTCAAAGCGCGGACTTATTGGTGAGTACGGCATCTCATGGGTGTTGCCACGACTTGTTGGACAAGCAACAGCACTTGACCTCATGATGTCAAGCCGCATTGTCTTGGCGCAAGAAGCTCTCGAAATGGGAATGGTGAACAAAGTCGTTCCTGCTGATCAACTGATGAAAGTTGTTCTCGCATACGCATCAGATCTTGCAATGAACGTGTCGCCATCGTCAATGGCCGTCATGAAGCGTCAGGTCTATTCGGACTTCGGCAAAGACGTGGCAACCGCAAGCAAGGACGCTCTTGTTCTGATGCAAAAGTCGTTCACTCGGTCGGACTTCAAAGAGGGTGTTCAGAGCTTCCTGCAGAAGCGCCAGGCTGAATTTCCGCCCGTCCACCCAGAGGCCTAGGTTTCGTTTTCGCCTTTCCGTATCAGAGGCTCGTAGGCTGAGAAGCCGTGAGCCCATCTGGTACCCCCATTTCCGCAGCTGATGTAGCCAAAGTGGCTCGTTTGGCACGCCTCGACATCGACGAGGCCAACGTTGTGCACTTCACTGAGCAACTCGCCAAGGTCATTGGTCATTTCAGTGACATTGATGCGCTTGATTTGTCCGGTGTCGGCCCAATGACTCAGCCATTTCCGCTTGTCAATGTGTTGCGTGAAGATATCGAGCAACCATGTCTTGACACGGACGAAGTATTAGCCGCTGCGCCATCTTCTGACCAACGTCGTTTTCGTGTTCCACCAATCATCGGATTGGACGACTAGTAATGGCAACTATTCCAACAACTGCATCAGGAATCGCAGCAGCGATTGCATCAAAGCAAATTTCTGCACGCGAAGTGATTGATTCATATCTTGCACAAATCACAGCACGCGAATCAGACATTCATGCTTTCAACCTTGTAACAGCTGATGCGGCACGTGCACATGCAGATGCAATTGATGCCGACATTGCAGCGGGTCGTCCAATTGGCCCACTTGCCGGTGTACCTATTGCCATAAAGGACAACTTGTGCACCCATGGCGTTGAGACAACGTGTTCTTCAAAAATTCTTGAAGGTTGGAAGCCTCCATACGATGCAACTGTTGTGTCTCGCTTGCGCGACGCTGGCGCCATCATGGTCGGCAAAACAAACCTTGATGAATTCGCTATGGGTTCCAGTACTGAGAACTCAGCTTTTGGTCCTACACGTAACCCGCTTGATACGTCACGTGTTCCTGGTGGTTCAAGTGGTGGCAGTGCAGCGGCAGTTGCTGCTGGTTTTGCTCCTGTCAGTCTTGGCAGTGACACAGGTGGAAGTATTCGTCAACCCGCAGCAATGTGTGGTGTTGTCGGCGTAAAGCCAACATACGGATTAGTGAGTCGTTACGGCTTGTGCGCATATGCAAGTTCTCTCGACCAGGTTGGTCCATTCGCAACAACCGTTGCAGACGCCGCGTTAATTACTGAAGCAATTGCTGGTCACGATGCAATGGATTCAACGTCTATTCCACAGCCAGCACCTGCACTTGTTGCATCTGTGTCACAAGGTGTTACAGGTATGCGCATTGGTCGAGTTACAGATCTTCCTGCTGGCGCAGAACCTGAAGTCATTGCACGCCTCAATGAAGCATTCGCAGCTCTTGAAGCTGCCGGCGCCACCATTGTTGACGTCACGTTGCCAAGTTTGTCGTACGCACTCACGGCGTATTACCTCATCGCGCCTGCAGAGGCCAGCAGCAACTTGGCTCGCTACGACGGCGTTCGATACGGACTACGCGTCAACGCGGTTGATACCAATTCAATGTACGGCGCTACTCGTGCCGCTGGTTTTGGCGATGAAGTAAAGCGTCGCATCATGCTTGGTACCTATGCATTGTCTGCTGGTTATTACGACGCGTATTACGGCAAGGCTTTGAAAGTACGCCGACTAATTTCTGAAGATTTTGAACGTGCGTATGCACAAGTAGATGTAATCCTCACGCCAACTTCCCCAGTGGTTGCATTCCCATTCGGTGACAAAGTTGATGACCCAATGGCGATGTACTTGTGCGACATCTACACAATTCCTACCAACCTTGCAGGGCACCCAGCAATGAGCGTGCCGTTTGGTACCGGCGCACATGGCATGCCAGTTGGAATTCAAGTTCTTGCACCCGCACTTGGTGAAGCACCAATGTTCCGCGTTGGTGGCGCCCTTGAAAATGCTGCAGGAGGAGTGAAATGACACAAGATCCACTCAGTTCCATCATCGCAACAGAAGCACAAATGCTTGAAGGCGGTTGGGAACTCATCGTTGGCCTTGAAGTCCACGTTGAACTCGCAACAAAGACAAAACTCTTTAGTGGTTCACCAAACCATTTTGGTGACGAACCAAACACAAACATCGACCCGGTCACGCTTGGTTTGCCTGGTGCATTGCCAGTTCTGAATAAGCAAGCGGTTGAACTCGCTATGCGTATCGGTGTTGCGCTGAACTGCAGTATTCAACCTTGCATTTTCCATCGCAAGAACTACTTCTACCCGGACATGCCAAAGGCGTACCAAATCAGTCAGTACGACATTCCTTTGAATATCGATGGTTTCCTTGTGTTGCCAAGCGGAACACGTATTGGTGTTGAACGCGCTCACCTCGAAGAAGACACTGGTAAGAGCACTCACGTTGGTGGCGCTACCGGCCGAATTCATGGCAGTGATTACTCACTGATTGACTTCAACCGTGCTGGTGTGCCGTTGGTTGAAATCGTGTCACGTCCTGACATTCGCACCAGCGAACACGCCAAAGAATATGTAGCTGAATTACGTGCCATTCTCGAAGTCATTGGCGCATCAGACGCCAAGATGGAAGAAGGCTCAATGCGAGTCGACGCGAACGTGTCTGTTCATAAGCCCGGCACCTTGTTCGGAACTCGCTGTGAAATCAAGAACGTGAACTCAATTCGTGCTCTTGGGCGCGCAATTGATTATGAAGCTCGTCGCCAAATTGATGTTCTTGATTCTGGTGGCACGATCCGCCAAGAAACTCGCCACTGGGATGATGCAGAAGGCCGCACTCACACATTGCGTGTGAAAGAAGATGCTGACGATTACAGATACTTCCCAGAACCAGACCTTGTGCCACTTGCACCGTCTGCTGAATGGGTACAAGCTGTTCGCGACAACCTGCCAATGCTTCCTGCCGCACGACGTACTGCACTTTCTGCACTCACTGGGTACGACACTCAGTCAGAGGCAGTCATCGTTGTTGTTGAGCGTGGTCAACATGATTACGTACAAGCAGTTGTTGATGCTGGTGGCGACGCAGTGCGCGCACTCATTTATGTGCAACAAGGTTTTGCAGACGCAGGCCCAGTTCCTGCAGTACCAGCTGCTGACCTTGCAAAGCTCACGGTGCTTGAGCGCGACGCAAAATTGTCTGCAACACAAGCCAAAACAGTTCTCGCTGAATTGGTGGAACATGGCGGCGGCGATGCTGCAGCTATTGCTGCGACTAAAGGTTTTGAAGCCATGGATACGTCTGCTGTTGAAGCAATGGTTGATGAGGCAATTGCCGCTGATCCTGGCGCATGGGCCAAGTACATGGCTGGCGACGAAAAGGCATCAGGTGCCATCGTGGGTCGTGTGATGAAAGCCTCGCAAGGCAAGGCAGACGGCAAAATCGTTACTGCCATCATGCAGTCACGTCGCGGCTAATTATTTACACAGCGACTGTGTAACGCCACAAGATGGTGTTATCAATCTCCAGATCAGATGTCCAAATAAGTTGTGCACTTGATGACCACGAGATGTTGTTGTAGCCGTCTTTAACGCCTACCGCTTCTTTGGAGTAGGTGTTGGCAGCAGTCCACGATGAATCATTGAATGAAGTTTGGGTCCACCCTGATGGTTCCGTAGCAATACGTGAGGTGCAATCGACTTCTGGCTTTGATGATTTTTCACATGATTTATTGAGCGGCGCCTGGTGAATTACAAGCCCGCGCCATGCACTGGACGTAGTAGCAACAACGCGTCCTGTTGAGGTGTCAGTGAACTGCGCAATGAATCCTCCGTCACCCATCTGTTGACGATCTGTTCCGATGTATTCAAGGCCTGTGTCGTTTTGCTTGAAATCTTTTGTCACCATTGCGATCGTGAATGGGTATGAAGCGGTGAAAGTGATTCGCTCTGAATTGAATGACTTCTCAGTCGTTATCGGAACAGAATCCTCACCAACTAATTTGCCATTGATGTACAAAGAGAACCAGTTGTCAGCCCAGACTTCAGCGGTAAACGTCGATTGAGCTGATTTCACAGCAGTCGTTGAGGAATCAATAACTGTCCCGCTTGATGCCACGGTTGAATTAGTGACAATCGCACTGGTCGTCGTTGTGGCCATATCGGCAGTTGTTGTATCAGCCGACATAGTGCTCGATGATCCGGAAGAACAGGAAGCTATAAAAATACTTGTAACCACGACAAGAATACGAAGAGGTTTCATCGTGTGTACTTTTCAGTCGTTACTGCACCTGCAGGTGAAGTGAAGGTGAACGCCACCGCTGTATCACTCACTGTGTATTCCACGAGGCCTGTTTTGCCGGATTGCGAATATTCCAGAGCGTATTGACCAGTCTTCGGGGAAGAGAAGTTTGTAATGGTTGCACCTTGTAATGGAGCTCCTGCTGTACGAAGTGGCTTTGCGGATGGTTGCGGGTCAACTTGGTCACCGACTACACCACGAATAACGCCGCGCATGCCGCCGTTTATATACGGATACGTCGTGGTGCCGTGATAGTGGTACACGCCGTCTGTTCCAACGTGACCGTTGTATTCGTCAAGCTTTTTCATTGTTGAACCGTCTGGCTCGGTAGATCCGTAGATTGCAAAACCATCAAGGGCGTATGCAATTGGTTTCGCACTTCCGACGATTGTGGCTAAGTGCAAAGGAGCAACGTGATAGTGGTAATCATCAGCACGTCCACAGTGGCCACCCCATTTATCAAGCTCTCCGAAAAGGAAAGCGTCTTCGCCTCGGTTGTTGAGCGCATTGAAAATTGGGACACCGTTTACTGCAAGCGCAATGGCCCCGCGATACAGAGAAGTTTTTGCGGAAACTGGGTTGTCAGCCAGAGCTGGTTTTTTTGGCAATTGCCAAGCGTTGCTTCCCTTGTATGTCATTGGCAGTGGAACTTGCTGCTGCCAACTTGTGATACCCACCATCATGTTGTGTGCGGGAAGCCCGTTGCTTTCGACCAGCCAATAGTCTCCGCTTGCAAACACCTTGACAGTGCTTGCAAATTCATCAAATCCAGGCAATGTATTCAGCACAGTCGCAGCCGCAGTTGAGGACGTGGTCGCCTGACTTGCCGCTGCCGATGTCGACGATGCAATAGAGCTTGCGACATCAGCAGCAGTTGTTGAACTAGCAGCCAGTTCAGTTGATGTTGAAGAAATTGCGCTTTTGGATGGTGCGCATGCAGCTAACAACAAACCACCTAGTCCGAGACCGCCGAGTCGCAAAGCGCTTCGTCGATCAAGAACATGTTCATGTTCATGATGGTGTGGATGTTCGTGGGGG
>Ga0209296_1002270_pt1 | contig 13941 bp, 17 predicted proteins | sample S_130206_EF_Meta_FD_187319 | JGI IMG/M metagenome (GOLD analysis project Ga0209296, IMG submission 187319) | Freshwater microbial communities from Lake Simoncouche, Canada to study carbon cycling - S_130206_EF_MetaG (SPAdes) (version 2) | ecosystem: Environmental > Aquatic > Freshwater > Lake ...
GTGTCGGTGATGTATTAAAAAACCGCCCCCCTTTGGAAGAATTGCAGGAAACGCATAAAGTCTGCAAATTCCACTCATCATCAGTTCCACCCGATTGTCTTGGCACTATGTGATCAACGCTGTTGCCGTCCATGCCGCACTGTTGGCATGTGTGTCCGTCTCTGTTAAGTATGCGCTCGCGTATCTTGCGCCACTTAGATGTTGAACCATTGTCCTTCAATGCACTGCTCATTAGTAATACCCATTCGCCTGGTGGAACGCCCATGCCTTGCATGGTGTCTGATAACGCTTTGTTATGTATCGCAATGATGAGTCTATCTGTCTGAATGGGTCTAGGTCACGATAGTGCGTTGAGCGCATTTGACCTAGTCCATAGTGTGACCCATTGCGTGCAGTGTATGACCAGCGTGATTCCTTAGTGATGATCTTATTGAAACACTGGAATTCTTTGTAATCAATCAACCTAGAGTGTGCATACAACTTTAAATAATCTATTGAATAATTAGCAGCTGATGATTGTGAAATGCTTGTTATTGAAAGCAATGCCGCTATGAAATAGACCTGTCCCATTAGCCATTTGCGCCCTCGCGAGCAATCCGCATAAGCGGCTCGCTTCAAGCGAAAATAGCGTACCGCGACTGTCAAGGAAGTTGATAACTTACGCATGGCGTTGGGCGTGTCCCACACCTTTTGCACCCATGTGGATAACACCTGTGTATAACTTCTCATTGATGACCCCAGCCTATTCCCTTGAATGAAATGCCAAAAGTTGAGTAGACCCGACTCATGTTTGCCCCGCAGCAGATTGGTTCGCGTTCTTCATGGATTGATCTATCCACTTCAACACTGATTTGGCACACCTGGCATTTAAATTCATAGATTGGCATTTGATGTTCCAATCTGTGCAACTGTCATACAACTGCAAATTGTGCATTGCAGCGTTTCGACCCCTGGCGGCAATAAGTCCGTGATTCGCACAATTAGCTGCATTGTTACCTTCTTGCACATTCGACATTCAAATTGCAGTCTGTCCATAAGTGGATTTCCTCAAATTCTCTATTGGTTGCAGGTTGATTTGCGTGACCCACCAGTTTGGTTGCTTTGAATGGCGATAACGCGGCTTCTTGGCAATTGCCACGGGAATCCAACCCGCAATGAAGTAATGCGGTGATTTGCCCGTCACCAGGACTGCAATGTCTGTTGTGCGGTCGTATTCATGGACGATCAACTGGCCTGCGACATACTTTGTCCACTTGACTTCAATCCCATTGCCCACGTCTGCCTTTACTTTGTATTTCGGCTCATGCGGGTCATAGGTAACACCCAGGTATTTTGCAACAATCCATTCACTACCAATGGTTTCAGCCCATTCAGCAATAAATTCAAAAAACCCTATTTCGGTGTTGTATCGCAACGGGTCATTGACCTGGTTGTCACCGTCAATTGAAAATTGAATTGCAGCCTTTAAGCACTCAATTTCTTCAGCCCTTGTCAGCTGCATTTTCATCTGCAACCCGCACAAAACCAAATAATTTTTTCATTGCCAAAACCCTTTTGATAGCCAAACTGGTCAAATTTGGTCAGCATTGAGCATTTGTCACACTGCTCAACTTTGTATTCGGCGATTACTTGCCCGTTTTGCAATAGTTTGCACATGCGGGTTTGCGGGTTGATTACTTCAATGTAGTCACTCATCAGATTTGTGGCTTCCATGTGCCGTCGGACGTGAAAACGTACCAAACGGGTTCGCACTGATCAGGCTTGCGTCCGACGCATGAGTAGTTAGCCCAATCCTTACCAGTTTTCGCACTCTTTCCAGTTCGCCAAACGCGGTGACCATGACGGCATTGCGGTGCTTCAGCAACTAATTCGCCGCCTAGTTGTTTTTTGATTTCGTCCATTGATGAACCCAATGACGGAATTCCAGCCTGCTCAGCGGCTTCAGCGGTTGCATAACTGGGCACGTCTCCATGCTTCGTTGTCCAATAGTCGTAATCCTTCTCAGCATTTGCAATTTTGGCTGTTGTGTTTTCGATCTGCGCCATGACTTCACGCACCGTGCGTTCAGCCCCGCCCATGACCAGTTGTTGCACCCTCATAATTGCGCTGGTGACCGTATCTTCAACAAACCAACGTTTCATGTTTTGCTGATACGCACCAACGTAACCGTGGGCATAGTCAATCCCCGCTGGCAATACGTCGTCATAATTGCGAAACGCTTTTGCTTCAACTAGGACATAACCCTTTTCCGCACTAAATTCCACAATGCGGGTTTCAATTCTGCCCAATGGGTAGTTTTCCAACCAACGCTCTAAACGCTCTCGGCTTGCCTCATAATTATCAAGAAATCCCATTACTTCACCGCCTTGTTTGCAATGTGGCGTGTGATTGCCTTACGGCGTGCAATGCCTTCGCGCTTACCGTCTTTGAAGCCTTTAGCGTATCCGACGGCAGCTGACATGACCAGCAAAATTGCCAGCATGCTCAAACGACCCAATGTTGCTGGGTCTAATAGATCAAGTACCATTTTGATTTCTCCCGAATCTAGGCGGTAACGACTACCACCTAAACATAGGGTGAAGCATGATCAACGCGCCGTCAAGAACCTTGCGTAAGTGTCGGCGTGTCTATTTGCTTATCATGACGTTATACAACGCGTCCACGCGTGCCTCAATGCGATTTACCTGGTCTTTAAGGCTTGTCCCACTGTTGGGCAACAATTCGCGCATTATGGATTTGACAACAAAACGCGCCAAACCATAGACGGCGGCAAGCGTCGAAAGGACGAGCCCACCCACCGCCGTCCACTCGTTTGGAGTCACTTCCCCGTTGACCCAATTTTGTCATTTGGATTTAACCAGCGCAAAACGACTGGTGCAATTGCAGCAATGCCACCCATTGCAAGGGTCTTAGGGTCTTGCACGCCTGCCATGTATAACGCGAGCGCGGCTGCCATGAAACTTCTAGCCCATGAGGCTGCTAAGGCTTTGGCTTTGTCCATTTTGTTTTCTCCTTTGTCGGTTTTACTCCCGATTTTGGTGTTTCTACTGTTGGAAATTCGCCCCTGTATGGGACAAACTTTGGAATTCCAAACCCAACAATTTCAGTCCCGATTTTGCGAACCTTAACCATGACCATGCCGCCATTGCGCTGATCACCCGTGCCGCTGGTGTTGCCTTCAATTGTCACGCAGGTTTTGTCGTCAATCAAACCAACAACGATTCCAATGTGAGAAATTCTGTCAACGCCGTCATGTGGAAAATCCATGAACGCCAAATAACCTAATTGAGGCAGATTTGACCAACGTGATGTTTCCTTAAACTTATGCGCACCCAATGCAGTTGCAACAACTGAATGGATTTTGACGCCCGCTTCATTTGCACACCAATTGACAAAACTGCCACACCAGGGCAAACCGTCTGCCTTTGTGTATTTGCCGTATTTGGTCAGGTTGTCGCCTTCTTCGACCGTGCCAATTTCAGCTGCGGCGACTTCGATCAACCGTGCATTTGTGCCTTGCGGATAAATCATGAAAGTAATGCTGCAATTTCTTCAGTGGTCAAACCCAGTTTATCCAAAACTACTTGACGTGCAGCGGCTTTTTTTGTTTCGTCTGCCTGTTGTTTAATGTATTCAGGATTTTTTAAATAACTAGGATTTTGAAATTCTTCAAATTCCTCTTTAGTCATTTCTCTGTCAATTACTTCATTTGTTTTTAAATCATGAATTCTAATCATTGGATTTGTCATTAGTTGACCCCATAAATTTCGACTGTTCCAGTAGACCAGTTTCCACCAGAATTTGCAAACACAATAGATGTAGTTGCTGCAGCGGTATAAAAACCACCCGCTAAATTAAGTGAGCCAGCATTTCCGCTCGCGTCAACTACAAACTTTCCCGTCATTTCCACGCCGCATTGGATTGTTGTAGAAGTGTAATTTGTAATTGTAAGATAAAACGAATTGTTGGCGTTAGTTCTTGTCATAGCAATTCTTGAACCAATTGAATTTGCCGCACCACTGCTTGCAAATGTCGTTCCAGTGCTGCCATCACCAGTGACACCAGTTGTTGCCGCATTATTTGCGTTGTTTGGAGAAATGTTTAAAGTTCCAGCAGCGGTTGCATTTGTCAATCCATACATAACTATGAATAAATCTTTGTAAGCCTGGCTTATGCCGCTCACTGTTGTTGAAGCACCCGTTAGCGTTGTTGTTGACAACAATGTCCGACCACTCGTTGCAGTTGCCCATGCAAGACCCGTGGCAGCCGTTGAATCAGCGGTCAAAACTTGTCCGTTTGTTCCCACACCCAAACGCGCGTCCACCGTTGTGAAGGTAAATAAATCGCCCTTAGTTGTAAGTGGCGTCACGTCGGCAGTTGTTGTCCATGCTGGCACGCCGCCTGACACGGCTAAAACCTGTCCATTGCTACCAATGCCCAAACGTGTGTTGGTGTTTGCCGTTGCTGATGAATAAGCAAGATCGCCAAGCGTTGTGCCTGGTTGCAATGCCTTCAATCGCGTGTCAACGCCTTGCAATGCAACGTCAAAATCAGCTGGTAAATCCGTGACTAAATCTGTCGCCGTCGGTAAAACAAAACCGTAATTGCTCGTAGGGTTTGTAATTGTAGTTTCCTTTCCTTAGGCGACAATTGTCGCATACTGCCATTCCAATGTCGGCGACACGGTGTTCCATTTTTCGGTTATTGGGACGTCATTCCAACGCATTGCCTGCAATGAGTAAGCAAGTGGGGAAAGCAAAACGGTCAGGCTTAATTGGTTGTAACTGGCAGAAAATGACCAGCCCTCGACAAACCCCTGAAACGCACCTGAATTCATGTTTAAAGGCAGATTGACTATTGCCAACGGTTGACCCATAAAAACGTTAAGTAGCGCGTCACGATCAGCGTTGTCCAATTCAGGATTTGTCAGGTCAAACGTCATTGCTTTAAAAATTGGCTCAGGTTGTGCGCGCAAGGAAAGATAGAAATTTGCCTGAGCAGTGGCGTCAGCACTGTTGTGCAGTGTCGTTGTAATAATTTGTGCCAATGTGCCAAATTCAGCAATTGAGGCTGCGTCACTGGCAGATTGCTCAGCACTGCTCGTAGCGTTGTATTTAATAGTCAATGAATTGCGCACGTCACCCGCGCGGGTTTCAATCTTTAAACCTTTTGCACGGGCTTGATTTGCGTCAATGTCAACGTAGCCGTTAGCTGCTAAATAAGTCGTGCGGTGTGTACTGTCCGCATACCCGATTCGTCCAAAAGCGTCTTCATAAATGTAACCCAAACCTGACGTTGCTAGGGCTGAAACCAGTGAATACACGTCGGTTCGACTACTTGAACGGGCTGCCAATTCATAATTGCCTGGGCGGTCAATTTCGCCCAATCCGTTGTTTTCAGCCGTTGCCCAGGTTGTTGTTGCAGGGTAGGTTGCCCAGGTTAACGCGCCTGCCACCTGTTGCCATTGCCCAAATAAAACTTGACTTAATACGTCATAAATCTGATCGCCGTCAAATTCCTTTGGCAAAACACCGTTGGTCAAAACTTTTGGCAAACGTGCCAATGCCCCCAGTGCGGTGATTGAATACGTTTGTGTGAACATAGTTGAACCTACGTCACGCACTTCCAAACCAATGTCCACAACGTTGCCGCCAAAAATAGGGACGTATGTGCCTGATGTGTCCTTGATTTCAATTGAAAGTGTTGAATTGACTGAAACTGGCACTGCCGTTTGGCTGACGTCAATCAATTGAATAGTGGCAAAACCTGCCTGCGCTTGCTCATAAATGTTTGTTCGACCGCTAGTGATCGAAAGATTTGCCAAAACCGCCGTTGTGTATGCAACGCCGTCAATTTCAACTTTCCAAACGGGCGACCAGTTTGTCATGCTATTTGTAGATTTCCGCCGCCACCCGTGCCGCGATAGTAAGAGTCATTCAATGTTTCAATAATTGTGCGGGCAGTGCCTTCAGAATCTATTGCCCCGTTAACGGTTAGGTTGATCGTTGGAGTCATTGAAGCGGCTTCAGCGGCTCTAAATGAGCCTGCGCCGAATGAACCTGTGACAATATTTGACGCGGCTGCAGCTGCGGTTGCCGCCATTGTTGCTGCAGTTGCAACGCCCCCGCCCCCGCCCGTTGTGCCCCCGCCCGTTGTGCCCCCGCCCGTTGTGCCCCCGCCAATGACGCTTGGCACGGTTAATTTTGGAACGGTCAACGTTCCAGCAAACGGTTGTCCACCTGGTGTTGTACCGCTAAAGCCTGGTGTTCCAACGGGCGCGCCAATCTTGCTCAATTTTGGAATGTCTGTACCAGGCTTAACAAGATTCAATCCAGTAATTACCGCGTTGATTCCGTCAATGGCAGTGTTTAAAATTGGCGCAACCGCGCCTGCAACCTTGCCAATTAGATCAAGAACCACTGACGCAACCCCGCCAATTACCGTGACAATACCGCCCAGCACTTTGCCCAAAACTGGTGCAACCGTTTTGACAACTTCAGCAAATGATTCAAATGATTCTTTGTTTCCGTCAATGGCGTCTTTAATAAATCCAAACGCTTTAACAAATCCCTCAAAAATTGGAATTGCAACTGATTTGATTGTGTCAACAACCGTTGTGATTCCAGCGTTTAAGCCTGATTTTTTGTCTGTAAATGCACCAACAACCTGCATAAAAATTGGCATTGCGGTGTCATTTAAAAATGTAATAAATGTTTGCACGATTGGCAATAACGCTGCGCCTAATGTTTCTTTTGTTTCGTCAAATGCTACTTTCAAACGGTCAATTTGTCCCTGATAGGTTTCAGCGGCGGTTAATGCTGACCCGCCAAATTGTGCAGACAATTCAGCGGCAACCGTACTAAAATCTTTGCCCTTTAATTCAGCTGCGCCGTAGCCAATGCCTAGTTTTGCTAAGGCAGCACTGTTGCCGTCATAGGCTTTGCCCAATGCGTTTGTGACTGTTTCAAGCGGTTTGCCTGTTGCAGCACTGACGTCCAATGCAAGGTTTAAAAGGTCAGTTGCTTTTTGTGTGTCATTTGTTGACAAAACCAAACGTGACAATGCTGGGCGCAACTGATCGTCAGCAACACCAGTTGCTAATGATGTTTTGAGAATTTGCGCTTCAATGGATTTGATGTTTTCGTCAGTTGCACCCGTGGCAGCCTTGATTGCAATTGCCAATTGTGTTTGTGCTTTTTCATCTTCAATGGCGGCTTGAACGCCGTCAATGCCAATCTTGACCGCGTATGCACCAGCGGCTAGGGCAGCGGCGGCAAATGCAGCACCAATGACCTTGCCCGTTTTGCCTATCTTGTCGCCAAAACTATCCGTGTCTGTTTCAGCCGTTTTCAGGGATTTTGTTAAATTGTCAACGTCACCAAGTATGGTCAGTTTGAGCGTGCGTGAACCTGCCATGTCAGTCGTATTTCTTTGTTATGTCGGCAAACGCTGTTTCCCAACGCTTGATCACTTCAGGTTGAACGCTGCGCAATGTGGGATAAATAAACCAACCGCGCGAACCTTTGCCCTCACGACCCGACCACACTGGAAATTGCTTGTATTTGTTTGAACCAAATTCAGCACCGCCCCATAGGTCTTGCGTAGTTGCACCGCCTGAAAACTTTTGGCGTGCAAAACCGTAACTGATTTCACCAAACTTTGATGATTTTGAAACCTTGCCACCTTCAGCAATTCGGGTTGAAACCTTTGGAATTGCATTTGTTTGACGGGCTGATTCCTGAATTTTTGTGTTCACAAAATCTGCCAGGGCGTTTGACGTTGATTTGGTTTGTTCCAACGCTTCGTCGTCCATTGCTTTGAAAGATTTGGCAATGGCACGCAATTCGGCTTTGTCGTAACTAATCGCCTCACTTGCCATTTTTTTGCCTCTCTAAAATTTCAATGACTGTCAAAATGTCTTCGGCACTTTCAAATTCGCTGGGCGGTAGCCCCGTTGCCAGGGCTACTTCCCACACTATTCTGCTAAGGCTTCCGACTGGGTGGCTTTTGGGTTTGCCTCACCGACGATCACTTCAGAAATGGTTTCAGTCCAAACGTCAATTGGCTTTATTGGCTTACCAGCTGCTTCACGCTTCATGGCGTGATAAGCAAGAAAAACCAAATCCGCAATTCCGATTTTGTCCTGGGCATTTGAAATGGTGTTGCCTGTGTGCTTTTCCCATTTAACCCACTCAGGCGGTGCGGCAACGTATGTTGCCTGCACGCCGTCGTTGTATTCAATTGTTATTGGTAACTTCATTTTGTCTCCCGATTGTTAGATTTTAACTAAATGTTTCGCTTGGGTTATTAACCACTACGAATGATAGCGATACTGTTTGAGCGTCGGGTGCTGACCCGCCGATTGACGGAACCACTGGCATGACGTTGCATGTGAAAACCGCGCCTGTCGCAGCGGTCAATGAAACTGCCAGCGTTGTGTTTGGTGCTGATTCCCAGGCAGTCCATAGTGCTTCGCATAGTGAACCTGTTGCGCCCCAGTCTGCAAGCATTTCAACGTCTAGTGTCCACTGATCGTCAATGTGCTTGTAAGCCTTGCCGTCAAGTGTTTGGTAAGTCTCAACTGTTGGTGAATTGCTTAGAACCGCACTGGTCGCCTGTGCGTCGTAGTTTGTGGAAGCGATCGTCAAGACTAAATCGCGACCCGTGATGATCGTTGTTGGCACGTTGTCTCCTTATGTTGTTTGTGTGTAGTACGTCGAAACGTTTATGTCAGCAACCAGCATTGGACTTTGGCCCACTTCCAACACTGTCGGCTTTTCAACAACGCCAACAACGTATCCCGCAGGCATTGCCGCGAGAATTCCTATGACTAGTTTTTCCAGGTTGTCTAGTGAACCTGCGTTGCTATTTGAAGCAACAATGGCAGAAATAGCAAAATTTAATTTGACCTGTGTTTTTGCCTTACCGATCAAAACAACTTCCATGTAGGGCGAACCAGGCAAAATCGCAATGGCTGGTGGTAACGGCGTCTCAGGCACGCTGGAATAACTGGTTGCCGCTAGACCACTGAAGGCTGTTGCTAGGGCTGCGCGGGTGTCGGCAACTGAATTGGCTGGCATTACTGCACAACCGTTTCAACGTCTAGGTAAGGCATAAGCAAGGTTGACACGCGATTGGTCAAACTGCGTCCCATTCTGTACGGCGTCGAAGCAAAATCTACGCCCTGGATTTCGCCACCAGCTGCAATTCGTGATTGAAAAACTTCAGTGCAAACCGCAAGAATCGCTGACTCAATTGCGGGTGTGTTTGCATAAATGTCGGCTGCGGAATAGCCCGAAAGTGTTGCTGTACCTGTTGGGAGTATGTCGCGCACTGTTACGTTGGCATTTGTAATGGCAGCGGTGAATCGGTATTCATGAACGTCAACGACTGTGACGGTTGCTGAAAATGGTGCTGGCAGACCTGTCACAATAACTGACTGACCAGCGACAAAATGGTGAGCGCGTTGAGTGTAATACGTCGCAACGTTGTCAGTTAATTTGTAAGCATTAACCGCTGAAGTGTTTGCAACCAGCATTGGCAAAATGACCGCTTCACTGGTGTTGATTATTTCGTCCAAATAACTGTCACTGTATAAGGAGACGGACACGCCAAGCACTGTGCGCAATTGACTTGCTGTTACAACACTTGGCATGTCCGTTCCTTTCGATCTGCTGCGCTACGTTCGGGAGTGACCGTAGCGCATGATTAAGTTTGGCTTACGCCTTGTTATTCTTGAACGCGCCTGCTGCGATCTTTGTTGCCAGCGCACCAAATGAATAGATACCAACTGTGATTGAACCGTCCGCAGTTGATTCAGCACGCAATTGGTACTGTGTACCTTCGTACCATGTGTATGCGTCAGGGTTAACGACTAGGAGTGTTCCGTCGCCGTCGCCGCCGTTTGTTGGGTCAACGTACAGGTTCAAGCCCGCAACGTTTCCAGTCAGTGATGTTGGCACTGCAACACCTGGTTGGTTCATAGGGTTTGAAACCTGTGAATAAATTGGACGACCATTGTCATTCAATGTCATTAGGTTTGCCCATTGACCAGTTGAAGCAATCAAATTGCGTGCAAATGGATTTGCAAGCCCCGCTGTTGCAGCATAAACGCTTGCTGAACCGCGTGAAATGATTCCAAGCAATTCGCTCGCTGTTGGGTATGTTGCAACTGTTGTTCCGTCAAGTGTTGCACCTGAAATTAGCAAACCGTTGACGTAAGCGTTTTGCGCCTTAGCCATTGCCGCGCCCATATTTCTGAGAAGTTCATCATAAAATAATGGACTTGTGCGGGTTAGCAATTCAACTGAAAACTTTTGTTGCCCCGCAAATTTCTTGACGTCAACTGAGAGGAACGCTGAATTCTGATCTGTATCAGAAAACGCTGCGTCTTCCGCTGTGACTGCAACTGTTGGCATTTGTGTGATCTTTGGAATTTCAAAAGTCATGCCAGCGTCAGGCAGGCTCCCCGAACTGATCGCATCAATGCTGGGTCTAATTCTTGTACCTAGTCCGTTGATAACTTCAGTCAACTGACGTGTAGGAACAAGTCCTGCGTTGTCTGTTGTGTTATCAGCTGCTAGAACGTATTGACGCGCTGACTCATCACCAGTTGCAGCAAGAACCTTATTCTCTAGGTACTTTGAAGCAGTGATTTCAATGCGTGGTGTTGATTTCCAACCACCTACTGCGTTTGCAGTTGCGGTGACTGACTGGGCGGCTTCAACCGTTTCGGCGGTTGCAGCGTCTTTGACGGTGTCTTCCACTTCGTCTTCTCCTTCTGTTGGTTGTGGTGCTTCAGGTTCAATTGTTGAATCTGAAATTTGTTCTTCCTCTGTCGCTGCGACTGACTCAACGCGTGCTGATCGAATAGCAGGTTCCGACGTTAACGCAACGGCTGTCAATTCACCCGCAAGAATTCGCACAGTTCCGTCTTTGAGTGTTTCGTATTCATCAAATGAAACTTCAACACTGAAACCGTCGCGCAAACCTTCAGCGGCTTCAACTAACGCGTCATTGCCTGCAGTTGTTGCAGCAATTTTAAACGTCGCCGTCATGTTTTGATCATTGCTATCAATGCTTAAAGTTTTTCCAATTCTGCGTGAACGGTCATGCTCTAGATTGAGCAAAACAGGCGTTGGCTTAATTGAACCCTTTGCAAATTGCACTTTGCCAATTGAAGCGTTGCCAGTTTCCTCAAACGTCACAATTGTTCCAGTTATTGTGCGACTGTTGGAATCGGCAGCGGTTATTTGAAACGGTGTGGTCACTTTTTTCATAGCAGCATGTCTTCTTCCTCGCGTATTTCATCAATTGACATTGCGCCAATTCGATTTAAGATTTCATAAACTTGCGCGCGTTCATAAGGATTGCCACGCAAGAAATCATCTAAGTCAAATGAAACTTTGTTGCCCGCTGGTGTAAAATCCGCAAAAGATAACCTTTGTTCAATAATTGACATGTAATTTCTGAAAGCAAAATCCACCAGGTCGCGCCTTTTGTCTAAGGCGTTGGAGTATGTAAAACTGGATTGCTGCGAATCTGTGAAATACGCTGGCAAACCGCACGCACGCGCCAATTCAAGTGAAACGTAGTTGCGCGCTTCATTCAGCTGCAAATTCTTTGGGTCATAGCCAATTGTTTCCAAACTTACGTCAGCGTTAAGAAATGCCGTTGATTTGCTTGCGCGAGCAGTACGCCATGACGTGAGCAACTTTGAAATTCTGTCGGCTGGCAATGATGTGCCATTGGATTTCAAAACCATTTGTGGAATTGGCTCATTTGCAAAATTCATTGCTGCGCGTTCCAACGCTGCCGCTGCTCTAATCGTACGACCTGCGCGGCTCAGCAAACCTTCTTGCGTACCCTGGAAAACAACCAAATTGGACGGGTCAACAAATGAACCGTCAATTTGATACGACACAATTTCAAAACCCATGCCGTTGGTTGTAATTGTTACGCGCTCAGGTGCAATTCTTTCCATTGCGCGAATTTTGCCCGTGTCTGCATAACGTTCCATAACGTACGCATAAGCGTTTGGAAAGAAAAATAAATCAGAAATAATCCATGCCCAAAATGTTGTGCCTGGAATTCGTGGGTCAGGTTGATTGATCACGCGCGGTTGTGAAACTTTTTCGCCTGTTGCTTCATTGCGCGTGTGCATTGGTAATGAACCAATTGTTTGAATAATGCCTAAAGCCCGTGCGCATGTTGGCACGCTCATTGCTTCAGCGCGTGAGGCAGTTACTATCCCGCCGAATAGAAATAGATTTCCTACTTCACTGTAATACGGCGCGATAGCAGCTGCGTCCACTTGCGCGGCTTCGACTGTGACGGCAGGCGCAGCCTTGCGAATAAATAGATCAGAAAATGCCATGCCCGAATTGTGTCAGGCTTATACGATCAACCCACCATGATGTCAAGATCATTCTCTGGGCGTGTCGCAAAATGTGTCACTAGGGCAGTTGCCACCGCGCCACAAACAACCGCTTGACTTGCACGGCGTCCAATAACCCAACCGCCGTCACCGCGACGCAATTGCACCGCTGAAAGCATTTCTTCAGTCAACTGGGATTGTCCACGGTGTTTCAAGCGTCCCGAATTGATTGCGCTTAGCATTTCGTCACACGCTTGCGGATAAGCCCCGTCCATGTCGAAAATGGCAATGCCAGCGGGTGCAAGCCTTGCAGCAACCGCGCCTGACGTTTTCCGTGAGTAAAGGACGTATTCGGTTGGATACTTGCGGGCATAATCTGCAAGATCATTTGCGATTGCCTTATCGTCCAGTTGCAATTCATTTGACCAGGTGTGCAGCAATTTGACCACAAACTGTTCTTCACCCAGTTTTTGCGCGCCAACCAAACTTGCATGTTTTCTGTCAGGTGATAGGTCAATTGCCAACCAGGTCAATTTGTCGGGGTCAAGATCGGCAGACTTGTCAACGCAATTGCCCCAACTAGCTGCGTCCACGGCTGAAGAAATTGCCACAACCCAACGGCACAACACTTCCGTCATTACAACGTCAGCGGGGTCATTCAAAACACTGCGAACATTGTCAGGGTGAAACAAATAGCCCATTGACGGATTTGAGTGACGCGCGTTTTCAACGCTTATTTCGTCAGTCGGTGCTGACCATTCAAAATAACCAATTTCATCATCTGCCCCAGCAATACGCGCCAACGCGCGATTTCTAAAATCGTTCAGCACGACGGAACTGGAATCGCCTGCGTTTGTGTACGACATGACCATAGGATTTTGCGCTGCCATAAGGGTGTAGCGCAATGAAGCAAAACTTTCAATGTCGGTCATTTCGCGCAATTCGTCCAAGTGAATAGTTGACGGGCGGGAAACACCGCGAGCAGCCGACCCACCAGCGCGCACAATAAATCTGTTGCCCGTCATGGTTTCGATTTCCTCACCGCCATGTTGCCAACGGATTTTTTTAACTTGTTTTGCCAGGTTGTCATTGCCTTCAATCATTTCAACCATTGCCCTAAATTGTTCAAGTGATGTTGACAAACGGTGCGCCGAACCAATTTGCAACTTTTCGTCCCATAGAAATAAACCGCCCATGATTCGAATCAGCTGCAAAAATGATTTTCCTTGTTGCCTAGCAACGACAATGCAATTCACAGGGGTAGCCCAGCGACCGTCGGGTTTAACTTTGTGCGTATTGATAAGCGCGAATTTCTGCCATTCCATAAGATCAATGCCTAGATCGCTGGCTAGATCAATCAATTCGCCCCCGCGTGAGGGTAAATCGTTCAATGGCGTGTGGATTCGCGGGGTTTGAACCCCAAATAGCGTGTTTTGCCCTTCTGTGTCTCTACCCAAAACCGTTTGCAGCCCGTTTAAGCCGTTTGCGGTCGGTTGGTGACCTGTTATGACCTTCTCAGTCATTTTCGTGGCTTTTCGAGTCGTTTGGCGGGGAAAACAAACCAA